>CAJICL010000305.1_pt1 | contig 9670 bp, 9 predicted proteins | sample 9199671 | NCBI WGS metagenome assembly CAJICL01 (sample SAMEA7708341, study PRJEB35096) | sediment metagenome | biome: marine neritic benthic zone biome [ENVO:01000025]; feature: sediment [ENVO:00002007]; material: shallow marine sediment [ENVO:03000034] sea grass bed [ENVO_01000059] ... | reverse complement strand
ATAATTTTTACAATAATTTCTTTATAGCCGCCATGGTCACCTTCGTTTTCATTCATGACTTCCACTTTCCAGCCTTTGCTTTCGGCGAATCGTGTATACATACGATATAAGTCACCGGCAAAGATAGCAGCTTCATCTCCACCTGTGCCTGCGCGTATTTCTAAAAACACATTGCTCTCGTCGTGTGGGTCTTTAGGAAGTAATAAGGTTTGTAATTCTTGTTCAAGTTGTTCAAGGGTATTTTCAGCAGCTTTTATTTCTTCCTGTGCCATGGCTTTCATGTCTTTGTCAGAGTCATTTGCCATTTCTTGTGCGGTTTCTAAATCTTCCACGGCTTGTAGATGTTCGTTAAATTTGGAAACGATAGGACCTAGTTGGGCATACTCTTTGGACAGTTTGGTAAATTCATTTTGATTATTAATAACATCCGGGTCAGAAAGTTCAGCTGAAATTTCTTCATGACGTTCTTTAATGTTTTCAAGCTTATGTAGGATAGAGTCTTTCATTTGTAATCTTTTTGCGTAACTTCAAGAATAATATTTATATAGATTCAATAATTTTGTTTTACGCCCAAAATTATTGAGCATAAATAATATATGTTGCTTTATTGAAGCTAATAAAATTGAGGTGTGATGAGATCTTTAGCAGAGAGCTTGCAATGAGAAGGTGAGAGTGTATGCAGTTTATTCATGTTACTTATTCAACAGGCGGTATATTTAAGAGGATTCGCGCTGCATCGATCAACTCATTTTTGCCTTGTTTTGCGGCAATGTGCATTGCTTCGGTAGGTTCATGGGTTAGTTTGTTGGTAAGCGTATGAGCAATAAACTGTAAAACTTCTTCGGTAGACTTTCCTTGTTCTAGCATTTTTTTTGCCTTTTCTAAAACCTCGTCACGCTGGGTCTCAGCTTTGTTGCGATAAGCGCGTACCGTATCCACCACACCTTGGCCGCGTAACCATTGAGAAAATTCATTTACTTCATGTTCTATAATTATTTCTGCTTCATCTGCAGCTTGTTGGCGTGATTTTAAATTATCTTCAATCACATTTTGTAGATCGTCGATGGTATACAAATAAACATCAGCGAGGTTTGCAACTTCAGGTTCGATGTCTCGAGGTACGGCAAGATCAACCATAAAAATAGGTTTGTGTTTGCGTTGCTTTAATGCGCTTTCTACTAGTCCCTTACCTAAAATTGGTAAGGTGCTTGCTGTAGCGGTTATAACAATTTCAGACTGAGGCAAGGCTTCGCCTACATAACTGAGACTTACACCACGACCACCGACTTTATCTGCAAGAGTTTGCGCGCGCTCTACACTGCGATTAGCAACTACAATATTGCCAATTCCTGCGCTCTTTAAATGTTCTGCTGCAAGTTCAATGGTTTCGCCTGCACCAAGTAATAATGCTGAAAGGTTTTTAAAATCGCCAAATATATTTTTTGATAATGACACTGCAGCTGAAGCTACCGATACAGGGTTGGAACCAATTTCTGTATTGGTACGAACTTTTTTCGCTACGTTGAAAGATCGCTGGAAAAGTTGATTAAGGTTTCTGCCTAAGGTGTCGGCTTGCACAGCATCTTGATATGCTGATTTTAATTGCCCTAAAATTTGTGGTTCGCCTAGAACCATAGAATCTAGTCCACTTGCCACACGAAAAATATGCCGAACGACTGAGTCGTCTAAGTGGTCGTATATATAAGGCTGCGTGTCGCTATCGCTCAAATTGTGAAATGCATTGAGCCAGCTAAGGATCTCTTGTTTACCGTCATCGATATGACTCACCTCGCAGTACAATTCGGTGCGATTGCAGGTAGATATGATTGCAGCTTCATCAACCTGAGGGACGGTAATTAGTTTATTCAGGGCATGTGCTAGGTTCTGCTCATTTATAGCCACCCGCTCACGAACCTCTACTGGCGCAGTGGTGTGGTTAATACCTAGAGTGAGTAAAGACATGAAAAATAGTGCTGTGTATGCTGTAAAGTAGTATAAGTCCGATTGAAGCTAATTGATTGAATGGGCTCGCATAATTTGGCCTAAGTATCCGTAATATCAGTCAGAATGCGTATGCATTACTCAGATATCTACAGTAATATTAGGTATAGTTTAAAAGACCGCGTTACACAACATAGTATATTGAAGATCAACACCACATTTCTACGGATTCTCTGCCTATTAGGGGCTATTTTACTTGCTTTTAGCTTGGCCAGTTGCTCAACCATCCCAGGTGGTTCAGGGGCGGAGGTCACCTCGAAAGACCGTATCCAGGTTCGTGAACCTCATCCTGAAAAGTATGATGCCCAGTCCGAGCTTATGTATGAAGTCTTGGTGGGCGAATTATCCGGTCAGTTTGGAGATGTAGGTAAGGCGCTTGAGCATTACGTAAATGCCGCGCAACTCACCGATGATCCTGCGGTGGCAGAACGTGCCACACGTATTGCGATGTTTGCTAAAGACTGGGCTTCAGGGTTGATAGCAGCCAGTCGTTGGTCAGAGTTGGTTGGAGAAAATTTAGAAATCAGCCAAATATTGGGTGTATTGGAACTACGAAGTGGCAACATCGATGGGGCTGTGCCTCATTTTGAAAAAATCATGTTGGCTGCAGATGATTCGCCTGCAAAGGGTTACAGTATTATTGGAGCAGTGCTTGCTCGTGAGCCTGATTCTGAATCTTCACTTAAGTTACTCGAAAAATTAGTTCATAAGCATTTTGAAAATCCTTATGGTCATTTAACTTTGGCTAGTCTGGCATTCCAAGCACAAGACTTTCAACGCACTATAGATGAGAGTGAACTCGCACTTGGTTTTAAGCCTGATTTGATCGAAGCACGTGCGATGCGTGCGCAAGCTCTAATGAATCTTGATGAAACCGATCAAGCATTGGCAGAAATGAAGATTATCGTCAAAGAAGAACCAGGTAATCGTGAAATGCGTACAGCCTACTCGCGCATGCTGATAGGTGCTGAACGATACGATGAGGCCATTAAAGAATTTGAAGTTTTGCTTGTAGCAAATCCAAATGATGGCGAGCTTATTTACCGATTAGGTTTGTTGTATTTGCAAGAAGAAGAATTTGCAAAAGCAAAAATAAAATTTAAGCGACTTGTTGCTCGTAAACAACGTGTAGATGAGAGTCATTACTACATAGGACGTACGGATGAAGAGCAAAAGAAATATTCTGAAGCGATTGATGAATTTGAAAAAGTCAAACAAGGCGAATATTACATTGATGCAAAAGCTAGAATTGCGTCAATCTATGTTAAGCGTGATGGAATAGATAAAGCACAATCTTATTTAAAGGAATTGCGAGGCACACTAAGTTCGCCCGAGTCAATCATTGAAGTATATTTAATCGAAGGTCAGTTGCTGCATGATGAAGAGTTATATGTTGCAGCGATGGATCTATATAGTGAAGGCCTGCAAGAATTTCCTGGCCACAGTGACTTATTGTATGCGCGTGCCTTAATGGCAGAAGAGATTGATCGAATAGATTTATTGGAAGCCGATTTAAAGTTAATTCTCGCAGAAGATCCAGAAAATGCTTCGGCCCTTAATGCTTTGGGTTACACATTGGCAGATCATAACTCTAGGGTATATGAAGCACTTGGTTATATTAAAAAAGCATTAGAGATTCGGCCTGATGATCCAGCGGTGATGGATAGTATGGGTTGGGTGCAATTCCGCTTAGGTAACTATGCTGAAGCTGAAACCTATTTGCGCAAGGCCTTTGGTGTATTAGAAGATGCTGAAATCGCAGGTCACCTTGTAGAGCTTTTATGGGCACAGGGCAATTTTGACGAAGCCAATAAAGTCATGAATGATACGCTCAAGCGTTATCCTGAAGATGAGTACTTATTAGAGTTAAAACAAAGACTCAAATAATGAAACGTTTCATTAAACGTTTAAGGCTGCAGAAGCAGGTCCTCCCTTGCGCACTATGCAGATCAGTTAGTCTCATACTATTCTTATTAATATTATCTGCCTGTGTCACGGTAGAGAAACATCAGCTTCCTCCCGGCTCTGAAATAAGCAAACAAGCTGCATGGCAAGCCCATCGAGCAACTATAGAAAGTATGCAAACATGGAAATTAAAAGGCCGTGTGGCTGGAAAATCTAAAAACGAAGGATTTCGCTCTGGGGTGCAATGGAATCAATTGCAGCGTGACTTTGTTATTGACTTATATGGCCCACTTGGCAGAAAAGTGGCGGTCATCACTGGCAAACAAGGCAATGTACAGTTAAAGACTTCTAAGGGTGAAAGTTTTAACGCAGATGATCCGGAAGAATTAATGCAGAATCTGTTTGGTTATTCTTTGCCTGTGAATGGATTGCGGCATTGGCTGTTAGGAGTTCCGGACCCAAAACAAATGCATGATTCACTAGAGCTTGATGATTTTGGTCATTTAAAAAAACTTAATCAAGCAGGCTGGTTAATAGATTACAAACGTTATCATGATGGTAGCCCTGCATTACCATCGTTAATCAATATTTCAAATCCAACGTTAGATGCTAATATAAAAATAGATCGTTGGACTTTGGGTGCGCAAACAAATTAAATAGTTAATTCTGTTATGCAAACATGGCCGGCACCTGCGAAGTTAAATCTTTTTTTGCACATTATTGGTCAACGTGAAGATGGCTATCATTTATTACAAAGTGTAATTCAATTTATAGATCTTTGTGACCAGCTGACGTTTAGTGTTCGCTCAGATGACAAAATTGTTTGTAAAAATTCAAATACTACTATTTCTCCACAAGATGACCTATGCGTAAAGGCGGCTACACTTTTACGCCATCAAACCCAAGAGGCCCCGGGTGCTAAGCAAGGTGTTGATATTCAAGTGGAGAAAAATATCCCGCTAGGTGCAGGCTTAGGTGGAGGGAGCTCAGATGCGGCAACCACTCTATTAGCATTGAACCAAATTTGGCAATGTGGCTTGGGGTTGCAAGAACTTGAACAGATCGCGATGCAGTTGGGGGCAGACGTACCAGTATTTGTTCGCGGGCATGCAAGTTGGGTAGAAGGGATAGGTGAACAGCTTTTCCCTATTACTTTAGAAGAGTTTTGGTATGTGGTGGTGTTTCCTAATGTGCATTTGAATACTCAACAGATGTTTTCGGATCCTGATTTGACACGAGATTGCGCGCCAATCAAAATACGCGACTTCTTGAACTTGGTTGATCTGTCTAGCACTGAAAATGTGTTTGAACCGATTGCGCGACGTCAACCAGCCGTTGAACGAGCTTTTCAATGGTTTAGTCAGCAGACTAAGGTTCCAGCACGTTTAACGGGTTCAGGTAGTGGAATATTTGTTGCCTGTGCATCCAAGCAACAAGCAGAAGAAATTGCTGCAAGGAGTGCAAAAGATATGTCAGCTTTCGTAACGAAAGGCTTAAATCTCTCGCCTGTTATTTCGTTAAGTGAGTATAATCACGCGCATCTATAAATAATTGGGCCGTCGCCAAGTGGTAAGGCACCGGGTTTTGATCCCGGCATTCGCAGGTTCGAATCCTGCCGGCCCAGCCAATTTCAAGTCATTCTAAATGACCTACTAATAACTAAAGACATTACATTCAATATGCTCCGCCAAAGATCTTTACCTGCTGATAGTAACTTAATGGTGTTTTCTGGAAATGCGCATCCAAAACTTGCGCAAGATATTTGTGATGATTTGAACATCCCAATTGGTAAAGCATTTGTAAGTCAATTTAGTGATGGAGAAGTGCAAGTAGAGATCCAAGAAAATGTACGTGGTAAAGATGTATTTGTAGTGCAACCTACATGTATGCCTACTAATGACAACGTCATGGAATTGCTGATCATGATCGATGCCTTAAAACGTTCATCTGCAGAACGTATTACCGCAGTTATGCCTTATTTTGGTTATTCGCGGCAAGACCGTCGTGTGCGATCCATTCGAGTACCGATCTCAGCCAAAGTGATAGCCAACTTGCTGCAAGTAGCAGGTGCAGATCGCGTATTAACCGTGGATTTGCATGCGGATCAAATTCAGGGGTTTTTTGATATTCCTGTGGATAATATCTATGCCTCGCCCATTCTGTTGGGTGATGTGTATAAGCGTAAAGACCCTGATTTAATAGTGGTTTCTCCTGATGTGGGCGGTGTAGTGCGAGCACGTGCATTGGCAAAAAGATTAGATGATGCAGATTTAGCAATTATTGATAAACGTCGACCCGAAGCCAATAAGTCAGAAGTCATGCATATTATTGGAGAGGTAGAAGGTAAATCCTGCTATATCATTGATGATTTGGTGGATACGGCAGGAACACTTTGTGCGGCAGCGACCGCCTTGAAAGAGCACGGGGCCACGAGTGTGAGGGCTTATGCCACTCATCCGGTGCTTTCAGGCAAAGCAATTGAAAATCTTGAGAATTCAGTGCTGGATGAATTGGTAGTAACTGATACAATTCCGCTCCGCGAAGAAGCTAAGCACTGTACACGAATCCGTCAGGTAGAGGTTTCGGGATTAGTGGCAGAATCAATGCGTAGGATTAACCAAGAAGAGTCTGTTAGCACCCTGTATATGGATTAAGGTATATGGGCTAACAAGTAGTAAGTAGCAGAGAATATAGGAAAGTTTGGAGTAATAGAATGAGTGTCGATTTCACATTAAATGCAGAATTACGAGATGAGCAACAGCTAGGCAAAGGTGCGAGCAGAAGGTTGCGCAAAATTGGTAAAGTGCCTGCAGTAATTTATGGCGGTGGAGAAGATCCAGTGTCGGTAACGTTTGATCATGACAAACTTGTTCATAGTCTTGAGCAAGAGGCTTTCTATTCTCACATCCTAACGGTTGATGTGGCAGGTAAGCCCCAACGTGCAATTTTACGTGATTTACAACGTCACCCGTATAAGCCAACCGTTTTACATATGGACCTGTTACGTGTTCGTGCGGACACCGCTATTAATGTTCATGTTCCATTACACTTTATAAATGAAGATACCTGTCCGGGAGTAAAACTTGAAGGTGGTGTGATTAGTCACAACATCGTTGAGGTTGAAATTTCGTGTCTACCGAAAGATTTACCAGAGTTCATTGAGGTAGATACCGCTGAATTAAAATTAAATGATTCTTTACACCTAAGTGATATCAAGGTGGCAGATGGCGTAACGATTGTTGAGCTATCTCATGGCGAAGGCCACGACCACGTTGTGGTGTCTGTTCATGCTAAGCGTGCTGCAGAAGAAGAGCCAGAAGTAACAGGTGAAGCAGTAGAAGGTGAAGAAGCTGCGGATGAAACATCTGCTGAAGATAAAGGTGAAGATAAATCATCTGGAGATGATTCCTAATTTATATCGCTCTTATTAATTTCATCTAGGGTCTTTATACGCTTATGTCTAAGCATAAAGGCATACGTCTGATTGTCGGACTTGGTAATCCAGGCGATAAACACGCACAAACCCGGCATAACGCCGGGTTTTGGTTTGTGGATGCTCTAGCGTCAAAAGAAAACTCAACCTTTAAACAAGAAACTAAATTTAAAGGTGAGGTTGCGCACTTTTCATGTCAGGGCGAAAAAATCTGGTTACTCAAACCTCATACTTATATGAATGATAGCGGCGAATCATTACGACCGTTTACTGATTTTTATAAAATTCCAACAGAACAAATATTAGTAGCCCATGATGAAATTGATTTGCCTAATGGCGAAGTAAAAATTAAATGGTCTGGTGGTCATGGGGGTCACAATGGTTTGCGCAGTATTTTTGCGCACTTAAATAAAGATTTCTGGCGGCTGCGGTTAGGAGTGGGCCACCCTGGTCATAAAGATCAGGTGGTTAATTATGTGCTTAAGAAAACGAACCAAAAAGATCGCGATGAAATTGATGTAGCCATTATAAATGCCATGAATACTGTAGACGATTTAGTTGCAGGCGATATGGAAGCGGCAATGCGTAAGCTGCATACAAAAGACTAAGGTTAAGATAAGCATGGGTTTTAAATGTGGAATAGTAGGCTTGCCTAACGTTGGTAAATCAACTCTGTTTAATGCATTAACGGCTACTGAAATTGCGGCAGAAAATTATCCGTTTTGTACCATTGATCCTAATGTGGGGATTGTTCCTGTTCCCGATCCCCGATTAGAAAAACTAGCTAGCATTGCTACATCCAAAGAAATAATTCCTACAACAATAGAGTTTGTGGATATTGCAGGTTTAGTGGCGGGAGCCTCTAAAGGTGAAGGTTTAGGGAATCAGTTTTTAGCGCACATACGCGAGACCGATGCAATTGCTCATGTGGTGCGATGTTTTGATGATGAAAATATTATCCACGTAGACGGAAAAGTTGATCCCTTATCAGATTTAGAAACCATTTATACCGAATTGATATTGTCAGATATAGAGTCGGTTGAAAAAGCCATAGCAAGAGTTGAGCGTGTAGCAAAGTCAGGTAATAAAGACGCATTGGCGCAACTTGATTTATATAAAAAACTAAAAGCGCATTTAGAAAATGAAGAAGTTGCCTTTACTTTTAGCGTCAGCAAAGAACAGGTGCCTTTTATTCGTGAACTGCAACTTATTACGGGTAAACCAGCTTTTTATATTGCAAATGTTGCAGAAGAAGGTTTTGAAAATAATCCTTACTTAAAAAAGCTTGAAGAAATTGCTAGCAAACGATCAATACAAGTGATCCCAGTGTGCGCAAAAATTGAAGCGGAGTTAGCACAATTGGACCAAGATGAGCAGCAAGAATATTTATCTGAATTAGGTCTACAAGAGCCTGGCTTAAATCGTGTGATTCGTGCGGGTTATGAATTGTTGGAATTACAAACCTTTTATACTGTGGGTCCGAAAGAAGCCCGAGCTTGAAAAGTGTTTAAAGGTGTTACGGCCTCAAAGGATGTAGGAAAAATACATACTGATTTTGAAAAAGGCTTTATACGTGCCGAAGTAGTCGCTTTCCAAGATTATGTGGATGCCAAAGGTGAAGCAGGGGCCAAAGATGCTGGCAAATGGCGCTTAGAAGGCAAAGATTACGTCATGCAAGAAGGAGATGTCGTACACTTTCGATTTAACGTATAGCGTTTAGGCCTAAAACGCTCTTTTTATTAAATATTTCAAGGCAAATATCTAGAACTAGATCTGTAATATGTAAGCTGATATTCGGTAGAATTGACACTTGGCATGACGTTTTATATGGTCCGCAATCCAATATTTTGGGCCAATTCAAATATGGCTATGTAGCTCAGCTGGTTAGAGCACAGCATTCATAATGCTGGGGTCCGTGGTTCAAGTCCACGCATAGCCACCATTACTTTTTATCATCTAAAAATGTCCGCTTTCGGCCAATAGTGGTCATTTGAACAAAGGTTATTAATCGTAGTTTAGACTTTCTAGTATTCTATCTAGTTCATCAGACCGATTATTCGATTTGGTACTCTCAGACTGTTGCCAGGCTAGAGCTTCTTGACGTTTCTGTTCAATATAATTGCTATTACAAATGACGATATGTTGTTTAATCAACTCTAATAAATTTGGAATTTCATTAATAACTCTCACCCATGTCTCAACAAATACTCCCTCGTCAGGCTTTATCTTAACGTTCTGTTTATTCTTGGAAAACAATAAATTGAGATCTGCACACCAGTCTTTTGGTGCTTTTTGATTCAGTTCAAAAATTACATCTACGTACTTTTTGTT
>CAJICL010000161.1_pt1 | contig 9703 bp, 9 predicted proteins | sample 9199671 | NCBI WGS metagenome assembly CAJICL01 (sample SAMEA7708341, study PRJEB35096) | sediment metagenome | biome: marine neritic benthic zone biome [ENVO:01000025]; feature: sediment [ENVO:00002007]; material: shallow marine sediment [ENVO:03000034] sea grass bed [ENVO_01000059] ... | reverse complement strand
TGCCATAACCGCCTATATTGCTATACGCTTTCATCAACGTGTTCGCGTATACCCCTTGCATCAACAAGCCATGTTTGTAGGTATGATCTTATTGCCTTACATGAGCATCTCATTATGGATCTTAGGCATTTTAGGGCAAGATCCTAAAACCTGGGTGTATTGGGCACCTGTGATTACAAGTGTTTTAGTTTGGCCGTGGATATTTTTAGTGTTGCGTGCAGTTAGAAAAACTGCTTCGGTTTATTAATTTTATTTGTACGAATTATCCCTAATTCGACTCATGTTCACATATTCTTGTGCTCACCAGATGGGTTGGTATATTCATCATTCAATTTCTGAACGAAACGATTTGCATCCTCACGAATTTTTACCAGTTTTTCACGCGCACGTTTATTCCAGCCCACCACAAATGGTCGCCACATAGGCTGCCACCAACGCGCGTTACTCAAGAAACCTGCTCGCACGCTGCCAGATAATTCTTTTTCAGGCAATGCATTTGCCACCCTTTTAGCAACAAAACTGCGTACTAAATGATGAATCAAAAATAATAACAAAAGAGCTAATATAACTGCTGAAACAACACCTGATGTACCAAACTTATCAAATGCGGTGCCGCTACCAAAATGCTTAATGAAATAAATGAGCATGGCGAGAAAAATGGGTGCCAAAACAAGTACATCTATCATTAATACACGCTTCATCCATGTTCTCGATGCTTCCTGCACTCTTGGTACAAGACTATTTTCAATTTGGTTTGCAGTATTTTCTAATGAGCCAATGATACGATATACGCGCTCCACACTAACTTCTGAAATACGTTTATAAATTTCGCCTAAATCAGCATCACGTTTGCGCTGATAACGCTCACGCAAGCCTTTGCCTTCGATACGCACCGCAGCCTCTTCATTGTAAGTAGCATAAAATCGCCCACTCACTAAACCACCTGATGCTAATGCACGTTGCCATGCAGCCACTACTTCCTCGGCATTATCTTCACCGGCTGTGGTATCAATTTGATTGAGAATGAATAACACTTTGTTTGAGTCATTGCGGCGTACGGTGCCCGCTACCAAATGCTCAAGTGTGTCGCGCATTGCACCAGGCTCAGGATGTCGCGCATCAAACAATACTAAAACCAAATCCGACAAATTTATGATGTGATCTGTGATACGCAACGTTGAAGTACGCTGCGCATCTGCGTCAAACCCTGGCGAATCAATAAAGATTTTGCCTTTTATTAAGTCGGTAGGACAGGTTTTGAGTTGCAGGTAAGAATCAATGCGCGCCCCCTCTCCTGCCGATACTTTTTCAATTTCATCACTGATTTGATAAAACGGAAAGCGTGGATCTGCATCAAGTGCGAGACCCGGCAACACTCTTATTTTGTCATCACTGCTATAGCAAATAACCGTAAATTTATCATCTACTGCTTGATTACCAGTTTTCTGTAAATCAGTTTGTACATAGTGATTAATAAAAGTGGATTTACCTGCAGAGAAAGTGCCCAACACAGAAATTAACGGCCACCAGGAAATATCAGTGGTATAGGATTCTTTACTGGTTAATATACCTAGCCTGTAGGCGAGCTTATCCAGCTCACAGAAATGATCCACTACATCAACCAGCAATGGGTTTTCATTTTTTATGTGATTGCGGAGACTTTTTATTCTTGCCTTAAGATTGGCATCGGGCCCTGTGAGCATTTAATATCCTATTAAATGAAGCGATGAGTACATTGTGCAGATATTGTCGCATATACCCCATCATCTGCAAGCAACTGCTTATGATTATCTTCTTATGGTGTCTGCTGCTGCAAATTTTGCAATTGTTCGCTGAATTGTACACACGGATCTTCATTAGTATGGTTAGGGGTGAAATATAAAATATCGTATAACGCAGGCACATCCTGCAAATAATACTGAGGGTCATTTTCACCTTCTTGTACGGATACAAACGCAACCGATAAATATGAGTTTTGGTTAAATTTATTCCTTAGCTGCATCGGCACGGCATAATCATTTCTAACGTGCCCGCTGCCAGCAATAAATACTACGGGAAGATCTTTCTCCATTAATGCCTTCGCCATAATGTGATCACGATGCATTTGCGCACGCGACATAATATTCACAAACTTTTCATCAGCGTGCCCGCAATGAGAATCAATAATATTCGTTTTTAAGATTTCATAATTTGCTTCGGTATACGCGTACTCACGCAATAAATCTGCCTTATTATTGGCGCTTTGCTCATTTGACCAACGACGCAACTCAGCACTACTAATATTTCCGGCAAATAATTTCAGTTGGTGTTGCGCTACAGACTGTAGAATCGGTGTATATAGCTCCCAAGGCCAGCCATCATTAAGCATACCAGCCAATTCTTGCAACTCTGATGCTTTCCCCCAAATTTTTGGCTGATCTTGCCAAGCGTGTTGGGACAACATTTCCATTACCACAACGGGCTTTAACCCTAAATCAACTAATGAATTAATCGCTTCTGCTTGCAGTCTGTGATGATCAGGGTTGTTATGAGTTTCTCCTAAAAGAATATAATCGTACTGGGCCAACTCAAATTTGAACTGATTTGTTGGGAGCCATGCATTTTTATGTGTATCCCAGGCTTTACCCACCAACTTATGATCTTGAAAAAAAGGTGCTTGCCACTGCTCAGCTGCTGTTACACTGCCTTGGGTTATAAATAATATAAATAAAGCATTCAAAAAATGTTTCAAGTTTTTTACAGTCAACAATATATTCATAATGGAATTTAGAGTATTAACTACAACACAGGAATTAATCTCATTCTGTAAATCATCGCAAGATGCAGGTTGGTTAGCACTGGACACTGAGTTTATACGTGAAAAGACCTACTATCCAAATTTATGTTTAGTACAGATTGCCTCAGCGAGAGACATTGTTTGCGTAGACACGATAGCCATCAATGACCTCTCACCACTTAGAGAACTATTATATCAACCTTCTATCACTAAAATATTCCATTCTGCAAGCCAAGACTTAGAAATATTTGTAAATTTATATGATGCAGTACCTACGCCAATGTTTGATACTCAGGTTGCGGCAAGCTTATTAGGGTATGGTGAGCAAGTAAGTTATGCACATTTGGTTAATGAAATTTGTGGAGTAGAGCTTGATAAATCGCTTTCACGCACGAATTGGGAAAATAGACCTTTATCCGAAAAAGAAATCAGATACGCAGTAGATGATGTTAAATACTTAGCAAAAGTTTACCTACATTTGAAAGATAAACTTTCTGAAAATGAGCGTAGTCATTGGGCAGAATTTGAATGTAATACATTATCTGCACTAGAAAAATATAAAGTTGACCCGGAAAAGATTTGGAAAACCGTTAAAGGTGCAGGGAAATTAGAACCACAGCAACTAATTGTGCTCAAACAACTTGCACAATGGCGTGAACATCAAGCCATTGCCGAAAACAAACCACGTCGTTGGATATTAAGTGACAAAGCTCTTCGCAACTTAGCCATCGAACAACCTCGAGATTTTAATTCACTTCAACAAATAGAAGATCTTTATAGCGAGCATGCTGGTTATGCAAAAATTTTACTGGATGAAATTAAAACCGCACAAACTCTTCCTGAAGAAGTTTGGCCTGAAGCCAAGCTAGCAGGCCCTCTAAGCAATGAACAACGCAAGCTAGTTAAACAAGCACAAGGCTTGATCCGCGAACGAGCGGAAGAGCTAAATATATCACCCAGTTTGTTAGCCACTCGCAGCGTGGTTGAAAAATTAATCCGTGGGAAACGAGAATTAGATATCTTGTCTAACTGGAAAAAAGATCTTATTGGAGATGAGCTTGTAGAACTCATTGAAACTAATAATCTTGTTTAACAATTTAGGCTCTATTTATACAATCTGAATCGATATGGCGAATGCGGTATAGTAAAAAGAGATACTTAATAGATAATTGTTATTGTGACAAGCGACGAAATTCAAAAACTAATCGAAGCAGGTGTTCCTGGCTCCAAAGCTATGGTCAGTGGTGCCGAAGGCAAATATGAAGCTATTGTAATTAGCGAAAGTTTTACTGACTTAAGCATGGTCAAAGAACACCAAATGGTTTACGCCACGGTAAAACCCCAAATTGCTAGTGGTGAATTACATGCTTTAAGTATTAAGGCTTTTACGCCAGAAGAATGGGAAAAAGAACAGTCAGGGAACTAAGACGTTTTTTTAACCCTTCTTACATTTCTTCCAAAACTAATTCAAAGATAATGAGCCTATGTTTAAGCTCATTACCACTTCACTATTCAGCTAATATATCGATACTCACAGATGATAAACCACTCTGACTTGCAAAAAACTCCGCAACATTTTTCATTTCATCTTCACTAAGCGCAGCAACAATCCCTGCCATGATGGCATTTTTACGGTCGCCATTTTTGTATGACATTAATGAGTGAAACATGTAATCAGCATGTTGACCGGCAATACGTGGAAAATTTGGTGTTGGGCTATTACCGTCTTCGCCATGACAAGCAACGCATTGCTTTGCTACTTCTGCTCCACTTTTAGCTGGCGCAGTTTCATGACTTGATGCATGTGATTCTTCTTCAGATGCGAAACTTGAAGCCGCTGCCACAACAAATAAACTAACGACAATATTGATAAATAATTTTTTCATAATGATTTAACTTCTAATGTTGAATTTAAAATTTTAATTACTATTTTAATTTCTTTGAAATTTAAGTTTACTTATTGCAGTGACTGAAAATACGAACCAATATCTGCCATATCTTCTTCGCTTAACCCTAAAGCTTGTGCCTGCATAGTGCCATGACTACGCTCACCAGATTGATATCCCTTAAGTGCAGCCACTATATAATCAGCATGCTGGCCACCAAGCCTTGGAACAGTGTAAGTTGGATACACATTTTTATAATTTGGTATACCGTGACAACCCAGACAAGTTTCTGCTTTTATTTTACCTTGTTCAGCATTACCCGCGGCAATACTTACAGATGAGGCAAACAAACCGAAAACTATAATGAATAATATTGTGCGCAAAAATAAACGCATAGCTGATTCTCTCCGTAGAAGTTTATTTGGTTTAAATTTGGTGGGTGAGTATACCTAGTTTTCAAGAAATATGGATCTCTCCTTTAGGACAAGCTAGTAAAATGACAATGGATATGAGTAAAAACATTGCAATGGATATAAGTTTATAAATGGCATATAACAACGATTAATGGTGTATTACAAAAACTCAAACTCAAACTCGATAAAAGACCTACTAAGCCACTATGGTATTCAGATAAATTCCGTCAACTCTGATGAAGACATACCGTATAGCTTTTGGGGCAATCCAGAGGCTGGAAGAGTCTGTGAGCAATTGTATGCACGAGGAGACACTCCATTACATTCAATTCTTCATGAAGCCTGTCATTATGTGTGCATGCCCACGCATCAACGAACCCTCACCCAAGTAGATGCCAAAGGGTCAGCAATGGAAGAAAACGCAACCTGCTACCTTCAGCTCTTACTTGCTAATTATATTGAGGGCTATAGCCGATCACAGCTGATGGAAGATATGGATGATTGGGGATATAGCTTTAGACTGGGCTCAGCTCAGGCATGGTTTAGCTTAGATGCGAAAGATGTCCATCAATGGCTACTAAACGAGGAAATTATAAATCCGGACGATTTACCCACCTGGAAGCTTCGAAAGTAGATAAATACCTTACTTAAAGCGCCTTGACGCTTACAATAATTGACATCGGATCGAAAACTCCCTAGCATTTTTCCTAACAAGCCAAATTCTGGCTTAAATTAGTCGCTGCTTTAATTCAACAACTTGCAGGGCGACTCAAAAATACTGCTAAAGCGATGACCGTCCTCAAAGCTTCTAGGTCGAGTCAGCGCCTAAATAATTTGAAGCTGAAGACGGATTCAATGGTTAAACAATCCCTTCTTTATCAATTCGATAATTAATTCAGTTATAACAACGCTGAATCGAACTCTATTTATGATTAAAATCTATCGAATTCGTAAAGCTAGCACAGATATTAATTTTTAAATCCGCCTCATAAATTTAAGAGGTATAGAAATATGAAAATCGAAACTCAAGCAATTCATAGTGGTTACGCACCAGAACCGACTACTAAAGCGGTTGCTGTGCCCATCTATCAAACCACTTCTTATGCATTTGATGACACACAACATGGTGCAGATTTATTTGATCTAAAAGTTGAAGGCAATATATATACGCGCATCATGAACCCCACCACTGCAGTGCTCGAACAACGGGTAGCAGAAATGGAAGGTGGGGTTGGTGCTCTAGCGTTGTCATCCGGTATGGCTGCAATCTCTTATGCCATCTTTGCTCTGGCAGAACAAGGTGACAACATAGTTTCGGTTGCAACATTATATGGTGGTACTTATAACTTTTTTGCACATACGCTTCCAAAGCTTGGCATAGAAGTTCGCTTTGTAGATTATCGCGACATGGATGCTATGGATGAGGCGATTGATGACCATACAAAAGCAGTGTTTTGTGAATCATTGGGCAATCCCGCAGGAAATGTTATCGATCTTGAGGCGCTTGTTAAAATTGCTCACAACAAGGGAGTGCCAGTAATGGTAGACAATACTGTTCCCACTCCATACTTGTGCAGACCCTTTGAATTTGGTGCTGATATTAGCATCCACTCGCTAACCAAATACATGGGTGGACATGGAACCTCAATTGGTGGAGTCATTGTTGATTCTGGAAACTTCCCATGGGAAAAACACAAAGAGCGTTTTGCTGTTTTAAATGAACCCGACCCTTCGTATCACGGTGTCGTTTACACTGAAGCATTTGGTAATGCTGCATTCATTGGTAGAGTGCGTGTAGTACCTTTACGCAATATGGGTTCAGCAATCTCCCCCATGAACAGCTTTTTGATTTTACAGGGTATCGAAAGTCTTGCAGTACGCATGGATAGACATTGCGAAAATGCCTTAGCGGTTGCGCAATATTTAGAAAAGCATGAGCTTGTAACCTGGGTGAGTTATGCCGGACTGCCTTCACACACCGACCATGTACTAGCACAAAAATATTTTGGTGGGCGTGCCTCAGGAATTTTAAGTTTTGGCATTAAAGGCGGCATTGAGGCCGGTACGAAATTTATTGACGCACTTAAGCTTATTGTACGACTGGTTAATATTGGTGATGCTAAGTCTTTAGCGTGCCACCCAGCCACAACTACTCACCGACAGCTCTCTAAAGAAGAACAAGCCGCAGCTGGCGTTAGTGAAGATTTAGTGCGGCTTTCTATTGGTATTGAGCATATAGACGATATTTTGGAAGACATTGAGCAAGCTCTGAATAAAGCTAGGTAGTGACTGGATATACCCCACCTTTTATGTACCGCAATGGTCATTCGAATACCATTGCGGCATCATCTTTACTGCGTAAAGCGTATGCACAACGAGTAAGTCATAGACTTCGTAAGCAAAGTGAATCTCGTATTTTATCTCTAAGCGGTGATATTCAATTACAGGGATTACTAAATACTCATAACTCCAATGAACAAAAGCCTTTAGTGATGATACTGCACGGTTGGCTGGGATGCGCTAATTCTTTATATCTACTTCCTTTAGCAAGCCGTTTATACGAACAGGGCTTTAATATCTTTCGCTTAAATTTTAGGGACCATGGCGGCACACAACATTTAAACAAAGGATTGTTTCATTCTTGCCGACTAGATGAAATATTGAATGCAACACAAGCCATACAAGAACAAATATCGCACTCAAAGTTTTATATCATCGGCTACTCACTTGGCGGAAATTTTGCACTAAGAATTGGCGCGAATGCAAAAAACAAAAACCTAACGATTGATAAGATAATTTCGGTTTGCCCGGTCATGAATGCGGCCAACGCGCTGGAAGAAACTAATTCCATGTTGAAAATTTATACGGAATATTATCTCCGTCGTTGGAAAAATATGTTGAATATCAAACATAAATCATTTCCAGAAAACTATGACTTAATAACTATTAATCAGCAAAATTCATTAACCAGCATGACTGAACATTTATTATTACAATACACTGAGTTTGATTCTGTAAACAGTTATTTACAAGGCTATTCAATCACTGGGGATCGCTTAAAAAGCTTATCTATTAATAGTGATGTATATATTGCCGAAGATGACCCAGTCATCCCACATTTTGATCACGAGAACTTATATTCTTCTAAGTATCTAAACATTCACTTAACTAACTTTGGTGGACACTGTGGATATTTAAATAGTATGTTTAGCAACAACTGGATTGACGAAGAAATTACCAAGAAGTTACAGGCATAAAAAAACCTACTGCATCTTATAACACAGTAGGTTTTAAGGAAGTCCCGATTTATCTATTGTGCTGGAGGAAAAACACTGAAACCATTTAGCATGTATTTGGTAACATTTGTAGCACAGTCAGTCAGGTAGTTACCATCATTAACATCCACACAGTCAGAAGGATTACCGCCGCCATTAAGATCTGACACAAACTTCGGCATCAATGCAGATGTGTAAAACAACACAGTACTTTCAACATTGTTTTGCAAGAAAATATTAATTTCAACATCTTCGCCACCCGCACCATTAGCACCATGGCATGTAGCGCAACTCTGGCCGTTGACTATTTTCTCATATTCAATCTTGCCTTGAAGCAATACCGGGTCAGCAGCACTTACAGTTACCGTTACACTCTGAGGCGTAAGTGCAACATTATTGATGCCTGTGCACGCCAATGTAAACGTAGTAGTTGCTTGTAGATTCGCTATGGTCTCACTGTAGGTTGCCTGTGCCACACCTTTAGCTCCAGTCCATGCAGCATTCGCAGGATTTGCACTTGCCGTACAAGACGCTAAGTCAGTTGGGTTCCAAGCAAGCGTGACAGAATCACCTTGGTTTACCGTCGCACTCGCAGCATTGTTTACAGTAAAGGTCAGTGCTGGATTAGCAGGCACTACCGTCACAGAAGTACTAACAGTAGTTGGTGTTCCAATAGAATTAACACAAGTTAAATCAAATGCTGTATTAGCAATCAAATTGTCTATTTGCTCAGAATCGTTTAAGGCTTTATTACCTGTCCATCCGCCTGCAGCAGTACAATTCCCAACTGCCCCAGTTGATGTCCATGTCAAAACGGTAGAACCACCGTAGGCAATATTCATTGCAGGAACAGCAGTTAAGCTAACAGTTGGCGCACCCGGTGCCGCAGCAACTGTAACATCAACAGAAGCTACCGCTGAAGAAATTCCGCCTTTCGTACAGGTCAGGGTAAATTGATTAACACCTGAGGTTGTAAGATTGGTTAGTGTTTGCATGCTAGATGCTAAAACGGTTCCAGTCCATTGACCGTTAGCGTTTGCACCACCTGCAGTACAACTATCACCATCAGAGGTCCAACTCAAGGTAACCATGCCACCGTAAGCCACGGCGGCTTGATCCACAACAAATTGGCTAATTACGGGTTGCACATCGTTATCATTATTAGTAACGGAAACATCCGATGCATCGAGTCCACTATAAGATGGATCAGCACTAATGGCTGGAGCCGTAATTACACTATATGCAATATTGCCATCCACCATTGGTGCGGCTACATCATTTACACCGGTCACCGTAACCGTTTGAGGAACATTATAATTAGCATTTGTGAATGCTACCGATGCTGGTAGCACT
>CAJICL010000071.1_pt1 | contig 9853 bp, 8 predicted proteins | sample 9199671 | NCBI WGS metagenome assembly CAJICL01 (sample SAMEA7708341, study PRJEB35096) | sediment metagenome | biome: marine neritic benthic zone biome [ENVO:01000025]; feature: sediment [ENVO:00002007]; material: shallow marine sediment [ENVO:03000034] sea grass bed [ENVO_01000059] ... | reverse complement strand
GCAAAATTTAGACCCTGCCCCAAGACCAGCTGCATTTAATGTGGGAGATACGTTTAAAGCGATATTGAATGGAAAAGATCATCAAGCGACTGTTATAAAGGTCACCGCAGATGAGACGACTTGGAAAGATGATCAGGGTTGCGTGATCCAAAAACTTACTTTCGGATTTACGCTACCATCAAAATGGGAAAATTGCGTATATGGCACAGGTAACGGCATAGTCAAGCTAAAAAACGATCCATGGCCACTGACCTTAGGCAAAAAATGGAAATCCCATGCAAATGGTCAAGGCTGGCAAACCACACGCTCATGCAAGGTTGCTGCTGCTGTAAAAGTATCGACTACATTGGGAGAGTTCGATACCTATAAAGTTAAATGTAATGATTCGTGGAATAAAGCTGTGTGGTACATTGATGTCAAGACAGGTAATAGCGTTTATATAACAAATGTAAAATCATTTCATAAGATTAACGACAAATTCGAAACCACACAATTTCGTTAACCTTAATTTCATAAAACTACTAAACTGATTGAATCAAAAAAAGGGGCCATAGGCCCCTTTTTTATTAATCTAGAATTCGCTAACTAAGCTAATTTAACTACGCCCGCATCAATCTGTCGTAGCAATCGTAAAATTTCGTTTTCGTCTATTGCGGCTTCTTCACTGCGACGATCTTCAGAGGTACGACGGTTGATCCTTACAATATTCCACTCGCCATCGACAAAAGGAAACCTTGGTGAAGATAGGTGATTTCTCCTATCTTGTGGGGCGCGTCTTTCATATTGTAGTTCCACCATATTCTCCTAATAAACTTTCTTTATCTTTAAGCGTAATAATAAATAATGTTAATTTATAAATTGAGACTTAGCTCACATGTTGGAAATCACCCCGATCTGATTCCTGCCATTTCTCTTGGCTTTATACATGGCCTTATCGGCATAGGAGATAAATTGAGACACACACTGAATTTGGTTTTCTGGATAATTAGAAATACCTATACTAATCGTAACGTTAATTTGTTTGCCATTTACTTTAAAGCGTAATGATTCCACATTAGTACGAATCTTTTCCGCCAATTGCAAGCCTCTTAATGAATCGATATTCGGACATACGATGGAAAATTCATCGCCCCCATAACGACACACATAATCTGCATTTCTAACTGAGTTGAATAATGACTGGGCAACATGCGTAAGGATCTTATCACCCACCTGATGACCATAAGTATCATTTACAGCCTTAAAGCGATCGATATCAACCATTAGCAAACAAATAGGAGCGAAATCCTGTTTGGCTGTAACGTATAAACTATTCAAACACTGGGTAAATGCCTTGCGGTTGTAGGCATTAGTTAACGCATCTCTAGATAGTTGTTCCTGTATATGATCTTGATATTCCGCGTCCAGTTGATTGCTTAAAGAAAATTTCAATACCGTAGAAACTCCAATCGATATTTGATCGCCATTTCTAATTTGTATTTCGTGCCGCAGTTGTTCGCCATTTACATAAGTACCGTTGGCGCTACCTAGATCCTCTACAAAGACGGTTTCATCTACAAAATGCATATAAATGTGTTTACGTGATATCCCTGTATCTATAATTTGAATATCTGCCTCTGGTGAACGACCCAAAGTTAAACCCAAGTTCGGCTTAATAACAAATGACAGCCCGGTGCGAGGACCAGAAATGACGGTCACTGATACACATAGTTCGGAATTCGCCTTCTTAAGAATGTTCTTAGAGGGGGCAGTAACTACAGTATCGTCGGGGTTAAATTTTAGTTTTTGGCTAGTATCTTCCACAAGCTAGAATCAGGAATTATGCTAAGAAGCGACTATTCTCTACTTCCCGCACGTATTCCATGAAACTCCGCACAAAGTCGTAAGATTTCTATAAATCACAATTGCTTATTAACGCCAAGTGTTAAGTTCGCCACACCATTTTTTACGAAAAAAGTTTCTTATTGCTATCCATATAACACATCATTCTAAATGTGAACTAGGTCTTACTTTAGCCAAAAGAAGACTTAGATGCTTTTGAATTAGAAAAAAATGAAATATAAATCTATTCAAATAAGCAAATAAAAGAAAAGTAATTTTGGATAATGTATGAATACGGCTCCTAACTCACAGCACAACCGCATTTATGGGCTCGATGCATTACGCGCTACCATGATGCTGCTAGGCTTAGTAGTACACACAGTTTTTTCCTTTAGCACTATCGACTGGGGAAGCGACTGGCCATATAAGGACGTATACACAACACCGATTGCCGAACATACCTATTTCTTTATTCATTCTTTTCGCATGCCGATTTTCTTCGTATTGGCAGGTTTCTTTACTTGTATGCTTTATTTAAAGCGTGGCGCTTACGGTGTGGCCTCTAACAGACTGCAACGGATTGGGGTTCCACTAATAGTTAGTTTGTTTTTACTATATCCGCTGGTAATTGCAGGGTTTGCATTTTCGGTTACTGCCCAAGAAACTTCAATAGGTGAAGGTTTGCGGGCTGTGTTGGAAATACCAGCTATCGATTTATTTCTACCCCAGCACACAATGCATCTATGGTTTCTTTATTACTTGCTGTACTTCTATGTTGTCAGCTTGCTACTTGCCAAAGTCAGCGCGCTGCTACCGATCTCTTGGCGCGAAAGGAGTCTTTGGCTATTTAAGTTTATCGTTAGCCACCCTGTGCTGCGAATTTTACTCCCAGCAATAGTTACTACTATTGCATTAATTCCTTTCCAGGGGGTATTTCCAGTTTCGATGATGTTTATTCCCGCTGTAAAAAACTTTGTTCCGTTTGCAATATTTTTTGGTTTTGGTTGGCTACTCTATCATCATCGCGAAATGTTAATTGATTTTCCGCGACTTGCTTGGTCGCATTTGACACTCGGTATTTTAATTTATTTCCTTTCTGAATTCTGGATAAGGCCTAACCTCCCCGCTGGACCACAAGACACTAATCTGATTATCACCCGATCAGTTACCATTGGCATTGTCGTATGGTTACTTTTCTTTGGATTTACCGGGCTATTTCTTCGCTATTTTAACAAGCCTTCCCCGCGTATTCGTTACATGGTAGATGCTTCTTACTGGGTATATCTTGTTCACTTACCATGCGCGATCTGGTTACCAGCCTTCCTAGCTAATTCTGGATTTACTTTGTGGCCTAGAATGATCACCGTTTTTGTCACGATCACGGCAATTGGCTTTATCACTTATGATCTATTTGCCCGCTCGACCATTATCGGCAAAGTGTTAAATGGTAGGCGTTACAAACGCGGTTTACCAACAGAGGCGGATGTTACCGCAACTAAAAAAATAGCATCGACTTAACTATGTTTACTTTTATGCTGGCGAACTTGTTCGCTTCCCTAAAGACAGATAAACCAGCTATATAAGTAATTTATACAACCTCTATCACAATATTTGCACCGTACACGTTTGCGTCCTCTTAATAAGGTGACTGCGATCAATCTATACACTTAATCTACCACTACAATAAGTTACTAACTTACACGGAAGTATCTTGCATTTACAATGCAATTAAACAATATGGTTCAAATCAATCGCACGTTATTTCGCATTCTGCTATTTGTATTGATCTTATTTGCATTTGACCGTGCCATTGCTTATGCATATACCCCTAAAGAGGGCGACACAACTATCACTCTCTATAGCACTCAGCATTGCTCATATTGCGCCAGTTTGCGTATGTATTTCGACACACACGCGATTGATTACGATGAATTTGATGTAGAAAAATCGGCAGTTGGCGTATTGGGTTTGTGGGCGTTGCGTGCACGAGGTGTTCCACTCATAGTAATCGGTAGCGATATCATCTATGGCTATGATATGGAAAGGGTAACAGCTGCCCTGGACCGCCTTGAACCACGGTTAGCATCTACTACTATTGCCCAATAATTTTATATCTTAGCCTAAATTACAGGCATTAAGCGGCGACGTATAATTCACCATCGTGTTGATAATGCTTGTTGTTATCTTTGTTATATTTTCTGGTCTAGAAAATACTGGGGGACTTGGCGGCCTTTGCTCTTTTTTTGCAGTCTTTGAAATGATTATAAGAGGCAAAAATCTACCTAATTTGTTTCATTTGCTTGAGTCGCCTGTGTAAAACGGCGCGTACGTTCAGCAGTGATAGGATGAGTCGATAAATAATTAAATGCCGACCCACTATCTTCTGGATCATCTCCAGTAATCTTATGCAAAATGGACGCAAAGTGTTTGGTATCGATACCATGTTTTAACATGTATTCAAATGCGAATTGATCCGCTTCATGTTCAAACTTGCGAGAATAGCTCGTCTCTAACAGAATAATCGGCATTGCCGCCGCAAACCCACTCGCGGAACTAATATCGCCCGTAATAGCAGTCAATAACAAAGCAACTGCGGAACTTTGTAATACCGAACGCAAACCATGTTTTTTTATTACATGACCAATCTCATGTACTAGTACCGCCAATACCTCTTCATCTTGATCGGCTATCTCAACTAACTCATCCGTAACCACAATATGCCCTGATGGTAAGGCAAATGCGTTTGGTCCAAGTCCGCGTCGAAACAATAAGCGATAGTTATGCTGATCGTTAGAATTAGTTACCATCGCGGCAAACTTTTCATTTATTCGTTGCATTACCTCCTCATCTAACTCAGAAGGCCTTAATATATGTTCATCGATTAAGGACAAGGTTCCGGCAGACAATTTATCATCCACGGAAGTAGGTAAAGCAAATGCGACTGACTTTGCCAAACTTGGAATACCGTAGCTAATCATGCCCCAAGTAAAGCCCACTACAATAAACGAGGCAATGAATACATAGCGCCAACGTGACTCTAGCGTGTGTAGCAGCTTGCCAGATTTTGCACGGGCATGCTGCTCTTGTAGCTGATTAATTTCGTCATGCGCAAATGACTCACACTTGGCACCATTGGGAAGTTTTAGAGTACGCGCAGTTTGACCAAGTTGCGTACCAACTTCGACATCAAGCCAATTACAAGTATATGTAACATCCTGACCAATAAAGCTAATTTTACCATTAGCTGTAACTTGAACAGCAACAGGCTTACCTACCGGATGAATGCCATCATAATAAGTCGCATCAAATTCGATCATAGTGGCATCACAATTTTATAATGCACTATATACTTAGCCATACCTCAAAATTTCTTAACAGGCGCTACAAGCCAATATCGATATCAAGGATATCTCCCATCTCACTACCGATAGTACCGACTTTTTCGCGCTCGACTGCAGTGATTGCCTTAAGATCTGCAATAGAAGCTATCTGCAGTTGCTCAATACGATATCTTGCTAAGCGTACTTTTGCCCATGGAATTAATAAACCGATACTCAATACAATTGCAATTGTATTCGTAAAATAAATGCTAAACAGCTTCCAGAAATCTAATGATCCCCTAAATGACACCAAGGGAACTGTAGAAGCCGCCATAGTATGTGCTGAAGGTTTATTCAGCGATGTGTTCGTCCAGACCACATTAAAGATGTTTGCGCGGATATACGCATACACCAATAAGTTGATAACTAAAAAGAGCAGTATAATAAACATTAAAGTACCCGCAAAGGTTGGAGATACTCCCGGATCAGTTTCTGGATCTGCATTTAAGACGCTAGATAGAGAAACAAACGCACCTTGAAAAATAAACATGATAGCAATCACGCCAATAGCAAATATTCCAATACTGATTAGATAATACTTATAAAATGCTTTTACTGAATTTCGCAAACGAAAATATAGCTGACCAAAACTATGATGGTTTATGCGATAACTTTGGATTGCATGCATATAATATGGATAAATCAATCCTAAAGTTAAAGGCACTAACAAACCCATGCCAATAAAAGTTTTATATGCACTACTTAAACTCTCATCAAATGCAAAATGTAAATTCCGATAAGATGAATAACGCGCGTTAAACATCAAACTACGCATAATTAACCAAGGCAAAAATATCAAAAACAATATAAAGAAGACTGATTCCAACATTGGGAAAAAACTAACGATTATCGAATAAAAAATTAAGATCGCTGCTACAACTGAGCGACCTTTTAGGATCGCCATTGGACTTGCAGTATATTCAAATGGCGAACCATCTAAGATGGTATTACCATAAAAATATTGTTTGTTACGCACTTTTGCCCAGGCAGAGTAAATCCCTAGGGTTAAAATAGTAAGTAATACATTGACGATCCAGATGCGAAAATATTCGCCAGCTTTCCCGTGAAACTCAAACTCCAGCGGTTTGAGCATTTTTTCTTGTAACATATAGCTTCCCAACAAGCGATTAATAATGTCCCTTACAATTAGTGTAGGGACAATGGACCAAATAATTCAGCCATCATTATGACCAGCTGTAGTTCATTGTCTACCAAGCTGGCTAGACCAGTTTATCTGGCGACAATCTTATTTGCGATCTTACCAATATTTTCCACTTCGCATTCAACCAGATCCCCAGGCATTAAATACTCCGGCGGCGTACGCGCATAACCTACTCCGCTGGGCGTCCCTGTGGCAATGATATCACCTGCCTCTAGTTCCATACCTTGTGATAACACCGATATTACCTGAGCAATATTAAAAATTTGATATTTGGTGTTGGAGTCTTGTTTCAGTGCGCTGTTAACCCAACTGCGTATAGTTAAATTCTGTGGATCTGCAATTTCATCTGTAGTAACGATGCTAGGCCCCATGGGACAACAACCGCTAAAACTCTTACCAATAAAGAATTGCTTATGCCATTTTTGTCGGTCACGCGCGGTTACATCATTAATCACGGTATAACCAAACACGTGATCAAGGGCATTATCTTCCGTAATGCCTCGCCCTCCCTTGCCAATGATTACTGCCAGTTCTGCTTCCCAATCCATTTTCGCCGAGATATCTAGGTCGATTGCAATATCACTATAAGGTCCGTTCACGCTATTTGCAGCCTTAGTGAATACAATGGGTGACCGCGGCAGTTTTACCTCTTGTTTCTGATCCTGCACGGTTTCGGCAACATGCTCGACATAGTTCCAACCCAGACACATGACATTTTGTCGCGGGCGTGGGATCGGCGCATGAAAGGTTACTTCTATAGAAGGTACCAATGTGGACGCGTCTGCTTGCTGGCTGATGGTACGCAGTTGCTGCCACGCACTTTGGCCTGCATCTAATGCCAAGACAGAATCTATCGCAGAACTCCACTCAGGATGCCGACTAGGCAAGAAGATTTGTTCTCCAGCTTCGACGCCAAGCAGCAATTTTCCTGCTACTTCACAACTAACTAAATGCATAATTCTCTCATTATTATATTTTAGCCACGCCTATCGAGTTGATGTAAGCTAGCTACTAATGGCACGGTCTATGTGCATTGTGCTTACACTGAATCAATAGTATCAGCGATTATCGTGAAACGAATTATAATCTTTCTACTTATTATTGTGCTAATTATAATTGGCATAACGCTGCTTGACGTGCAAAGTTTATTCACATTGAGCGCACTTAAGGAAAAGCAAACACAATTACAAACACTAGTTAATAACCAACCTATCTATTCCGCTACAATATTTTTTATTTCTTATGTAATATTTGCCTGCCTGTCTATACCTGGCGTAGTAATTTTTACTTTGGCCGGCGGCGCATTATTTGGCCTTATCCAAGGGACCGTGCTTGTTTCTTTTGCTTCAACTGCCGGCGCATTGCTTGCCTTTTTAATTGTACGATTTTTTCTACATGACGCCGTTCAAGAAAGATTCTCCGTTCGCCTAAAAACTATAAACAGAAAAATCAGGAGTGAAGGCGCATTTTATTTGCTTTTTCTACGCCTAGTGCCCGTATTTCCCTTCTTTTTAATTAATATAATAATGGCGCTAACGCCGATTCGCTCATTCACATTCTATTGGGTCAGCCAACTAGGCATGTTACCCGCCACTATCGTATATGTGAATGCCGGTGTACAAATAGCGAAAATCAACGACCTGCAAGATATTGTTTCCCCGGCTATTCTATTTAGCTTGATATTGCTTGGAGTCTTTCCATTTGTAGCCAAATGGTTCGTTAGTATATTAAAAGCAAACCTAGTGTATAAAAATTTTACAAGGCCTAAGCACTTTGATTACAACACTATTGTATTAGGTGGCGGGTCTGCTGGATTGGTTGCCGCTTACACAACCAGCACTTTACAAGGGAAAGTGGCTTTAATAGAACGCGACAAAATGGGAGGCGATTGTCTCAATACAGGATGTGTTCCTTCTAAAGCCATAATACGTAGCGCTAAATTCGTCGCAGACATGCAACGGTCAGAACTCATGGGAATAACTAAGACCAGTTATGAGTTCCAATTTAAAAATATCATTCAACGCGTGCACGACAAGATTACAACTATTGCACCCAAAGATTCTACTCAACGTTATTCAGAATTAGGCGTCCACTGTGAACATGGCAGCGCCAATGTCATCTCGCCATGGGAAGTCGATATCAACGGCAAAGTGCTCACAGGTAAAAATATTATTATTGCCAGTGGTGGCACGCCACATATCCCCGATCTGCCTGGTCTAGAAAATGTAACTTATTTTACTACTGATACGATATGGTCGCTGTCGGAGTTACCTGAACATCTATTAATCATTGGCGCAGGACCCATTGGTTGCGAGCTAGGACAAGCATATGCGCGGTTAGGCACACGAGTTACTATCGTACATCGGCATGCAACCATCTTACTAAATGAAGATGAAGAGGCTGCTAAGTTAGTAGAACAAGCACTTACTCTTGATAACGTAACCTTATGCACCAACTTCGTTACCCAACATATTTCTCAACAAGGTAATTCGATCACGCTACTAGGTACACACGAGGATACCCCCGTACATATTTCATTTAGTCATTTATTGATTGCTACTGGCCGTCAGGCCAATTTAAGTGGCTTAGATTGCTTACAGTTAGAACTCGATGAACATAAACGTTTAGCCGTAAACAAAAACTTACAAACCCGTTTCCCCAACATATTTGCTTGTGGTGATGTAACCAGCCCAATGCAATACACCCATGTCGCTTCTCATCAGGCTTGGTATGCGGCCTTTAATGCATTATTTCGACCACTAAAGATGTTTCCCTGCACGCTAGAGAATATTCCACGAGCAGTATTTACTGATCCGGAAATTGCTAGTGTGGGTATTACCGAGAAACAGGCTATTGCCCGAGGCATTAGTCATCAAGTCACTACCTTTCCCATGGATGATATTGATCGCGCTATTACCGATAATGCGACTGAAGGTTTTATCAAAGTAATTACCGTCGGCAACAGCGATAAAATATTAGGCGTATGCATTGTAGGCGAACACGCTAGTGAGCTGATTACCGAATTTGTATTGGCAAAGACACATAAACTAGGCTTAAATAAAGTATTACAAACCGTGCATATATATCCTACACGCAGCGAAATTAATCGCATGGTTGCCGGTAAATGGCGACGCACACAAATGTCTACTCGTACCGTAAAGCTGCTAGAGAAGTTTCAGCGTTGGCGATTGGGTAGTTAAAGAATCACATGCACAACTCAAAATCACGTTTACTACCTAGCGATTTTCCAGCGATCTCTCGCCAAAATACTAAAGTTCTGCAGGTAAATCTTGGCTATAAATGTAACCAATCTTGTGTTCATTGCCATGTTAATGCGGGGCCTAATCGCAAAGAAATGATGACTGATGAGATCGTTGACTTATTGCTAAAATTTATACAAACCAATCCATGTGCGCTACTCGATGTGACAGGAGGCGCCCCTGAGTTACATCCACGTTTTCGCGAACTAGTACAAACAGCCCGTGCGCAG
>CAJICL010000279.1_pt1 | contig 10119 bp, 10 predicted proteins | sample 9199671 | NCBI WGS metagenome assembly CAJICL01 (sample SAMEA7708341, study PRJEB35096) | sediment metagenome | biome: marine neritic benthic zone biome [ENVO:01000025]; feature: sediment [ENVO:00002007]; material: shallow marine sediment [ENVO:03000034] sea grass bed [ENVO_01000059] ... | reverse complement strand
CTGATCATGCACTGAAGGAACAGTCTCTACTTGGTCAAACTCATCAAATGACAACGAAACAAGTAAATTCTTTATCACCAATCCAACCATATCCTCACTTTCCCCAAACATAAGAATACGATTGAATTTTTGCTCATTAAAAACCGTCTCAATTCCTAACTTGCCAAACAAGTCATAAACTGGCACTAGATTTCCGCGCACATTACATAGACCCAGCACATATGAAGGCATCAATGGAATCGGCGAAATACTCGCATCGTCAACAACCTCATTACGCACATCTTTGTCGATAAGTAGCCCTATATTGCCTAACTTAAATCCATAAAATCGCTTACCGCTTTCCTCTTCTGCACCTTGCTCATTATTATTAGGATTCAGTGGTATTACTAAAGATTGATCACCGGCATTTAGCAATGGCGATGACAAATTACTTTTTGTGCTTATTAGGCTATCCATAGCGTATTTTCAAATTAACATTAACTATATGCGTTAATTTGCTCAACAATTTGCTCTTCAGTGAATGGCTTACCAATCAGGCTTTTTCCACCTTGCAACTCGGCCCAAACACGATCTGCTTTCTGGCACTTAGATGAAACAAACACAACTGGGATGTCTTTCGTATCTTTGTTAGAGATTATTTCTCTGCACGCCTCAAATCCGTCCTTGTCATTCATTATCACATCCATGAAAATCATATCAGGCTTCATTTCTTTAGCCTTCGTGACAGCTTCTATGCCTGATGACGCAGTTATTACGGTGTGACCCGCGTTTACAACGATCGACTTTAAGTGCTGCAAATCAGCCGGCGAATCATCAACTACTAAGATTTTATTTGACATACTCTAGCTCCTATACTCAATCAAGTCCTACTAATTTATTGCTTAAGATATCCACTTACTACTTTCTGAAACTCATCATGCTCTACTGGCTTGGTAAGATATGTATCGCAACCGGCGAGCTTGCCTTTAACTCTGTCGAAAGGTGATGACTTGCTTGTAAGCATGATTACTGGAATATGTTTTTTTTCTTTATCCCTTTTGATTCGCTTACATACTTCATATCCGTCGATGCCAGGCATAATCACATCGAGAAATACTGAGTCATAATAGTTATCCTGTAATAAATTCATTGCCTGTTCACCACTCGAAGCAAGCTCAACCTCATAATTCATAAGAGTTAGCTTCATATCAAGCGCCTTACGGACAGGTAAACTATCATCAACCACTAAAACCACTTGCTTTTTGCTGCCGGATTCTTGATCCCCTTTTTCGATAATCGATTCCAGCTCTTGCTTAGATAAATTAGATCTACTTCTGGCAGCATCTGCTTTACCTATAAAACTGTCAGTCGCAGAGTCTTCAATTCGCAACTCAGGTGTATACTTTAAATCTTCTACGGTAATCTCATCTAAAGTTTTCAGTACACGCGTAGCAAAAAAAGGCAAAGGCGTATATCTGAAACGAGAATTCTTCGGCTTATTCACGCCAACCAATAAAGTAGGACAAGATGGATTGCCATTAGAATCTAAATATGATGACCCCCATTCCCTAATCGCTTCTTTTTTTGAAACGTTTACCATGACAATATCTGCGTTCGTATTGTTATCAGGGCTGTGAATTACATAAGAACGCGCTCGCCCTTCAGTAATCTTAAAGATTCTTTCTAATACGTACTTGTCTTTTCCTTCAACACCATACGTATCAACAACAAATGTTCTCTGGTGCATGTCTTATCCAGATCCTTCGTATGATTTAATTCCCTATAATTAAAACTGACAAATATTTGTCAGCAGGTATCCTAACTCACAATAAATGTACTTGCCCCCCGGACAAGCAAATCTACCGATAAACGCTGAATAATATTCGACCGGTTGAACTAATTAACTAACGAAAGGATTCAAGATGTGAAGTACAGCACAGGACTCTGAGCCAGAAGTAATGGCCAGTAACTCAATTAGCTGGCCATCAAAACAATAGATAAATGAAAATTTTTACTTGGACATGCAATTTATTTTGCTATCAAAGCAAGCAGCACTCCGCCAACTATGCCTTCTACTAATGGTGTAGCAAACCAAGTCAGAGCCATTTCATAAGGAATTGGCATAAATGCATATGAACCATACGCCCACGATACACCGGCGCTTAATCCCAACAAGAAACCATATAAAATTGCATTGGTCACAGATTTTCGATCGACCAGCACGATGTAAACAATCGAAAATATTGCTGCCGATACAAATACAGTAAAAGAATTTAAACCCATCTTAGCCTCTTCCATCGGTCGCCATAAGTCAGCAGTTGCGAGATAGCTGTCTTGCAGCAAATGACCATGAACAAAGTAGTCAATCCCCGTCCAAACGATAAATATAACAATGGCGCTTATAACGATGTCTTTAATCATGCCAAACCCTCCTGAGTGGTGACATAAAATATGCTTATTTATTATGTAATTGTATTTCACCAACAATGATTATATTGCGTAATTGTAAAATATGTTGACAGACCGACTGGTCTGCGAGTAAATTGTCGGCATGGTTACACAGCGAGACATTCAGGCAGAAATCACCCGCGAGAAAATAATGGCTGCTGCTGGCGAGGAAATTTATCACGTCGGTTTTCAAGCTACTTCGGTGGGAGAAATTTTGCGTAAACTCAAAATATCCAAGGGCTGTTTTTACCACCATTTTCCAACCAAACAAGAACTCGGCTATGCCGTTTTAGAGGAATCGTTCTCACACCTGCAAAAAGAACTCTGGCAACCCGTTTTACTTAGTGAAGACCCGTTGGCAGCAATCATAGACTTGTTTAGCAATCTGGATAAAAAACTTGACTGCGAGAAGATTAAACATGGTTGCCCCATTAATAACTTGGCGCAAGAAATGTCACCAATTGATGAAGGATTTAGAAAACGAGTAGAAAATATTTACCAAACATGGCGCAAACACTTAACTGAAGCATTGCAAAGTGCACAAAAGCAACAGTACATGCGCAAAGATATAAATGCTGACGAAGTGGCAACGCTAATTATGGCCGTCACCCAAGGCGCGATTGGGATCGCAAAGAACGCACAGCAGCCATCTATCTTTGCAGAATATACCCACGGACTGATTCGTTATTTAGAAAATATTCATACATAAATTTTTTGTCTTTACACCAACCGATACGTCGGTATTAATACGCTGCAATTTATTTTGCACAACATTTACTTAGGGGGAAGCACCATGAACAGTGACTTTATTATACATACTATAGACTCCGCACCAGTAGACGCAAAACCGTTACTAGAAAAGGCATTGGCAAATTTTGGCATGATTCCTAATTTTCATGCAGTGATTGCTGAATCACCTCAGGCATTAGAAGCCTACATGAGATTACATGAATTATTTTCACAAACCAGTTTCTCGCCCACCGAGCAACACGTAGTGTGGATGACGATCAATCAAGAAAATGAATGCCACTATTGTATACCTGCGCACGTAATGTTAGCGAAGATGGGTAATGTAAGCGACGAGGTCATAGATTCCATACGTAACAAAACTTCAATAAATGACAATAAACTAGAAGCATTGCGAACCTTTGCATCAGCAATAGTACAAAAAAGGGGCTTTGTTGGGGATGCGGAAATACAAAGCTTTTATGATGCCGGTTATAGCAAACAAAATCTGCTTGAAATATTACTATGTCTATCGCAAAAGGTATTAAGTAATTACAGCAATCACATTACACATGTCCCTGTCGACGAACCATTCAAACCCTACGCATAGAAATTACAAATAGAACTAAGAGCTAGCAAATCTATGGATAAAACAAATCAAGCCATCGATCAATTCGCTGTCGCATGGACGGAATTAGTCCTGCGACATCGATTGCTAACAATTATTCTATGCCTTCTAATTGTTGGATTAATTGCAAGTAATGCACGCTTCCTTGGATTCGCTACCGATTACCGCGTTTTCTTTTCAGGTGAAAATCCCGATTTAATGGCATTTGAAGAATTTCAAAAAACCTATACAAAGAACGATAACTTTTTATTTGTAATTCAAAATAAAAACCAGGAGGTTTTCGACGCTCGTTTGGCGGAAGTCGCCGAACGCATCACAGAGCAGTCCTGGAAGATTCCATATGCAATTCGAGTAGAATCAGTCCCCAACTTTCAACACACCTGGGCTAATGGTGACGATTTAACAGTAGAAGATCTGATAAAAAATAGTAAGGAACTAAGTGCCTCGGAAATACAATCTAAACTTGAGATCGCCTTAGCGGAACCACTATTAAAAGATAATGTTATTTCTGCCGACGGGGACACCACTGGAATTTACGTCGTCTTACAGTATCCACAAAAAAGTCAAACTGAAGTTCCAACCGCGGTTGCCGTTGCCAGACAAATTGTCACTGGAATCAAACAAGATTACCCCGATATCACAATCGCACTTACCGGCATATCCATGATGAATAATTCCTTCGTCGAGTCTGGGCTCAAAGACTTGAGCACCCTTACCCCAATCATGTATGCCGTACTTTTAATCGTAACTTTTTTGACCATCCGCTCCGTTAGCGCCACCATTGCAACACTCGTCGTAATCATTTTATCTTCGCTAATTGCTGTAGGTGCCGGTGGTATTATGCGAGTATTACTAACACCAGTTTCGCTAACTGCACCCACCGTTGTTCTTACGTTAGCCATCGCCGACAGTATTCATGTTTTGGTATCCATGCGCGAATTAATGCAAAATGGCATGGAAAAAACCAAGGCCTTAGTTGAATCTATTCGTATAAATTTTCTGGCAATCAGTATTACTAGCTTAACTACCATTGTTGGGTTCTTGGCTTTAAATTTTTCTGATTCTCCGCCATTTCAACATCTAGGCAATATGACCGCCGCAGGAATTGCAGGCGCATGGGCATTATCTTTGTTCTTATTACCGGCCATGATTAGCCTGCTGCCGATGCGAGTAAAGGCGACTCAACAACATGTGCGAACTAATAATATATTTACGCGTTTGGCTGATTTTGTCATTGCAAGGCCAGTAAAAATTCTATTAGTCACTGGATTCATTGCCTTTGGTTTATCAATCACCGCGTTTACTAATCAATTAAACGATGTTTGGACAAAGTATTTTGATGAGTCCATTCCCTTTCGCGTAGATACCGATTTTGCGATCGAACATTTAGGCAGCTTGAATCCCATCGAATTTTCAATTAATGCGCGTGGCCCAGGTGGCATTAATGATCCAGAATATCTACAAAATATGGATCAATTTACCGCTTGGCTACGACAACATCACTATGTAAATCATGTGTTTTCAATTACTGATGTATTTAAACGCCTGAACAAAAATATGCATGGCGACGAAGACAGTTATTATCGCCTTCCTACAAACGCGAATTTATCCGCACAGTACCTTTTACTTTATGAATTGTCCTTGCCGTACGGGCAGGATTTAAACGACCGCATTAATATCGATAAATCTGCTACACGGATTACCGCTTCCCTGGGAGACATAAGTACTGTTGAAACACGTGAATTTATTGCCGAGTCGAAGGCATGGTTAGAAGAAAATACACCCGAATATATGTGGACAAATCCAACCGGCCCGACACAAATGTTCTCTTTTATAGCCAAACGCAATATTGAAAGCATGTTACGCGGCAACGTAATTGCAGTAGTACTAATTGCCATAATTATGATGTTTGCACTACGCAGTATAACGCTAGGCGCCTTAAGTATTATTCCGAATGCTATTCCCGTGTTGGTGACTTTTGGTATTTGGGCCATCACTGTTGGCATGGTAGGGATCGCTGCAGCTACTATTACCGCGACCTCCTTAGGAATTATTGTGGATGATACCGTTCACTTATTAACTAAATATTTGCGCGGACGCAGAGAAAAACTTCTAAGCACCCCAGAATCAATTCGCTATTCATTTAACACCGTAGGCAAAGCAATAACGATAAATACCATAATATTGGCGGCAGGGTTTAGCATCATGGCACTTTCTAGCTTCAAAATGAATCAAGAGCTAGGCATTCTCACGGCAACCGCAGTAGTTGCAGCAATCATATTAGATTTTCTATTACTCCCTGCACTATTATTAGTGATAGATAAAAAATCTTTTCCTAGCAGCAAGACTCAAGGAGAACAACATGCATATTCGTAACTTAAATGGATGGAATCGAATTGTCTTGCTAGCAATAGCGGTACTAATTCCTCTTAGTGTCTACGCCGATCCTACTGCCGAAGAAAAAGGATATGCGCTCGCTGCACGAAGCGATCGCTCTGATCGTGGATTTTCGGATAGCAGCGTAACCCTCACTATGATATTACGCAATGCAGCCGGCAAAGAATCTTCTCGTACATTAAAAATTTCAACCTTGGAAGTTCCCGACGAAGACTTGGGAGATAAAAGCCTAGTCGTATTCGACACTCCTCGTGATATAAACGGCACTGCATTATTATCCCATGCAAAAATCATAGATCCTGACGATCAATGGTTGTATCTACCTGCACTAAAACGAGTGAAAAGAATTTCCTCCACTAATAAATCAGGCCCATTTGTTGGATCTGAATTCGCATTTGAAGACTTCACTGCAACCGAGCTAAATAAATACACTTATAAATGGATCGGCGTAGAACCATGTGGTGAATTTACTTGCGATGTAATTGAACGCTACCCACGTTATGAAAATTCCGGCTACACAAAGCAAGTTTCCTGGATCGATCAATCCGTCTATCAAGTTCGTAAATTGGATTTTTATGACCGCAAAGACTCCCTACTAAAAACTTTAGAGTTTCTTGAATATAAAGAATATCCTGGCAGTTATTGGCGCGCACATTTGTTTTCTATGAAAAACCATCAAACCGAAAAAAGTACTGATTTGATCTACTCTGAATATACATTCAAAACCGGCCTTGACGATAACGATTTCGTTAAAGGCGTACTTAAACGTGGACGCTAGCAAATTTGTTATAGGGATTTTATTGTTCTGCATACCGTACCAACTTTATGCAGATAGTGAATTAGAGTTTTCCGGCTCATTTAGTTACGAACCGCGTTGGTTCTTCCATGACCCTCAATTTTCCGAACAATTTAGTGGAGTACAAAACTCTTTTGCTTTTGAACCAGAATGGTTTCTTGAATTAGGACAAGACCATCAATTCTCTTTGGTTCCGTTTGCCCGTTACGATGCGCGCGATGATGATCGCAGTCATATCGATATCCGCGAAGCCTATTGGCGTTACATTCAAGATGATTGGGAACTTCTGCTAGGTGCTAACAGAGAATTTTGGGGCGTCACCGAATCCAGACACCTGGTCAACATTATTAATCAAATAGACCAAGTCGAGAACATCGACGAAGAAGATTACCTTGGCCAACTAATGTTGAATCTCACCATCCAAAAACACTATGGTAGATTTTCATTTTTCATCCTACCCCTATTTAGGGAAAGGACATTCGCTGGCAGCGACGGTCGTTTGCGTGGCCCATTAGTCGTTGATGAAGACCAAGTAGAATATGAATCTGGCGCAAAAGAATGGCATACCGATTTAGCATTACGCTACTCTCATTTTCTTGGTGATTGGGATATTGGCCTCAGTTATTTTTACGGCACAGCCAGAGAACCCACACTCATCCCCAATATAACGATAACGCGCCTTGTTCCTCATTACGAGCTCATTCATCAACTCGGTATCGATCTACAATACACTCATGAAGAATGGTTATGGAAATTTGAGGGCATAGTACGCGAAGGCCAAGGCGATACGTTCGCAGCAACAGTAATAGGTTTTGAATACACTTATTTCCAAGTCTTTGATCGCGACGCCGACCTCGGCATTTTACTTGAACACTTATACGATGGTCGCGACGATGATGGTGTACCTAGCGCAACGCTGGAGAACGACTTATTCATCGGTATGCGCTACACCTTTAATGATGTTGACGATAGCGCCATATTGGCAGGATTCATTACAGATCTAGAAGATGAATCTAACAGCGTGCGCGTGGAAGCCGAACGAAGAATTGGCAATCACTGGAAAGTCGAACTTGAAGCGCAATGGTTCGCAAATACACGCACAAATTCAGTGACTAATGCTTTTAAAGACGATGATTTTAGTCTAATTAAATTTTCGCGATTTTTTTAGTTATCCGCAAATTTGCCATTGCATGAATGATTTATGACAAAAAGCATTGATCAAGTTAACAGAATAAATAATTTTTATGCCTTATTTCCAATAATTGCCGACACTCTCTAAGACCCTTGTCACACACTACTGCGATACTCTGCCCATTAGCAAAATGCAGGGAAGTCAATAGGGGTTTTAACTATGACTACATCACGTGGTTTTTTAAACGTTGCTAGCAATGATATTGAGCAATCTCAACTAGGCAATTTTTCCTTGGTTGGCGCCTTCGACTTTTTTGATCCGCTGACCGGCATATTACCTGAATGCGAGTTTAACATTGCCGTTAATAACAAGTTAACCAAACTTAACCATATCGTACAAGACGCCCGCAAGATCTTGACCAATAGAGACAGCAAACAAATTGTCGGTCAAGCAGAAAAAATTCAATATCATATTAGCCAAAACTCTCCCTATTTTTTACGCTACATGCGTTTTAACCAATTATTAGACGAGAGCTCTCCCGCCAAGGCATTACTATTTTGTATCGATGACTTGATCGAGCAATTTGATACCAGTGAGCATGGATTTTGGAACAAGGCTGATTGCTTTTCTGTTTTAGCCTTATCTCTCATCGCGAATATGTATGCCAATTTCTGGAAGTCTATAAATGAATATGGGATTAACTCGAATAGTGATTGGAATTTCCGCCACTATGAATGGTTTATTCAGTTTGATCATCTAGCACAAGAAGCCATCGATCATGCATCAAACGAATTAATGGCAGATCAGGAAAAAAGCAGCGAACATCTGCACGAGCATGAAAAAGTCGTACGGCCCGACCACATCGTTGCTAGCTACATTGATTTTATGCTTGCTGAGTACGAAAAAGCTCGCAGCGAAAAGAAGCGATTTGTTTTTAAAGCCATCACCAATGTATACATAAATAAAGAATTAAATGACGAAGAAATCTATATGATGGGCTCAGAAAAATGCTTGAACAGCCTGCTCAAACATTGGCGAGACTATCGCAAGGCAAACGAAGATTGGCAAAACCTAACCAAATAACCTAAACCCAGCAAATTCTGTAGCTCGCCCTCTATTGTATAAATATTCAATTGCTACTAAGCTAGCAATCGAATTTTTGTGTATTAGTATTTCTTGGGCCTTTGAAATCTACCCCGATCAATTTTCCAAATCAGCAAGGCGAATTACTTGCAGGGATTTTAGACCAACCTCCTTTACCGACAGCTTTTGCTATTTATGTGCATTGCTTTACCTGCAGTAAAGACATCCCAGCGGCATTCCATATAAGCAAATTATTGGCCAGCAATAATATTAGTGTACTTCGATTTGATTTCACGGGCTTGGGAGATAGCCAAGGTGATTTTTCAGACACAAATTTTACCACCAATATAAACGACATTATTTGTGCCGCAGATTATTTACGGGAAAACCTCGAGGCTCCCAAACTATTAATAGGTCACAGCTTAGGTGGCACTGCGTCCATTGCCGCTGCGGCCCAGATAAATGAAGTAAATGCCGTTGCAACTATTGCTTCACCCAACAAACCATCGCATGTGTTAGGCCATTTCGAATATGTAAAGCAAAAACTTGCAGTACAAGCTGAGATTTTAATTGATTTAATGGGGCGTGAATTCACTATCAAAAAACAGCTATTAGATGATATAGAATCTTATGACCAGAAACCCATTATAGAAAGCTTAAAGAAACCAATTTTAATTATGCATTCTCCAACCGATAGAGTCGTATCTATCCAAGAAGCAAGCAACCTATTCATGGCGGCAAAGCATCCTAAGAGCTTTATGTCTCTAGATGCTATCGATCATTTGATTTCAAACAAAGAAGATGCGCAATATATCGCCAACAACATTACAAACTGGGCTTCGCGCTACATCAGCTAATCCAAAATGAAACTAATCACTCATTGGCTTTTTATTACTATCCTATGGATTGCCTTAACGGGCATTGCCTTTT
>CAJICL010000106.1_pt1 | contig 10165 bp, 15 predicted proteins | sample 9199671 | NCBI WGS metagenome assembly CAJICL01 (sample SAMEA7708341, study PRJEB35096) | sediment metagenome | biome: marine neritic benthic zone biome [ENVO:01000025]; feature: sediment [ENVO:00002007]; material: shallow marine sediment [ENVO:03000034] sea grass bed [ENVO_01000059] ... | reverse complement strand
CATTTTTAATTATTCCTCTCCCCAAACTCCACTATCTGGAATAGGTGGTGGGGCAAAATCTGCTTCACTTAATGATGGATGCTGGCCTTTGAACACTCGCTTTAGTGCCAGCAACATTTTTGGAATTTCTGAGTCAATCACATAATCCGGAATCCATTTATTATCTTTATCGCCCATCACTTCTTGCACGTAAGTTCCTGCCATTCGCCTCATTGAAAAACTTGGACCATCTTCATGGGAATAACTGCACTCAGAATATTCATTCATTCTTTCATTTAACAAATTAATAAAGTCAGAGCGATAATCACCTTCTTCAATATCTGCTCGGTTGCTTTGCATGGTATCTGCCAAGTGCTGACCTAATGCATTAATAAAAATTTCACGCTCCGTAGCTGTCATTTCATCAAACACCATACGATCAGCAACATGTGCACCAAAGGCTATGAATTCTGCCATCACATCTAATCGCTGAAAACGCGAAACCGTTTCAAAGCCTTCATTCTCCAAATATAAGCATGATTCGCCCGCAAGAACCCAAAGATTAAAGCCAATTACACCGGCAATTTCTTCTGGTTTGCGCTTACGATCTGCCTGATTCCATTTGGTTTTTAATCTTGCCATTACACTTATATTTATAGTGTTAAAAAGTAGTCTTAAGATCCTAACATAGACCCCGTATAATAGGACCATGCAAAAAATAACACAGCCTCTTTGCGAAACGGTTCAAAAGAACTGCGACATCTCTGATGCTCATCACGCTGCCAACTACACTCTTTGTGTGTATTTATTAAAAATGCGTGAATATTATCGCTGGGAAAATGGTTTTTCCTACAATGACGTATTACCAAAAGAAGAGGTAGGCAATTGGGTCCAAAAACGTGAAAGCCTATGGGAAGAAATTGAAGACCAAGCATTTTTACCTTTAGAAATAGATGGAAAAAAATACGACCCGTTTGATACCGAAAGTATTAACAAAGTACTTGCACCAAAAGGCTATGTATACAGCGGCGGCATGGGTTTACGTGCAGCACCACATTTCTTTTTAGCTAAACTCCAAGAAAAAGAAGTCTATAACGACTTCACTATGTACGTGTCTGCAGATGAGTACGCTCGCGATTTAACTGCCCCACCCGCAATGACACAAGGCAAAAATGTTTTTATTCGCCGCGAAGCATTACGACGTTATCTTTGGGAAAAATTCACCGAATGGCAGTGGCATAAATATGAAAATGCTATGTCACGTGCTTTGTCATTTTATGATTTTGAAAACGATGTTGATCAAGCACTTGAAAAAATGACCGACAATGAATTAGAAGCTGTAACCCTACATGAAATTGGGGAGTTTATTGCTGCTCAAGAATTGGGTGTGGAGTGGCGTGAAATGATTATTAACTTACCAAGATCACGCGCAGAGTTTTTAGCAAGGGCTGTTAAAGATTTACTTGCTGATTGTGTGACCACATTGCCAGGATTAATTGAAAATTATAATCCTGCATCTTTACATTTTTATGCTGCAAACTTAGTCGCGATACGCAAAGAATTGTTTCCAAGTTTCCAAACAGCCTATCAAAGCTGGGTGGATTCAGACGACATTCAACCGTTAAAAACTTTAGTTACAAAAGGTACCCAGCATTGGTCAATACTCGCAAAAGAAATGCTAAACCTCTATCAAGAAGATGAAAACATAGATCTAGAAAAGCTAGAAACACTGATACAAACTAACGTTTTATAATACATGACTAATAAACCTTTACAGACCATCAAAGAGGTCAAACCGAATAGCTTTGTTTTTGAAAAAGCTAATGCACTCTCAAAAGAATTATGTGCAAATATTATCGAACGCTTTGAGACAGACCAAGAAGGTCAGTATAAAGGTCGAATTGGCCAACTTGCAGACGAAAATGACAGCATTAAAAAATCTACTGACTTAGTTGTAAGTGGCAAGGAACACTGGAAAGATGTTGATAAAGCTTTATTTCAGTCGTTAGGTCAAGCAATTTTAGAATTTCGTGAATCTTATCCATTTTTTAAGGGACCATTTAAAGACATGGGCTACGGTGTACAACGCACCAAACCTGGTGAACATTATCATTGGCATATAGATGGCGGCAGTCACGATTTTAGTTACCGTCAACTTGTTGCGATTTGGTATTTAAACGATGTAGCCGGACCTGGAGGCGAAACAGAATTCTTGTTCCAAGATATTAAAATAAAACCTGAACTTGGAAAGTTACTTTTATTCCCGCCCTTTTGGACACACGAACATCGCGGCGTTACTTTAGACAAAGGAGTTAAATATATTGCAACTACTTGGGTTGTATTCGCATAAATGCCTGTTGTTTATCGTCCTCCAAATTCAGAAAAAGAATTCGAGGAATATTTTAAATTTCGTTGGGAGTTATTACGCAAACCTCTAGGTCTTAAACCGGGTAGTGAACAAGACGAGCTAGAAAAGAGTGCGCTTCATTTAGCTGCATTCAAGAATAAGAAAATTATTGGTGCCAGCAGGTTGCATATTGAAAATAATTCTGCCGCAAGAATTCGCTACATGTGCGTCGATAGTAATTTTAGAAAACAAGGTATTGGTAGTCGTTTACTAGCAGAATTAGAAAAAATAGCAAAAACAAAAAATGTAGCTATTTGCTGGTTATATGCCCGCGAAAACGCAGTAAATTTTTACTTAAAAAATAATTACCAGATTAAAGGCATTGCTACTTCAGAACTAGAAATTAAACACCATAGAATGGAAAAAGTACTACATGATTAGTTCGGTTAGATTCATATCTCCGGACGTATCAATATCTACCGCTCGTATTCCAGGAATTTTATTTATTATATAAGCCGCCATTAAGCCCACAGTTGCAGTTTTTTCTTGCTGAATAGCGGTGAGCATTTTGTCTGCAGCAATTTGACAGCGCTGAGTGTCATTAGGTGCTTCCACCCAGGTACGACTCATTTGCCAGCCTTGGTCCATATCCGCATCCATTTTTACAAACATTTCTTGCGCACTGGAGATCATCTCCGCGTCCAACTCTAAAGGAAATGTTTTCTCATCAATCGAAACTTTAAGTATCATCAGCTTTAAATTTTCAGTAATGTGTAATAACTAGTATAGCTTGTAGAGTGTAAACCAAAAATGTTAGTTCATATTAAACATATCCTTGGTGAGGTTGAAATACAGAAAATTCAGGAATTACTAAAATCTGCAGACTTTAGGGATGGACACCTATCTGCAGGAATGGCTGCTCAACAAGTTAAAAATAATTTAGAAGTTTCAGACGAAAATATAACTTCATCACTAAACAACATTGTGATGAATAATGTTGTTCGTCATCCCGAATATCAACAAGCAGCTCTTCCACATCGAATCGCTGCACCTTTTTATGCTCGTTATGAAACTGGCATGCAATATGGTGAACATATTGATGATCCTATTATGGGCCAAGGTGATCGTTATCGTTCAGATCTTGCGATGACGATTTTTCTTAACTCTCCTGACGACTACGCAGGCGGTGAATTAGTTATTAAAACCCCTTACGGCGAACAAAGCATAAAATACAATGCCGGTGATGCAGTGATCTATCCAGCTACTACAAGACATCGTATAGCAAAAGTCACCCGCGGCGAAAGACTCGTTGCAGTAACCTGGATACAAAGTTTAGTGCGCGACAACGAGCAGCGAGAACTACTCTATCAACTAAACAAAACACGTGAAAAAATGCTGCGCAAAGACCCCCATTCAGACGATACTAAAAGAATTGATAATGTTTATGTAAATCTTGTGCGAATGTGGAGTGAAGTATAAGTAGTCAGACATAAAAAAGGCCGTTTTAAAATTAACGGCCTTTTTTAGTTTTTATATAACTTAAGATTAAGCGTGTGATCCCTTATCCTTATGAGCTTCTTCTACTACTTCCATAGCAAGTTTTGAATACTCTTCTTTATAACCATCTAGATCAGAACCTTCCTTAGGTACAAAATAACTTTCAGCGGTTATTTCGCCTTTTTGCTCAAGCTCAATAAACTTCTTTTGCATCTCAAGCATTTTTTGAATTTTGTCTTCTTTTGAACTCATGTCGAATCCTTACTTAATATTTACCTGTTAATTTAATGATTTAGCAAAATCAGTCTGTACTCCACAGTGGGTAACCCATTGACTTATTTAGTAGCCACCTTTACGACGACTTTCTGGTAAACCACCAATGCGACCCGCTTGTTTACTTGGGTCACCAGGAAATAAATCATACAAAACTTTGGCATCAATTTTTTTCTCACCCCACGCTTTAGCCATAGCCTTAGTCATGTTGCGGGTATTAGGTTGGTTACCTGCGTTATTTATAAATTCGTCACGCAAGTAATTAATCACATCCCAGTGTTTTTCAGTGAGTTCTACACCTTCTTCCTCAGCAATCACTTGTGCCATATCTTCGCTCCATTCATCAATGTTAACGAGGAAACCAGAAGGCGTGGTTTCAATCTCTTTACCGTTTACAGTGATACTCATATTCTAGCTCCTAAGCAATTCTATAGATTGTTCTGTGTTTTATTATTGTGTTTTGGCTATAAAAACTAACTTTCCAAAAAGAGATATTTTTTAACAGCTCTCAAATAATGGTTATTTCTGCTGGGTTTGGCCCACGGCATCAATACCCTTATGCGGAATAAATAACCCACAGCCCACCAAGCGACCTTCACCTAAGCCATATTGTTGCAAATATATGGACTCTTCTATTTTCAAGCCATCGATCATTAAGCTGCGAGTCAGCAAATCTCTATCTGGCATTCTTAGCACATGTGCCCGGCCGCTCATCATTTTCTTAACCTGAATGCCTTCACTTTTTAGCATTTCAGCAGCTTGATTAAGAAATGCTTCTTCGTCTTCAATAGAATCTACCTCTCCAGGCGTAGCCACATAACGCGCAAAAATCGTGGTTAATTCTGAAAGCGGTTTTTGGTTAGGTGAAGTCAACACTAAGTTATTACCAGACACATCCAACTCTTGACCCTCAAGTTTGTAAGCATCCTCTACACGTGGCTTAGGCAACCTAAGCATAAAACGAGTACGTTTAGATAAACTTAATAGCGCATCTGGATCTTGTGGACGTATCCAACCATTACCTGATTCTGCACCGTGAATTAAATGCATGCCTGCATGTGGTTCTTCATCTAACCACGGCAGTGCCTGTTGAATAGTTTGCGATAAAGCATGCGCATGATCTAAAGGCAGTTGTTTGCACTGCACCTTAAAAGACAAATCAACAATATTGTCGGGTACAACAAACTGTTGTTTTTCATCCTCTTGATCTTGCCAAAACATCACACCACCTACTCGCCTATGCTGCCAGCCGAAGTAAATATTGCCTCCAAAACATCTTCCCAGTTTTCTGGAGTATCTTGAAACGGTGGACGTACATCCATGCGAAAAAACATTTCACCTTGATTTACTTGCTCAGTAAGCTTTTCTTTAAGTTCTTCGAAAGAATTAAGCTCATGATGCTGCATTAGAAGTTCGCTTAGCCACAACATTAATGGTTTACCGCACTTTGTAGGGTTTGTTGACAGCCTGCCACACGATTATAAAACCGACCTCGATATAGCAAGCGCTTTTTATTTTCATCTTTATAATCTTCAAAAGCCGTACGATTATGCAAAACGTTATTACACACTACACCTTCGCCTGCATTTAATCTGTAGTGAAACATATAAGTATTGTCTTCAAGTATTTCTTGCAAAAAGTTTACTGCGTTTTGTAATGTTTTATCTTGCTTCCACACAATACTGCGTTGTCGCGCGGTATAACGCATACACAATTGTTGTGAACCGACATCAACATAAAACACTGGGCCAGTTTGTGCAGGTCTAATTTGCTTACCACCTGTTTCATTTGCAGGAATCATCATCACATCATCCTGCATTAATGCAGCAATGTAATCAGGGTTTTCGTCACGCAATAAAATATAAGCAATTTCTGGATCTAAATAACTATTCTCACCACCACTTTTCGCGGGATTCACACAATGTATTAGAAACGCATGAATCCGTTGTTCACTGGAATTGTAGTAACCATCGGTATGCCAATTGAGTGATTTATTGGTGTAAGGAATATAGTGGGATTTTCGTTCAACCCTATCCTTAATAGCAGAAATGCGATCTTCATCTGCACATAAATTGGCATCTAACTGCTGTAAACCCAGTTGATTGGCAATTGAAGTAACCAGCTTTTTGTGTGTTTCACTATCAAAATGATCAATATTTGCACAGCGATAGATGGCGATGTTCGTCTTTGCACAATTTGCTTTCAAGGATATAAGCTCATTATCCGTTATTTTAATAGGGTTATTTAGCTCAATTATTAACTGCTCCGCATCCTTAGGATAGTTATATAACTTTTGCGCACGCCACTGCTCATAAGAGCTGGTTTCTTTTAAGAGATAGTGCTGCATTTCTTATGAGCTATATGAGCAAATTGCGGTAAACACATGGTTCTATTGTTGCTTATAAACATAGACTTAGCCTACTTGGAAAGCTAGCAAAATAAGTTATCTCAACACTGTAATAAATCGTATCTCTATAGGGATAAGCTGTACTTTAGCCTGCCCCCCATGGAGGGGATTTTGCCTTTTTAGCCCTACTTCTAGACTTCCTAACATTATGTTTTTATGACTTTTCCGTTTATTCTGTAGCGATAAACGGAGGATAGATTCAGTCGGTTCTGGCTTGAACTATGAACCCCGATTTTACGACTTTCTGGTAACAATTTTAGGAGATACCACTATGGCCGATAAGCATCATCCTACCCCCATGCTTGATGAGCTAGAAAAAGGCCCTTGGCCGAGTTTCATTTCTGGTTTTAAACGTCTTCGCGACCAACACCCTGATGAAAGAATTAACGGCGTAGCTAATTCACTTTTAGGCCAATTAGAACACTCATACGAAACTCGCAAAGGTTATTGGAAAGGCGGAACCGTTTCAGTTTTTGGTTACGGTAGTGGAATCATTCCACGTTTTTCAGAAGTCGGTGCAGCATTCCCAGAATCAAAAGAATTCCACACGCTACGCGTACAACCACCTGCTGGTAACTACTACTCTACGGATATGTTGCGTCAATTAGGTGACAGTTGGGAAAAGTGGGGCTCAGGGCTGGTAACCTTTCACGGTCAGACTGGCAATATCATGTTTATCGGTGCTTCAACCGATAACACGCAACACTTCTTCGATGAAATTAACGAATACGGATGGGATCTTGGGGGTGCAGGACCATGCGTACGTACAGGAATGTCTTGTGTAGGTGCAGCACGCTGTGAAATGTCTAATGCAGATGAAATGAAAATTCATCGCGCGCTATTAAACAACTTTACCGATGATGTACACCGTCCTGCTTTACCTTACAAATTCAAATTCAAAGTATCTGGTTGCCCGAACGATTGCATGAATGCAATTGAACGTGCTGACTTTGCCATTATTGGTACTTGGCGCGACGACATGAAAGTTGACCAAGACGAAGTTAAGAAGTTCGTTAAGCGTAAAGGCCGTCAATATGTAATAGACAACGTGATCACACGTTGCCCAACTAAAGCGCTTGCACTTAAAGATGACGACACATTAGACGTAAACAACAAAGATTGCGTACGTTGCATGCACTGCTTGAATGTTATGGTTAAAGCACTATCACCAGGTGATGACAAAGGCGTTTCAATACTTATGGGTGGTAAGCGTACGCTTAAGATTGGTGACTTAATGGGAACCGTAGTCATTCCTTTCATGAAACTCGACACTGAAGAAGATTATGAAAAGCTTGTAGAACTTGCAGAAGAAACAATCGACTTCTGGGCTGAGAACGGTTTAGAGCATGAGCGTTGTGGTGAAATGATTGAGCGTATTGGCTTAGTTAATTTCCTAGAAGGCGTTGATGTAGACGTTGATCCAAATATGGTTACTGAACCACGTCGAAGTTCTTACATTCGTATGGATGGTTGGGACGAAGAAGCTGAAAAGTGGTTCCAGAAAAAGTCTGAAGAAAAACAAGCAGCAGCTAGTTAATCCATACATAACTAATTACAACTTTAAGAAGATATATAAGCGGAGAACATAATGGCGCAAGAGCATCGTCCACCAATTGAATCAGGATGCCCAGACGGATTCCAATACATGCATCCTGTGATGCGAAAAAACTATGGCATGTGGGACTACCATGAACATCCACGTCCTGGTGTATTACTGCATGTTGCTGATAACGGTGAAAAAATTTGGACCGTGCGCGCAGGCACACAACGCATCTTAGACGTTTTCACACTTCGCACCTTGTGTGACATTGGTGATGAGTTTGCAGACGGTTATGTGCGTTTTACTATCCGCAGCAATATCGAATATATGGTCGCTGATGAAGCAAAAGTACAACCATTAATAGACAAGCTTGAATCTGAAGGATTTATTGTTGGCGGAACTAAAAACTCTGTTGCCATGATCTCTCACACTCAAGGCTGGTTACACTGTGACATTCCTGGAACGGATGCATCAGGTGTTGTTAAAGCAATGATGGACGAGCTGATCGATGAGTTCCGCGAAAACAACATGCCTAACCGTGTACACATTACTACTTCTTGTTGCCAAATTAACTGTGGCGGACAAGGCGATATCGCTATTAATGTTCAGCACACTAAACCACCAAAGATTAATCACGACTTAGTATCTAACGTATGTGAGCGACCTTCTGTTGTTGCTCGTTGTCCAGTTGCCGCGATTCGCCCTGCAATGGTAAACGGCAAACCTTCTTTAGAAGTGGATGAGAAAAAATGCATTTGTTGTGGTGCGTGTTACCCACCATGTCCTCCAATGCAAATTAATGATGCTGAACATACCAAACTCGCAGTTTGGGTGGGTGGAAATCACTCTAATGCACGCGGTAAACCTACTTTCCAAAAGTTAGTCGCTGCCGGCATTCCTAACAATCCACCACGTTGGCCTGAAGCAACAGCGATTGTTAAGCGTATTCTTCTTGCTTATCGTGATGACGCAAAAGATTGGGAACGTATGAACGATTGGGTTGAGCGTATTGGTTGGCCACGTTTCTTTGAGAAAACAGGCTTACCGTTCACTAAGTTCCATATTGATAACTGGCGTGGCGCACGTCGCAGCTTAAATGCTTCGACTCACATCCGTTTCTAAGTATTTTTTTTATTTTCTGGAGTTTATGTGAAATTTGGAATCGTAGTTAATGAAGGACCATATACCCACCAAGCATCTGATTCTGCTCTACAGTTTGTAAAATCAGCCTTGGCAAAAGGTCATGAAATCTTTCGGGTCTTTTTCTATCATGACGGTGTTAACAACGGGACAGACCTAGGTGTGCCTCCTCAGGATGACCGCAATCTTCCAAAAGAGTGGTCTGATTTAGCAGAACAACATGGTTTAGATTTGGTCGTTTGTGTAGCGGCAGCACAACGTCGAGGAATGCTTGACGAAGATGAAAGCAAACGAAACGGCAAAACATCAAACAACTTAATTAAAGGCTTTCGTATTTCCGGATTAGGACAATTAATCGAAGCCGGTATCCAGTCAGATCGATTGGTTACATTTGGAGATTAGGCATGGAAGAAGAAGGTATCGTAAAGAAATTTTGTTATATGAACCGTAAGGCTCCTTACGGAACCATCTACGCACTTGAATCACTAGAAGTTGTACTCATCGCGGCAGCATTTGATCAAGACATCAGCTTAGTTTTTGCAGATGACGGTGTTTATCAACTTACTAATAACCAAGATACTGACGGTATTGGTATGAAAAACTTCTCCAAAACCTATAGCGCACTTGGTGACTATGACATTAAAAAGATTTACGTAGAACAAGAATCATTAGAAGAGCGTGGTTTAACTGCTGACGATCTTCAAGCTTTAGTATATGAAGATGAAGATGATGATTGGGCAGAAAAAAATTCATTGTTTGTGGTAGGACGTGAAGAACTCACTAAAATTATCGACGAACAAGACGTAGTCTTAAGCTTTTAAAGGAATAAACCATGTCAGCATTACATACCGTTAACAAATCTCCTTTTGAACGCAATACATTAGAGTCTTGTTTACGCCTGGCTGCTAAAGGCAGTGCAGTACTTTTATTTGAAGATGGTGTTATAGGCGCTATGAAAAATACCAAATATTCTGATGCCGTT
>CAJICL010000239.1_pt1 | contig 10175 bp, 10 predicted proteins | sample 9199671 | NCBI WGS metagenome assembly CAJICL01 (sample SAMEA7708341, study PRJEB35096) | sediment metagenome | biome: marine neritic benthic zone biome [ENVO:01000025]; feature: sediment [ENVO:00002007]; material: shallow marine sediment [ENVO:03000034] sea grass bed [ENVO_01000059] ... | reverse complement strand
ATTGATGAAGTGCGAGCGCCAGTATCTAATTTTGCTTTAACATCAAATTCTTGGTCTTCAATGCGAACTTTCTCTACCCAGCCTACAATTATTTTTGCAGGATCTTTGGCCCAAAGATTATTTGAATAAGAGGACGTGAACACCATGAGAATTGTCAACAGCGTTGAACTGATAATATTTGTCATTCTGAGTTCGGCTTTCATTATTTAAGAGTTAGTACAAGTTTTGTAAAATCCATATAACTATGACACTAAATAGTATGAGTAGTTTTGCCTTCATGCAAAGCCCGCGACTATAATAATGTATAGAAATACTTGGAGTAGAAGGTGATAAGATCGAATAATTTAGTGACCAACATAATGATTGTATACTAAAGATCATTCAAATATTAAGGGCTATAAATAAAATAATCATGAATAGTATTTATCGAAGTGATGACGTAGCGAAGCTTATTTTAAGAGTTAGCACAGGATTATTAATGTTGTTTCATGGCGTCGCAAAATTAGTAGATTTGCAAACTCTTGGGTTTATTAAAAGCCAGCTTGGATTGATAGGGATGCATCCCGTTTTTGCTTATGGGGTATATGTAGGTGAAATTGTGGCTCCGCTATTAATTATCTTAGGTATATATTCTCGATTTGGTGGGTTTTTAATATTTATAAATATGTTGTTTGCTATTGGTTTAGTCCATAGCAATGATGTACTTAGTTTGACTGAGCATGGCGGTTGGCGGTTGGAGTTGCAAGCCTTTTACCTGGTTGCTGGATTAGTGATACTGCTAATAGGTAGTGGACGCTACGCGATTAAAGCAGATTGAATAAATTAATTTCAGTATATTCAAAATGGCTAGCGCTAAATAAGGCATTATACTGCTTGATACTACTTGCAACGTTTACTGCATGTTCGCATGTTGAAATTCCAAAAAATGAAGCTGCTAACGATATAGATGGGTTCACTCAAGATTTAAAACAGTTGTCTGAGGGAGTTCTTTTAGCTGATGCGAATATGACCTCGCGCGTACTAATAAACACGTCTATCGAATTGGCAAAGGAATACGATATGACGAGTCCTCCACGGTATCATAATTTATTAGTCCATATGGGCTTGCGTGATAGGGGTTTATGTTGTCATTGGGTGGAAGATTTACTTTCAAATTTACGGGAATTACCTACAAGTACATTAAAGTTTGATTGGTTAGTGGCGCGACAAGGGTTTGCATTACGTGAGCATAGTACCGTCGTGGTTTATGCTGCAGATTCTAGCTGGCCAGATGGGATTGTGTTTGATCCCTGGCGTAAAGCTGGAGTGCCACACTGGGGCAAAGTTGAGAGTGATGTGTATCCTTGGAAACTCCACCCTCTCAGTAGTCATAGCGTCAAATTGCGTTGTAAATAAATAACTTAGCAGTGTATATTGCAGTAAATTATACAAAACCTCGAAAAGCATAGACTCTCATGTTTGTTTGGTGCATTATCTAAAGCTGTAATGATTACTACAAAATGGTATTCAAGCACTATTAGGTCATAGCATAGTTTAGTATTTTAGTATTTGGCTCTGTTCGTCTTATTTGTTTCCTATCTAAAGAATTTCCCATTTATATTCCTCGTACCCAAGCGTTTCTAGGCATTATTGAGTTTCTCTTAAGTTATGTATTCAAGTCAGACCCTGACCTTTTTTATCATCGTTAATTTTGTGAATTGGCTTTCCGGTGATTTGATTTTTTACAGTTCACTCAGTGATAAGAGAATTTAGGAGAAATGATGAATATTTATATTGGCAACTTGCCTTACAGTATCTCGGAAGATGATCTTCGTGATTTGTTTGCAGCACATGGAGAAGTCTCTAGTGCAAACATTATTATGGATAGAGATTCTGGGCGATCTAAAGGTTTTGGGTTTGTTGAAATGCCTGATAAGGCTCAAGGTGAAGCAGCAATTAATGCAATAAACCAGACAGATGTCCAAGGTCGAAGTGTGCGTGTGAATGAAGCGCGTCCAAGAAATGATAATCGTGGTGGTCGTCGTTAAAGACAAATGCCTGCACATAAGTCAAATGTCTGCACATACACGCAGTTGAGTGCCATTTTTTGACCTGATCAGGGTTGGTTGTAATTGCTTTTGAGGTGAGGGCAGCTAATTAGTAATTAGAGCTCTCGCTTGGATTAAAACTCTTTATAGATTAAGGCGTCTATGTTAACCATAAACGCCCTATATATTATGCGCTTAGTATTAACTTACTTCGCCATCATGCTTTTGATTAAGCCTATAATAACCATAAGTACACCGCCACCAGCACCTGCAGCTGCAATTTCACCGCCCATTCCACTACCTAACATTCCGCCAAGCAGTTGTCCGCCTAATCCGCCGCCAACGAGTCCAGCGATTGAGTTTCCTAAAATACCTAAGCTGAATTTTTTCAACAAGGCGCCTACGATATTCCCACCTACGGCTCCACTAATGAGCTGTATAATTAATGGCATAAATGCTTCCATCTGATCCTCCTAAAGTTTGCAAGCTTGAAAAGCCCAACTATTTTTATTGTCCAGTCACTGTAGTGTAGAAGACTCAGCAAAGAAAGCACTAAATTGGTGCAAAAACAATGAATTATTAAATAAAAGTATAATTAAATAAGTAGTTAGAATAACTTCTTAATTTAATTTATGTTGTTAAAACATGTAAAGTTTAAGGCGTAATAATAGAGTGCCCAATCCAATACCCGTAGTGAGATTGGATTTATGAGGTAAGATTTTGCCATTCAGCATCGGGCTTAAAGCGTTTGCCATATTGTTCGTGAAGTGCAGTTAAGGTGGAAAGTAAGTGGGCTGCACCTATAGTTTCAATATAATTCATTGGTCCTCCACGAAAAGGCGCAAAACCGGTACCAAATACCACACCTGCATCTAAGTGGTCTTTATTCGCTACAACCGCTTCTCGATAACAGGCGACGGCCTCATTAAGGAATCTTAGCATCAGACGATCTTGGATAGCCTGAGAGGTGCTACCTTTAGTTTTTGGAGCAACTTTTTTGCCTTTTTTCCAAGTATAAAAACCTTGACCCGTTTTTTTACCTAAATTCCCAGCCTTGACCATGGACTCAAAAGAGTTGGGAATATTATATCCGTAAGCCTTACTTAAAAGCTTGGCCACATGTAAACCAACATCTAAGCCTACTGTATCGGCGAGTTCAACCGGACCCATGGGCATACCAAATGCTTTGGCAGTTTGGTCGATATCATTTATTGAACTACCCGTTTCCAGCAACAAACCTGCTTCAACCATATAGGGCGTTAAAATCCTATTTACCAAAAATCCTGGAGAGCTTTTGGTTGGTAAGGGTAATTTACCTATCTGTTTGGCAAAGTTAATTGCGCGTTGGGAAATATTTGGATCAGTGCGGACGCCACTTACAACTTCTATCAATGGCATTTTAGTAACAGGATTGAAAAAATGTAATCCAACAAGCCGAGTAGGGTCCGAAATAGCATCACAGAGCTGCTCAATTTCAATGCTTGAAGTATTGGTGACGATAAGTGCGTCGGGCTTTAATTTTGGTTCAATTGAAGCATATAACTCACGTTTAACCTCTTTATTTTCAAATATTGCCTCAATAACAATATCGGCTTTTTGTAAACCATAGCCGTTAATATCTAAAGTAAAGCGGTCCATAACACCTTTAATGAGCAGGTGCTTTTTTAACCGCTTTTTAAAATAGCTATAAGCTCTTTGTTTTGCGCTCGCTAGGCTCTCAGCTTTTAAGTCTTGCAGCGTTACTTGTAAACCTTGGGATGCACACCAAGTAGCAATGTCGCCACCCATAACGCCGGCACCAATGATATGCACATGATTGATCTTTTGTTTATCGGTGGTGGCAAGTGTTTTTAATTCATCCTGTAATAAAAATACGCGTACAAGATTTTTAGTCGTTTCATTCATGCTAAGGGAAGCGACAGATTGTGCTTCATGCTGCAACATTTTGTCTTCGTTGCCATAATGTTTTTGCCAATGCTTAATAATTGCATAAGGTGCAGGGTAGTGCTGGGGTTTGGCTTTTTTAGCAACTTGCTTGCGCATTTGCATTGCAACCAGTGGTCTTATAAAGGCGCTATTTAAGATTTTGGAAATTTTAGGTGCTTTTTTCTTGCTTGGTTTATTTAGCAACATCTTATTTGCGACACTTTGCAACAATCTCGTCGGGACTGCGTCATCGATTAATCCTATTTTTTTTGCGTAACTCGTGCTGATACTTTTTCCTGTCAGCATAAGATCCATAGCAATTAAAGGATTTACATAGCGTAAGATGCGTACCGTGCCTCCATAACCAGGGTGTATGCCTAAGCGCACTTCAGGTAAAGATAGCCTTGTTTTAGAATCTTCCAATGCAATTCTGTAATCGCATGCAAGAGCAAGTTCTAAGCCGCCGCCCATGCAAAAACCATTTATTACCGCGATAGTGGGGCATAACATTTTATCTAGCTGATTGAAAACAGTTTGCCCATACTGCACGAGCTCAAGGGCCTCATCTGCATTAGATATTTTTGTAAATTCTTTTATGTCTGCACCAGCAATAAAACCTTTGCTTTTATTTGAAGTAATGGCAATTCCAAGTGGTGGGTTTTTAGCTAGCTTGCTTAAGATTTGATAAAGCTCGGCTAAGACTGTTGCGGACAATATATTTGCACTACTATCCTCTACATCCATACCTAACCAAACAATTCCATTGTTTTTCTCTTCTACTAGCCAATGCTTGAGATTATTTTCAGGCATAGTTCTTATTGCAGGTTTTCAACTAACATTGCACCGCCTTGTCCGCCACCAATGCAAATGGTGGCTACGCCAAGTTTTGCTTGATTACGCTGGAGAACATTAAGTACATGATGAACAATGCGTGTGCCGCTAGCCCCTACAGGGTGGCCCATGCTGATCGCTCCACCATCAATGTTAAGCTTTTCGTGAGGGACTACTCCAAATGCTTGGTCTAAACCTAAATGCTCCTGGCAATATTGAGGATCTTTCCATGCGGCTAGACACGCTAATACTTGCGCTGCAAAAGCCTCATTGAGTTCCCAAAAGTCGATGTCGTCTGCAGTTAAGTTTTGTTCACGCAGCATTGGCACCGTTGAATGCACAGGGCCTAACCCCATATATCTTGGATCTAAAGCTGCCCAATTGGATGCAACTAAACGTCCTATAACCTCAAGATTGTGTTTTTTTACCGCTTTTTCGCTAGCGAGAATAAGCCAAGAAGCACCATCTGTTATTTGCGCACTATTTCCTGCTGTTATATTGCCATGATTCTTGTCGAATACAGGTTTTAATTTTGCAAGTTTCTCTAAGCTTGAGTCAGGCCGTACACCATCATCCGTGTTATAAGCATTACCTTTATCGTCGTATACAATTTCCAATTCATAATCAAAATATCCGTTCTCTTGTGCGTGTACTAAACGTAAATGACTGTCGACTGCATATTGATCCATCTGTTCGCGAGTGATATTAAACTTTTGTGCAAGATTTTCTGCGGTTTGCCCCATAGACAAACCTACAACAGGATCAGTCAAGCCTTTTAGTAAACCAATTACAGGAGCTAAAAACTTAGGTCGCCATTGCGCGATCGTTTTGATTTTTTGCATTGCAGTTTTGGATCGCGCCATATCCGCTAACCAATTCACCATATGATGGTTATACAACACTGGTGAATGGCTCATTGCTTCAGCACCGCCAGCTAGCACTAAATCTGATTTACCTAATAAGATATTTGAAAATGCACAATCAATGGATTGCATGCCTGAGGCACAGTTACGTTGCACTGTCCATGCAGGTACGTTGTCCCCACAACCTAAACGCAGACTAATTACACGAGCAATATTAACTTCGTCTGGGCTTGGGCCGACACAGCCAACGATTACTTCGTCAAATTCATTTGCATCGAAGGGCTGTCGCATTAGCAGCGGTGTAGCAGATTGAACCGCAAGATCGGATGCTTGAAATGGACCGGGTCTTCCGCGCGCTTTTAAGAACGGGGAGCGGCTTCCATCAACGATATATACGTTTTTAGTGCTCATTTAAGACATCAGTGTACGTGAGGACTTCTATAAGCTAAAGATCTATAAAGTTAAAGTAGTTTCTAGCTTTGGCATTATTATTTACATCAAGCACATATGTACATTTTTTAAGCGGCTGTTTGGTTTTTGTTTCATGTGAAGCACAAATACAGTAGCGTTTAGCTTTCGCATAAGCTGTAGTTAACCATAAGTTTTATGTCCCAAAGTGCAATAAATTGTAAATAAAACCAGTAACCATCAAGGAAAGTGTAACGTTGACCCACTCTCAATCCATGCAAGACTTAAAGAAGCGAGATCTAGACTCGGTTTGGCATCCATGCACGCAAATGAAAGACCATAAGCATTTGCCCATGGTGACGATAAAGAGCGCCAAAGGAGTGTGGCTGGAGGACTTTGATGGCAATCGCTATCTCGATGCAATCAGTTCCTGGTGGGTGAATTTATTTGGACATGCCAATGAGACCATTAGCAATGGTATTAAAGAGCAGTTAGATGAAATGGAGCATGTATTACTAGCAGGCTTTTCACATGAAAGTGTAATCAAACTTTCGGAACAGTTGATAGAGCTTACGCCTAAACCATTACGCAAATGTTTCTATGCAGATAATGGATCCTCGGCGATAGAAGTTGCTTTGAAAATGAGTTTTCATTATTGGAAAAATACGGGTGATACTAAAAAAACTAAATTCATTAATCTTAGTAATTCGTACCATGGTGAAACCATTGGTGCTTTGTCTGTAGGAGATGTTGCACTCTACAAAGAAGTGTATGAACCATTATTGCTAGAGGTTATTACCGTTCCGAGTCCTGACAGCTATAACCGTGAAGCAGGGGAGTCAGAAGCAGACTATGCCACACGCATGTTTGCGCATATGGAAGAAGCATTGCAACAGCATCATGAAGAAGTATGTGCAGTAATCGTTGAACCATTGGTGCAATGCGCAGGCTATATGCGTATGTATGCGCCGGAATATTTAACATTATTGCGTACAGCCTGTGATAAATACGGGGTACACCTGATTGCTGATGAAATAGCCGTAGGGTTTGGTAGAACTGGAACGATGTTTGCCTGCGAGCAAGCCAGTATCAGCCCTGATTTCATGTGTTTGTCTAAAGGTTTAACCGGCGGCTATCTTCCGTTGTCGGTTGTGCTTACCACGAATACGGTCTATGAAGCGTTTTATGATGATTATGAGAATCTTACAGCGTTTTTACATTCACACAGTTACACTGGCAATCCTTTAGGCTGCTCAGCCGCTCTGGCAACACTAAAAATCTTTAATTCAGAAGATGTCATCGCCAATAACCAAATGCTAAGCGCAGAATTTGCCAAACAATGTGAGCGGTTTGAGTCCCATCCGCATATAGGGGATGTCAGGCAACGAGGCATGATTACCGCGATTGAAATGGTAAAGGATAAAGTGAGCAAACAATCTTATCCTTGGCAAGAACGCAGAGGATTAGAAGTATATAAACATGGCTTAAAGAATAATGCCTTATTAAGGCCACTTGGGGATGTAATTTACTTCATGCCGCCTTATGTGATTACACCTGAAGAAATCAAAATGTTAGTAGATGTTGCAGAGCAGGGGATTGAACTAGCAATTAATAAATAAATTGTCTGCTTGTCTATTTATGCAAATTCCACCTTGAAATTTATAAAATTAACCCAATATATAGCCTTATCTAATTACTAGTTTATTGGTCAGGTTTGGATATGAGCGAAACTGTGTCAACTTCTGCTGAAGAACCATCATTAACAAAGAATTTGAAATCTAAATCGATTTGGATGCGCCTGCTATTTATGTTGGTTATAACTTTTCTATATTCTGTTTCCAGAATTGTAGTAGGGGCTGTTGTAGTTATACAGTTTTTCTGGGTACTGTTTACCGGCGAAACTAATCAGAAACTACAAGTTTTTGGTAAATCACTTGCCACCTATACAAATCAGATAATTCTTTATCTAACGTTTAATACTGAGGAACGGCCGTTTCCATTTGATGTGGATTGGCCAAATTAGAAAGTACAAGGAAGTACGCATATAAGTTGCAACAGGAACGGCCGTCATGGATGACGGAAGTGCTAGAAACGCAGGATGCAGTTTCTAGTGAGTTGCTTCAGATTAAATATTTTATGACCTTAATATGTCCGCTTTCGGCCAATAGCGGTCATACAACCACGCTAACTAGATAAAATAATTTATCCAAAAGCCAAGTAGGATTATCAGTAAATAAGACAAAATAGCATGACAATGCGATTATGAATCCCACAAATACAAAAACCACGCCTATAACTATTCCTTCTTTTCTTGTTATAGGTTTTCGGATTACTTTATGTCCATTCCCTACTAAAACATAAACCCCAAGTAGCATTAAAGGTATTGCTAAAATAAATAAAATTATTGCGTTTATATTTATCAATTAAAACGTCCGCTTTGGGTCGTTAGCGGTCATTTTGAACTTGTGATTTGATAATTCCAACCTAACTTCCCCCTTAGTGGTTTAGATTATGTCTGCTTTCGGCCAATAGCGGTCATTCAGCGTATGAAGAAATGAGTTAAAACTAGATACCTATATCATTGATACATATCAATATAGATTATTTTGAAAATAGTAGGTTTAGTTTTTAAACTGATTAAGAATTGAAACATGCGTATCAACCCCACTTTAGTAGCCTTAATGTTTGCACTTGGCTTAACAGGCTGCACGACAACACCAACCCAAGAAGAACAAGGCATGGTAATCGGAGGAGTTATAGGTGCCGTATTAGGTTCTACCGTAGGGGGTGGTCGTGGCAGAGTTGTTGCGACAGCAGTACGAACCTTAATTGCCGCAATAGCAGGAGGCGCAATAGGCAAAAGACTCGATGAGCTTGATCGTTTGAAAACAGGCCACACATTGGAAACGGTACGTACTGGAGTCTCAAGCGAATGGGTTAATCCTGACACAGGGTATGAATATACTGTTACCCCAACACGTACTTACGAATCAGGTACTGGGACGCCCTGTCGTGAATTTACAATGAATGCTGATATTGGCGGTAAAACAGAACAAGTCTATGGTACTGCATGTCGTCAAGCAGATGGCAGTTGGAAAATGCAAAGTTAGTCAACTAAGAAAATTTTAGCCAGAGAATTGACGGTAAATAGAAAGGATACTAATGTCCGTTTTGGGTCGTTAGCAGACATTTTGAACGTTTGTTTTGAAGCTTCCAACCAGAAACACTCTTTAACGGTTTAGTATATATCTGCTTTCGGCCAATAGCAGTCATTTTCTAGTTTCTCTATTTAACCTAAATATCAGGGCCAGATTTAAAATTAATATAACGACCACACTTAATAATATATAAACTGAGTATTTAACTTCTTTGTTGTGGGTATTAATACTATTTCTCTGGTTTAATAAAATTTCCTTAAATGAACTTTTAACTTTATCTATATTTTCTAGCTTATTTACCTCATTTAATTTCTGCTCTATTAAATGTTCATTCTTTGTTTCCACAATATTTGTGTGAGTAACATAAAGCCAAAACATTGATACAAATGTTAATGCTAAGGCTACAAGATTAATTACTACTATAGATTTAAACATAGGTATTCTTGTAATTGTTGAATACTAAATAAACTAGAAAATTGCAGTATATGTTAGTTGATGCAGCGAAAACTTGAACTTAGCTTTTTAATCACAATACATGATTTACCTCTATAATAGGTCTACTATATATCCAACGTCAGTAGACCAATTGTTCACACGATTATGAGCTTTTTTTAAATTGACCTAACAACTAAGAGAATAAAACATGAATAAAAAACTTTTGCTTGCACTGATATTTATTACCGTTGGGATTACCTGCAATGGTTGAAAGAACTCTTTACTCTGATCCAGTAAATGATTTGAGTGCACAAATCAAAGAAATTCAAAATGTACGGAATTTAAGCAGATTTAATATTGATCGAATTACCCTCGCGCGCGGCATTCAAAATTACACCTGGGATGGCGAGAAATGGAATGAAGCAGGCACTTTAGCTGCACTTTATACCCTTAATGATTCATTGCAAAAAAAAAAAAAAAAAACAGGTACACATTATATGCATTTAAAAACGCCTGCATGGGAGTTT
>CAJICL010000183.1_pt1 | contig 10242 bp, 11 predicted proteins | sample 9199671 | NCBI WGS metagenome assembly CAJICL01 (sample SAMEA7708341, study PRJEB35096) | sediment metagenome | biome: marine neritic benthic zone biome [ENVO:01000025]; feature: sediment [ENVO:00002007]; material: shallow marine sediment [ENVO:03000034] sea grass bed [ENVO_01000059] ... | reverse complement strand
TTTAACGAAGAATTAAGATCACTACATACTGCCTTAATCTTATATTTTCAAAATGCTTGGAGTATGCTATCGCACTTAAACAGTTGTATTAAGTGCGATGGTGTACAAGAAAAATTTGTCGATTAGTGGCCACGATATTGAGGTCACGAAGAAAAACATAAAAAATATGTACTTACGGGTGCATTCGCAAGGATGCATTGCAATTTCAGCACCGAAACACATTAGTGACGAAACTATTCGCTTATTTATTCTTTCTAAATTGGATTGGATTAAAGCAAGAAGCGAAAAGTTACAACAAAAAGCCTTACTCACTCCGCAAGCGTACGTAGATGCAGAGACTCTCTATGTATGGGGCAAAGAATATTCACTTTCTGTAATAGAGAAAAATGTTACTGCTTCGGTAGCATTAACTCGCAATACACTACAGTTAATCGTCAAACCAGGTGCTAGCTTTGAAAATAAGAAACAACTTGTTAGTCTCTGGGCACGCAAGCAACTACGGCAACAAGCCAATCCACTCATTGAAAAATGGTGCCCTATTTTAGGCGTTTCTATCATCAAGCTTTATGTGCGACAGATGAAGTCTTGCTGGGGAAGCTGTAACACCCACAAAAAAACCATCCGCCTAAATACTGAATTAGTTAAGAAACCTATTGAGTGCCTTGAATATGTAGTGGTGCATGAATTGGTGCATTTATTAGAACCAAGCCACAATAAAAATTTCCACGCATTGATGAGCAAACATTTACCTGACTGGAAAGTTCGCAAACGATTACTCAATAGTTTGCCAATGACTTCTTAAGTTCGCACCTTAATACAATTAAATTTTTTAATGTAGAAATATATTGTTGAACCTGCATTCAATTATCTATTTATAGAAATCAAAACGTTACATCCACACCTATCTTAAAAGGTATAAACTAGTTGCTTGGTAACTTGATTTTATGCGCACATAAGCTATTTTAAAGTAAGTCCAAATATAGGCCTAAGCTTTAATAGTTGATAAATATAACTACAATAGTCGAGCAACTATTGGGGCACGCGATATGACGCCTGAAGAAGACATAATTACTGGATGTGTAACAGCTATACAAGCACTGAGGGTTAATTCTGCAACCCACCTCAGTATGAATCACTATGAATTGCTTTTTTATGTCTTTCTTCATGACGGCATCACACGACAAGAAATAATAAATCGAATACCAAAAGCCAAGCCCACCTCTATAAAAAGATACATCAAAGATTTATTAGTAGAGCATGATTTGATAGTTGAAACAGATGGCAAAGATGATTTTCGTTTAAAACACCTACATTTAAACGAAAAAGGTCATCAAATCATTAAGACAGTCGTCACTAAAATGCAAGAATGTGCTAGATGTGCTAGTTGCATAAACACAGAACCTGGCATTGAACAATATACGCATGAACATTCTCAACTATTCAAGCATTGAATATTTTATTAGAAGAATCGTAGCGCTAAATAACTAAATTATTACTGAAACACACACCACAGTAATTTCGTAAGAAAAACATTTACTGCTCAATTACGCGCATATTTTTCCAGGGTCCTTTCATAAATCTCCAAAAGAACACTGTGCAATAGATTACAACATTTATTGTGATAATCCACCAAAGCCCAAGCAAAGTGGCTTCAAAAAAACGAATGTATAAATAGCAAGGAACTATCAAAAGAAAAATTGAGATAACAATACTCATTTTCATAATGAAACGTGTATCCCCTGCACCTTCTAGTGCCCCTAAAAAAACTAAAAATACTGCATCAAATAAACAAAAGAATGCAACAAATCTTAACAACACAACAATTGTATCGATACCATTATCAAGCTCGCTCAGTCCACCATGCAGTGTGAATGGATAGATAAATATTTCAGGAATAATTAAATACAACACGGCAAGCAAACCAAAGAAGGCAAGCGCTAAATGTATAGCGGACCAAACTGCTTTTTCAGCTAACTGAGGCTTGTTTTCACCTAGTCTTTGCCCAACTAAAATTGCAACACCAATCATCATGCCTACCATTGGCAAAAAAGCTAGTGCTTCTATATTAAACGCAATATTAGTCGTTACACCTTCATATGTGCCAAGGGTGCCGACAAACATTAGGAATGCCGTGAAGGCTGACATATCGATGAATAATCTAAGACCATTAGGTGAGCCAAAATAGATCAAGCGGTTAAATAGAGGCCGATCAAATTTTCGTGAAGATATTAAGCAAAAACGCTTACGATATTTTTTTCGAAAAATGAGTGATACATATACAAGTGTTCCGGATATGACTGCAATATTGCTGGCAGTAGCGGCTCCACGAATACCCATTTCAGGAAAACCATAATTTCCAAAAATGAAAACATAGTCTAGTGCGATATTAATTACCGTGACAAGTAAACTCACCCACATCACTACCAATGTTTTCCCAAGACCTGAAAAAAAACTAGCTAGCGCATTGTTTAACACCATAAACATGGCTGAGTACATTAAGATTTTAAAGTACAACGTCTCTTGCACTTGCACATCGGGCGCATGCCCAACAAAGGAAAATATATTATCTGCTAAGAAATATGCTGGAATAATAATAAATAAAGATAAAGCACTAAAGTAAATTCCCTGCCAAACAATAGCGCCTATTTTGTGTTCTTCTTCCGCACCAAAATACTGTGCAACAAAAGTGTTTACATAAGCCGCAGTACCAATAAAAAAGCACATCATGGCAAAACTTGTCATTCCTGCAGGCATAGCTGCTGCAATAGCTTCCGGTGCGTACCAGGCGAGAAACATACGGTCAAAAAATAACAGAATACTCCAGGCACCTGTGCTGAGAATCAATGGAATTGACATCACTAACACTTCGCGATATCCGCTTTTATCAGACCAACGATTTACCATGGCTTTAATCATGCACGGATCTTACAGAGAATTTCTTAATGGTTAATATAAAAATTACTCAGGAACAAAAAAAGCCCCGCAACGCGAGGCTTTTTGTTTAACGTTGAGTAAGCAGAATTAAAACATTACATTCATGTTAAAAAAGTTTAGCGATGTCTACGATCGCCGTCTCGATGATTTCTATCCCGTCGATGGTCGCGATCTCTATGTGAATTGTAGCGGCGGCGGTCATCATGACGATAACGATATGCATGTCGTCTGTAATCTCTATGTTTATCATAGTGATGACGATACCCATGGCGATCATAGTGACGATAATGATGTCTATCGTAATAGTGTTTCTTGTACTTGTAATGGTGCCTATCATAATAATGTCTGCCATGGCCGCATCTGGGACCATGCCTGTGACCACGACTATAGTTATGTCCATAGCTGTTATAGCCAATCAGTACGCTCCAAGGGTAATCATGATAGCCAACATTTCCGTACACGGAGTCTCTTGCCTGTGATGGCATGGTTGCCGCTAAAAGCAGCGCACCAATGGGTATTAGTATGAGCTGTTTCTTAATGTTCATCGTTATTCTCCTCTCACCTTTTCCGCTGTTAATACCCTTTACAACGCTTGCTTCAGTCATTGGTTGACGAACGACAAAAAAATATCTTATCTAGAAAAATCTTCAAAGCTAACTAATTGATATGTTTGCACTTAAAAAGGGCACTAAGATGCCTAATTTATGGTTAGGTTAACGCTGTTGTTACATTATCTGACCTACTTTAATCCCCCTAAGAACCTATGGTTGTTGCTATATTGCTTGCTTTCGTACCCTCTGCTTGTAGCACTAATACAGCTGTGTGCATGAACCGAAATTGGTTATAATATTCACCTTCAAATGTATTCACATTCATACAGTTAAGGGGAAACTGCGACTTAGCTATACATCAAAGCTCGTCGAATTATATTCATGGAGAAACAACCTTAATGACCACGCTTGATCATCCATCTAAAAAACAACAAGAAGATACTATGGAGCTGGAATTGGGTCTGGAAATTCCTGTGCTTGAAGCATCAAATAATGAATTAGCTTCGCTACGATCTGCGTATGAAGCAGCAACTTCTATACGCGATGAATTACAAGCCAAACTCAAAGCTGCTGTCGAATATTCTAATGAACAAGCAAAGATTATCGATGATATTAAAGACAAACCATCTGAAATTGATGAATTAAATTCCTTACTTGGCAACGCGACAGAACAAAATAATATTCTCAGCACTGAGTTACAAGAACGTAATACTGAAATTCAAACCCTAAATGACGAGCTTACAGCCCTACGTAAAAGTGTAGCCGAATTAGAACCCTTAAAAACTCAACTTGATCATGCGGATGAAGACAATCAAGTATTAAGTAAAAATTTACAAGAACGCGATGCCGAAGTTGCAAAACTAAATGAAAAAATTTCCTCAATGCGAGCTAAACTCCTTGATATTCAGGAATTAAGAACTCAGCTCAAACAAGCGGATAATGACAATCATTTATTGACAAAAGCACTTGAAGATCAACGCATACATTTAACGACTCGAATTGAAGAGCTCGATAGTCAAATTGCGTCATTAAGTTCAATGAAGGATGAATATGAGCGCAGTAGTACGGAAATGAAAGCACTAAAAGATGCTCTAGATCACGCTGATAACAAAATTTATCAACTTACTGATGAAGTAGAAAAACACATCAAGAGAGAAGCGGTTCTAAAACGAAAAATTGATAGTGATAAGAAGTCACTGCAGCTATATAAAGTGAAAGTTGAAGCACAAGAAATTATTTTAGCTGAAATAGAAGAACTGCGAACCAATCTTGTTGATAGCGAAAACCAGATTATGGAGCTTGATCAAACCATCGAAACTGAACGTTCACGCGCACAATCACTTGAAACCGAGGTGAGCGAAGCTCAAACGGTTGTAAATACTATGCAAAGTAAAATTGAAGATGCTAATAAGCAAATTCCAAGCTTAGAAGAAAATATTCGTATTCGTGATGATAAAATTTCTGCTCTTGATAAAGAGCTAGCTGATCGTCAAGAGCAAATTAATGCATTTGCTAACTCATTGAAATTGCGCGATAACAAGATTACCTCTCTTGAGAATGTGCTTAATCAAGCTAAAGAACAGGTTTCTCCTCTACGAAATGAACTTTCCTCTCAAGAGGAACGTATTCGTGAACTTGAAAGCCTTTTTCAAGAAGCTAAAAAAATAGTTCCTATTGCTGATCGCGAAGAAACAAAATAATTCCTAAGCTATTGCGGGGTTACGGGCGGTTGATTTTAAAGAATAAACTGAACGTTTTCACGAATCATAAAACTTTCTCTTGACTTCATTCGCGCTGCCCCTACAATGCGCGACATGAATTTCACAACAATACAAAATATTTTACGAATGACATGGCAACTGGTGCAGAAACCAGTATGGCGTGAACCTGCGTATGTAGCTATTTTATGTTGATGTAAATTCCACAAAATTAGATTCATAAGGCCGCAGGTTTTTAACTTGCGGCCTTTTTTTTGGCATTTTTTAAGGATAAAAAGATGATTATTCGAGCGGCATACTTAGGCGTGGTATTAATTTGGAGCACTACACCCTTGGCTATTCAGTTGAGTAGCCAAGGTAGCCACTATTTGTTTGCTTTAAGCACGAGAATGCTTATTGGTTTAAGCGTTTTATCTGCCATATTTACTTTCACACGTTTAAAACTGTCATATTCACCCTCTGCATTACGAGTTTATGTAATTAGCGGTTTAGGGATTAATGTCTCTATGATGTGTGTCTACTGGGGTGCACAATTCATTCCTTCCGGATGGATTGCAGTAATATTTGGATTGTCGCCTATTACTACTGGCTTGCTTTCTGCAATTTTCATAAGCGGGAATAATTTTTCTGCATTTCGAGTGCTTGGGATTGCTTGTGGGTTAATAGGCTTGTTGATAATTTTTGGCACTGGCAGTCAATTAAATTTACATGCTTTATGGGGCATTGCCGCTGTATTTACTAGCGCTTTTGCACATTCGTTAAGTGCTGTATTAATCAAGCAGGTTAATTCGCCTATATCAGGGATGGAAGCATCATTTGGTGGATTATCTGTAGCGGCACCTATTTTGTTACTGGTGTTCTTAATATCAGGCGAACCACTAATGATTGAAGCTCCAATTTCGGCATGGGTATCGATTTTATATTTAGGTGTAGTAGCGACTGCGCTTGGTTTTACTTTGTATTACTACATATTAAAAAACCTAGATGCAATTCGGGTATCAATGATCACATTGATCACGCCTGTTATTGCGTTAATTATCGGAAACGTTATCAATCATGAACCACTTTCTGCTTCGATACTATTTGGTGCTGTTTTAGTAAGCGCAGGTTTAGCCATGTTTGAGTTTGAAAAATATTTCACCCATTGGCTGAAGCGTATTTTAAAACATCGGCTAATGATTAAAACCGAAGATTTATCAAGTTGATACTCCTAGCTCCTTCTGTGAGCTACTCCAATTCACCGCAGCTTTCGCTGCGGTGTTTTTTAATCATGAATGTAAGTATGTTTGCACCAAAATGGAATACATTAAAAACTAGTTTGCAGCATTAATAATTACGTGTACTTATTATCTAAACGCAAATACATTCATCTGCTTGTAAGATATCTATACACTTCATCACTGTATTTGTGCTGTATTCTCCTTGACCAAATAAAGAGTTACATAAATTAGCTGCAGCTATAGGTTGTGATGACTTTTGCTTAAATAGCGCTAAAGCTGGGCCGTCGCCGTTTGCGATATCCTTAATAACCTGTGGACTAAACATACCCGCACTTTCTAGTACCGGACATTGCGCAACATTATGAATAGCTGTAAGTAGTTTAGGGCCAATAAACTGTGGCGGCATACTGCCTTGATTCTTCATAAGCAACCGTTCAGCAGTATCCGTATAATAGTCTAAAAATGAATTACCCTTATTAAACATCATAAAAGCATTATGCACTTTAATATGCGCGGTGAGTTTATTTGAGCTATTGTTCGCATTTTGTATCCACACTTCACGGCCTACAGCATAGCTTTCGTCAGGAAGATTAAATTCACTTGGTGAAAAGATTAGGAAATCTGCATCACACCAAACCACTCTATCATAACCGTTAAATAAGCAGTCTTGTAACGCCTTTAAACGCGCAAGATCGGTTGCAATCACTTGCTGATTTTTAGTCTTTTCAAGCACCTCAACAGATACATAATCAAATAACTCGTCGCCAATACACTTATACTCATACTTATTTAGCTCAGACCAATTTTTAACTGAATCTACACATCTCTGTATCCACTCGAATAACAAAGGTTGACGGTGTGATTGAAGAACAAGAGTTTTCTGCATGGAAACATAAAAAGCGAAAAGAGCATTACACCCTTTTCGCCTGATGTTTAAAAGTAATTAACCTAGTAAATTAGCATTCACAATATTTTCCGCAAATCCTTTATATTCGCTTTCAATTTGCTTGGCCATCGTGTCTGGGAATGCATGAAATTCACCTTTTTCGAGTGCTGCAAGAATGCTATTTGCCACGATGTTTGGGGATTCTGCTATTTCATCGATGCCGGCATCCACCGCCATATCTGTCGCAATCGGTCCAGGGTGCACACTCACAACGGTAGTACCCTGTTCTCGCAATAGATCGCGCAATGCTTGTGTGATGGAATATGCCGCAGCTTTTGATGCGCTATAGGTTGCAAAGGGAGCAAAACATTTTATCGAGGCAATGGAATTAAGCTGTATAAAAGCTCCACCACCATTAGCATTTAATACCGGCGCAAAAGCTTGCGCCATTCTCATCAATCCGGAAACATTGATATTCATTTCATATGCCATGTTATCCAACGCACTTACATCTAAAGGTGTAGATGTTTTTAAAACACCTGCATTGTTTACCACTATATCAACATCTGTAGCATGTTGTGCTGCTTGCTGGATTGTTTCAGGCTTTTCTAAATCAATTTGCATAGCTTCAACACGATTACTATATTGATCTAATAAAGATTTGGCAGAGTCTATATTTCTCACCGCAAGGTAAACTTTCTTTACACCACCCTTATCCAGTAGTGTTTCAACGATTGCTTTGCCAATGCCGCGATTTGCACCTGTCACTAATGCAACTTTATCTTTAATAATATATGAGTTTGTCATGGCCGCCTCTTTTGTAATTATAAGTGTATTGCTGATACAGATAAGACATACTACTGCTTAAGCTTATTACATTAATCATTCATAAATCAGCAAAATCGCATACCGATTTACCTGTACCCATTTATAGAGAAACTTAATGAATAACCATGAAAAAATTAATTATGTAGAATTTCCTGCTACCGATATTCAGGCTACTAAGGCATTTTTTAGCAAAGCTTTTGCATGGTCATTTACTGATTATGGGCCTGACTATACGGCTTTTGAGAATCAAGGCTTAAATGGAGGATTCTTCTCTTCCGATCAAATCTCTTCGACTAAGAATGGATCGGCACTAGTCGTTTTTTACAGCCATGCACTAGAAGAAACTCAAACTAAAATAGAAAAAGCAGGTGGGACCATTGTTCAGGAAATTTTTACTTTCCCTGGAGGTCGACGCTTTCACTTTTCGGATCCAAGTGGCAACGAGTATGCGGTATGGTCGGACAAGTAAGCGGCTATTAAAACTGCTTTTTATCCTTTAAACACTACTATCTATACCTACTTACTTATAACCTTTCTACTACCGCCTCTACACTAGCTAGCATTATTGAATAACCTTTACCCTAAACTTAATTAGGAAATGGGGGCAACGAATGCTTATTCTCTTACAAACGTTAATATTCTTTATTGGCTTATTAATTACTGGTTTTCTTCTGGCTGAAGGCTGGTTTACTCAAGCGGTTTGGTCGAAAGATTGTCGCCAAGGCTTGCTTGGCAATATCACTCAATTTGACGCGTGGTTATTTAAAACACATAAAGATAAAGATCCTGATTGGTACTGGGGTTTTATGGGTTTTTATGGCGCACTCTTTTTAATTTTTCTCTTATTACTCATCCTGTAGAGCTTATTCCAATTTTTTAAGTACACACATAAAAAAGCCTCGGTAATGAGCCGAGGCTTTTAACGGGAGAAGCTACTAATTTTATTAGTATATTTACCTATCTTACTTGGCAGCTTCAGTGGGGGAATTTATTAGGAGCCAACAACTCCACCATCTTTACGTGTAATTACAAATGTCGAATCACGCGGCACAGTTACACCATCAAATGGTTCTGGAAAATTGGTAAGCGTAGGATCACCGTTACCAGGATGTTGAGTATTCACAAACATCGTTCTGCGGTTTGGTGTTGTAGTAAGACCTGTAATTTCATCACCAGTAACACCTGTAAAAAGGCGACGCAAATCACCGGTGCGAGTATCAGACACTAACAACTGGTTATTAAGTCCATCTTGTTGGCCACCATCGGTTTCGATAAACAAACGACCATCAGGATCAGCCCATATACCGTCAGGATCACTGAAGCTGTCTTCTGTGCCATGGGTAGTTTCAGCTATCAAATAGATATCCCATTTAAAACTTAAACCTGTAAATTTCTTGCTGTCTTTCCAACGAATTATGTGACCATCAGCATTCGGAGCTAAAGGATTTGCTGCATCCGCCTCTTCGCGTCTACTGTTATTGGTTAACGTGCAATACACTACGCCATTTGGATCAACTGTGGTCCACTCGGGGCGATCCATTGGCGTCGCACCAACGATATCTGCAGCAATACGCGTATAAGCCAAAACTTCTTCTTGGCTACTAAAACGTTGCGCAAGATCTGGGTTATCAATCGTAAGTTCTAACCAGTCACCACTACCATTTTCATTAAAGCGTGCAGCATATAACTTGCCATAATCAAGTGGACTTTTACCTTCACGAAGCATTTCACGCCAGTTGCCTTCCGATACAAATTTATAAATGTAATCGAAGCGTTGATCATCTCCCATATAACCTACAACTCGCCCTCCTAAACCTACGGCAAGTGCAATACCTTCATGCTTAAGACGACCAAGTGCAGTTCGTTTAACCGGAACTTGTGTACCATCCATTGGATCAATTTCAACAATCCAACCAAAACGGTTTTCTTCATTTTGATAATCTGCATCGGATAAATCAAAACGTCGATCAAAGTTATGCCAACCATAACCAAAACCATCAGCACTAAAGCCATAACGTTCTTGTTCAGGCGTTGCAGTCCAATCACCAGTAGCACCAAAATAACCATTAAAATTCTCTTCACAGGTTAAATAGGTACCCCATGGT
>CAJICL010000003.1_pt1 | contig 10533 bp, 9 predicted proteins | sample 9199671 | NCBI WGS metagenome assembly CAJICL01 (sample SAMEA7708341, study PRJEB35096) | sediment metagenome | biome: marine neritic benthic zone biome [ENVO:01000025]; feature: sediment [ENVO:00002007]; material: shallow marine sediment [ENVO:03000034] sea grass bed [ENVO_01000059] ... | reverse complement strand
TACCCACCATGCAAAAACGCAAAGATAAAGTGGTACAAATTTTAACTGGTGGAGTAGAAAGTTTATTAAAGAAAAATAAAGTAGATATATACTCGGCTGTCGCAAGTTTTTCATCAGCAAAAGTGATAAAAGTACAGAATGCAGGCACTCAATTATCTGAGACATTGCAGGCAAACCATATTGTTATTGCCAGTGGGTCGGTGCCAGTTGATATACCTATTGCAAAAGTAGATAACAAAACTGTTTTAGATTCTACTGGTGCGTTGAGTTTACAAGAAGTACCTAAGCGACTAGGTATAATTGGTGCTGGAGTAATCGGCTTAGAAATGGGTAGCGTTTGGAAACGTTTGGGTTCAGATGTGGTGATTTTAGAAGCAATGGCAGATTTTTTACCCACAGCCGATCAAACAATTGCAAAAGATGCTCAAAAAATTCTAGGCAAACAAGGCTTAGATATTCGATTAAATAGCCTAGTTAAACATGTTGCGGTGAGCAACGGAAAAGCATTAGTTAAATATGAAACGGATGGTGAACAAAAGTCATTAGAAGTTGATAAGCTAATTGTTGCGGTAGGCCGCAAAGCAAATACTGATGGTTTGGATTTAGAAGTGGCGAATATCAAAACTGATAAAAATGGGTTTATTGAAACCAATCAATATTGGCAAACTTCAGCTGAAGAGGTTTATGCAATTGGAGACGTCGTTGGCGGTGCAATGTTGGCGCACAAGGGCTCAGAAGAAGGCATTGCTGTAGCAGAGCTCTTGGCGGGTCAACATGCAGAGATGAATCATGAACATATTCCTTGGGTGATTTATACATGGCCTGAAATTGCATGGGCCGGTAAGTCAGAACAACAATGTAAGGCAGAAGGAATTCAATGCCGAGTCGGTACATTTCCGTTTATGGCATTAGGGCGTGCGCGGGCGATGGGAGACACGGAAGGTATGTTTAAAATTATTGCGGATAAAAATACTGATCGAATACTTGGAGTACATATTATAGGGCCTAATGCTTCTGAGTTGATTTCTGAAGCGGTTGTTGCAATGGAAGCTGAGCTCTCCTCAGAAGATCTTGCCCGTACTATCCATGCTCATCCAAGTCTCGCTGAAGGCATGCACGAAGCGGCGTTAGCGGTCGATGAGCGAGCAGTGCATATTTAAAATATATAAATTCTATGATCCTTTGAGCTTATTTATCGCATAAGCTGAATGATGGATAAAGAAAGTATAATTAATTCGGTTCGACACTGGGTGGAGTCATTTGTAATAGGCTATAACCTCTGTCCATTTGCTAAACGCGAATTACTCAATAATCGAGTAAGGTTTGTCGTATCAGAAGCAGAAACGGAAGAGAAATTGTTGTCTGCTTTACAAGCTGAGTTAGAAAAGCTTACTCAAGACTCGTATATTGAAACAACTTTGCTTATCCACCCTAACGTATTACAAAATTTCTACGATTATAATGAATTTCTTAGTGTTGCAGAAAGAATGCTAACTGAAATGGAATTGGAAGGTGTTTATCAAATAGCCAGTTTTCATCCAAATTATCAATTTGATGGGACGAGTACTGATGATGCAGAAAATTATACGAACCGATCGCCATTTCAAATGCTACATCTTCTACGTGAAAGTAGCCTTGAGCGAGCTATAGAGAATTATGTAGATGTTGAAAAAATTCCAGATCGTAATATTAAACTCATGAATAATTTAGGGGAAGCTAAGTTGGAAGCGCTTATGCAAGCATTCTTAATAGAATGATTTATATAAACTATAAATACAAAAATAAATATTGGTTTTTTATTTACCAGTATTATTCATATTAGCTTAGGTAATTATTTTGAAATGGGAATATATTATTCCGTTGAGTTTCGTTCTATTAATCGTTAGCTTTTGGAATAGAAACGATTTGTCTGACGGTATGCGTATTGTCGATGAGTTAAAACAAGAGCCTTTGCAGGTTAAAACAGACAAGCCCTCTTTTTCTGTAAATGTAAATAAAATTAACTATGAAATTCAGCCAATGTATGAGTACGAACTTTATGGTTTGGTCGTTTCCTACGAACTCCATGACGGTAAATACAATCTACATAAACGCTGGAATGACCACTTGAATATAGCGGATTATTGTGTGGTCTGGGATAAAAGTGCTTTTACTAAACACTTGTCAAAATTTAAATTTTGGAATGGGCAATTTACTTGTAATTTTGGCACAAAAGATCAACAGGCTTGGAATAGTTTTGATGCAGCACAATTATCTAATAATCATTTGATATCTGACGATGAATATATTCGTAAAAAGCTTAGAAAAATAAGAATAGGAGATCAAATTAGGATTGTGGGATGGTTAGCTAGTTACGAGAATAAAGCTACTGGTGGGACTCGTAGTACAAGTACTACTCGCGAAGACCAGGGGAACGGTGCTTGCGAAACGATCTATGTGAATGAAATTAGAATTTTACAACATTACAGTAGTATCTGGAGATATATTATGTATTTGCTTTTAGTGATTTTTATTGGCTCATTGATGATGTATTTTAGGTCACCACATCAAGCGCGGAACAATTAATATTAGATCGAGAATAAATATTAAAAATTTCGATATATCCATGTAGTTTGATACAACTAATCTCTAAGCTTATGAAAGATATAATATTTCTGGAATCAGTGGAGATAGAAGGACTTGAGTGTAGTCGATAACATCTACTCATTGTGCCATGTACAAAATGATCTAGTAGCCTATAAGTATCCATGTTTCTATTGACCCTTATTTTAAGCAGAATCTTTATATAAGGGCTAATAATAAGGTAATCATCCCAGAAGGTCTTATCCTACTTGCCGTCGCCCTTCTAGCATATACGTTATATAGAATTTTATTTTTAACCTAGTAATAATGCTTAACTATCAAATAGGTGTTTATGGTAATTTGGAAAATTTAATCAAAAAGGAAAAATTATGTCATTGTTGATTGGTGATAATTTAGTAGTAAGTATGCATTATAAACTTACGGATAATGATGGAAATGTAATCGATAGTTCTGAGGGCATGGAACCACTTACTTATTTGCATGGTGCAGGAAATATCATCCCTGGTTTAGAGAAAGCGTTAGTTGGCAAAGTAAAAGAGGACTCTGTTACTGTAAAAGTGCAGCCAGCAGAAGGTTATGGTGAAATCATGCAAGAGTTAATTCAAACAATTGATAAAGCTGCCTTCCAAGGTGTCGAATCGGTAGAGGCTGGAATGTCATTTGAAGCACAGGGTCCAGATGGTTCAACAAAAAGAATAGTTGTTAAACATGTGGAAGGAGATCAGGTAACTATTGATGCTAATCATCCTTTAGCAGGCGTTGAATTGAATTTTGATATCAATATTGTAAGTGTTCGTGAGGCAACAGATGAAGAAATTGCTCACGGACATGTACATTAAATTGTCTTCTAATACTTTAAAAAGAATAATTTATGGAATGGTTAGTATATTTATCAGGTGAAATTCATACTGATTGGCGACAACAGTTAGAAGCAGGTGCAAAGGAAAATAATTTACCAGTAAAATTCTCGTCAGCCGTTACTGACCATGAGGCAAGTGATGCGGCAGGTGATGTGCTAGGTGAAGAAAGTAGCAATTTTTGGCGTGATCATAAGTCTTCTAAAGTAAATAGTATTCGTACGAAAACGCTTATAGAGCATTGCGATCTTGCTGTCGTACGATTTGGAAATAAATATAAACAATGGAATGCTGCATTTGATGCTGGGTGCTGCGCAGCATTAGGAAAGCCTTATATTACCTTGCATGATGAAGACATCATTCACCCATTAAAAGAAGTGGATGCGGCAGCAATGGCTTGGGCGCAATCACCATCTCAAGTTGTTGAGATTCTGACGTATGTAATTAGCAAGTAATTACACGGATAGGTAACTATTAATCATGAAAATCTGGGTGGATGCAGATGCCTGTCCGGTGGTGATTAAAGAAATATTATTTCGTGCAGCTGAGCGCACAGGAATTGAGCTTACTCTTGTTGCAAATCAATCCATTCCTAAACCTTCCTTAAAGAACATTACAATGTTGCAAGTACTCCCTGGTTTCGATGTGGCAGACAATGAAATTGTTAAGAGATTACATGCAGATGATCTTGTAATAACTAGTGATATTCCGCTCGCGGCAGAGATAATTGCCAAAGGAGGTTGTGCACTAAATCCCCGTGGTGAAATGTATAGCGTTGATACCATTAAAAATCGCCTTGAGGTGCGAGATTTTATGGATAGTATGCGAGCAAGCGGCGAACATACAGGAGGCCCTCCACCACTCAGTCAAAGTGATCGGAAAGCATTTGCAAATCATCTAGATAAATATTTAACTCGTTATAATAAAGCAGTGTAAGGTTAACTAAATTATAAAGTAGACTATTTCTTTATGAAATATGTAGAAGTCGTTGCAGATGCAGGTCATGTAGATACAGTGGCTGCAATTGCAGAACAATGTGAAGTTAGTGATTTTCGCTTGGGCCCATTAGCTGAAGATGGCTTGCAGCAGATGCGTCTATTGGTTCCTGATAATAAACTTCAAAGCACACTTGATAAGTTACAAAGTACGCTAGAAACACAGCCGAATGAAAAGATTGTCGTTCTGCCAATAGAGGTATCATTACCTAAACTATCGGATGAAGAACGCAGAGAAGAAGATTTAGCACTAGCAGCACGTGAAACGCTTTATAAAGGTGTAGAAAAGAACTCGCATTTTGATCTTGGATTTGTGTTGCTCGTTTTTTTGTCAACTGTTGTTGCAGCCGTAGGACTCATTAAAGATAACGTAGCCGTAATCATAGGTGCTATGGTGATCGCCCCTTTGCTGGGTCCAAACTTAGCATTAGGGTTGGGTACCGCGCTTGGAGATGTTTCCTTAATGGCTAAATCAACTTTTACCACTTTGGCTGGTATTGCAATAGCAGTGGCCATGTCTATTGTTATTGGATATGTCTGGCCTGCAGATATATATAGTGAGGAGTTAATATCGCGTACTAAAGTGGGGTTAGATTCAGTAGCGTTGGCATTGGCCTCAGGCGCTGCTGCTGCACTTTCTTTAACAACTGGGCTTTCTAGCGTTCTCGTTGGGGTGATGGTGGCCGTTGCTTTACTTCCTCCTGCTGCAACTGTTGGAATTATGTTGGGTTACGGCAAAATTGATTATGCTACTGGTGCAGCTCTATTGTTGGCTATTAATATTGTATGCGTAAATTTGGCATGCAATATAGTATTTCTTACTAAAGGAATTAGTCCGCGTACATGGTGGAAGAAAGGGATGGCCAAAAAAAGAATGACTACCTACGTGATTATGTGGATAGTTACTTTGCTTATTTTGATGCTAATAATGTTCTTAAGACAAACATTAGAGAACTAGGCTAAATTAGCCTTTCTTTTTCTTGTTTTTTTATTCTTATTCCTTGACTTATTTTTTGTATTATCTTTAGTTCTGTTTTTTGATTTATTTCTATTGCCTTTAGAGCCTAAGCCTGTGCCTACTATGGAAATATTTAATTGTTTTCCTGATACCCAAGTTCTTTTTAAAGTATTGAAAATGTCTTTAGGCATGCCTTCAGGTAGATCTACGATACTGTAACTATCATATATGTTGATTCTCCCTATATGCTGACTTTCAAGGCCTGCTTCATTGGCTATCGCACCTACAATATTGCCGGGTTTAACATTATCCTTGCTCCCAACTTCTAAGCGAAACCGCTCCATACCTTTCTTTAATTCAGTATCGTCTCTTTTTATGCCTTTGGATGATCGGTCTCTTTTTTTGTTGTTATCTTTATTTTTGGGTTTTCTTTCATTTCTTTTAGGTTCACCTCTATCCCAATCTTTTTGAGGAACAGGTTGAGGTTTCTTTTTTAATAATAATGGTGTATCACCTTGTAACAATTGAGCAAGGGCTGCAGCAATTTCATTTGCAGGAACATTATGTTCAGTTTGGTATTGCTCAATGAGCTGAGTGAATAATCCTAGATCCTCATTCGCTAAAGTGTCTGTAATACGTTGTTTAAAATTAGCGATGCGCTTATCGTTTATCAATTCAGTTGATGGCAATTCCATCATGTCAATTTTTTTCTTCGTAGCCTTTTCAATCGCACTTAATAAACGCTTCTCACGTGGTGCTACAAATAAAATCGCATCTCCTTCACGACCTGCACGACCTGTGCGCCCTATACGGTGTACATATGCTTCTGTGTCATAAGGGATGTCAAAGTTTATTACATGGCTAATGCGCGCAACATCAAGTCCTCTTGCAGCAACATCGGTAGCTACAAGCAGGTCAATTTTTCCATTCTTTAGTTGCTGAATGGTTCGTTCACGTGTGTTTTGTGCAATGTCACCATTTAATGCTGCGGTAGAATAGCCGCGTGCAGCTAACTTGTCTGCAAGTTCTGTAGTAGCCGTCTTGGTGCGGACAAAAATCAACATTGCATCAAATGATTCAGCTTCTAATATTCGCGTTAACGCATCTAACTTATTATGCATTCCACTAACCGGCCAAAATCGTTGTCTAATTGTTTCAGCGGTTGTAGTTTTAACTTTTACAGTAATTTCTACAGGATCTTGTAAATAATTATTTGCAATGCGACGTATTTGTTGCGGCATGGTTGCAGAGAACAAAGCGATTTGTCGTTTCTTAGGTATTTGCTCAAGTACCCATTCAACGTCATCGATAAAGCCCATGCGCAGCATTTCATCAGCTTCATCCAAGACAAGTGTTTTCAAATTATCTAACTTTAGCGTGCCACGTCGCATATGATCCATCACTCTGCCTGGTGTACCTACGGCCACATGAATTCCACGTTGTAGTGCACGTATCTGGCCGCGATAATCTTGGCCTCCGTAGATTGGTAAAACATGAAAGTTTTTTAAATGAGATGCATACTTTTTAAAGGCTTCCGCAACTTGAATCGCAAGTTCTCGCGTAGGCGCAAGGACTAAGACTTGTGGGTCTTTTTGTTTAATATCTAAATTACTGAGAATGGGCAGAGCAAATGCAGCGGTCTTACCAGTGCCGGTTTGAGCTTGTCCTACTAAATCTTTGCCTTTTAATAATAGAGGTATAGTCTGCGACTGAATAGGGGATGGGGTTTCATATCCTATTTCATCTAATGACTTTAATAGACTATTTTTTAAAGCAAGTTGCTTAAATGAAGTTATCGGATTGGAGTCCATAGCTAGGCCTGTGTGGTGCTTGAAAAACTAACTTCTGTAGAAAAATCTACAGCATCTGTCTCACAAATGATTTAGTTGAATGTAGTGTATTAAAATTGTGTTATAGAACAGTGGTTTGTTTTAAGCTTTGATTACACCATTTCATAACTATATGTAAGGTTTTTAAAAAATTACTTACTAATAGCGAGAAGTTGAGTAAGACTGCTTGTTCCTAATTAATAGGCTTGCTAAGTAAGAAAAGTATTCTGGCTAAAGTTAGCCAAAAAATATATATCTATAGTTGAACAATTCAGAATGTTTATTCAGGGTCTAGTTCATCAGTTGGATTTATATCTAATCCTGATTCAGCATCCGTTTTTGTCATGTCTTCTTGATTAGATTCGATACCGATATGGTAGGCAGCGAAACCAGGCATTACGACCTGATTAACAGCCATACCGATAATATGCCCATTAATCGTAGCACTTAGATCAGTACTTTGATTGGTGATAGGGTCTGTGACAATCCCAAGTACATCACCTACTGATACATCATCTCCCAAGCCTAATTTGCTGAATAAGATCCCACCGCTTTCAACGCGTATCCAAGTGGACTCGTAATATGCTGGTTTAGGTTCGCCCCAAATAAATACACGCGGATACATGCCAAATTTGTCTAGTAAGCTATTTACACTATGAGTACCTGCGGCAATTTTATTTTCTTGTATTCGTAATGATTCTCCTAATTCCATGGTGACTGAAATAATTCCAGCATCATTAGCAGCCGTTCTCAACATGCCTGGATTACCACTATGATGTACGATCGCAATTTTATCTAAACCTTCTACAAACTTTGCTACTTTTGGGTTACTCATGTTTGCGCGAATTTGTGGAAGATTTGTTCTTCGTAATGAGCCGGTATGTATATCAATTAAGTAGTTACAGTGGCTGATAACTTCAGTAAATAATGAATTAGCAACTCTAGAAGCTAAGCTTCCATTTGCTTCGCCAGGGAAAAAGCGATTTAGATCACGGCGGTCAGATAAATATCTTGATCCACGTTGAAACCCTTGCAGATTTACGATTGGCACACCAATTAACGTTCCACTGAACTCTTCAGGAGAAATGTCATACATCACTCGACGCACCACTTCAATTCCATTTAATTCATCACCATGTATGGCGCTAGTTAGGCATAGAGTAGGGCCAGGGTTGGCTCCGTTTATAACTAATACAGGTGTTGGTAACGCTAGTCCAGATATGCTGACTTGTGGTGACCAGGCAAGTCGAGTTGAAGTGTTTGGTGGAACCTCAGCCCCCAAAATAACTAATTTTTCTCGATCTGGTTTTTCTTTTACTGCTGTTGCACTTGGGTATTGTGTTTCCTCTGCAATGGATTCTTCACTAATTACATTTTCGTTTTTTATTTTTACTTCTGCTTCAGTATTAGCTTCAACCTTGGTCTCCGTTTCAGATTCATCTTCTTTAGGTACGTTTGCAACTGGTTCTGGTGGTGGTGCCACATCTTTTAGATCAAGATTAGGAGCGACCTGTACTTTCTCTAATGTATTTTCTAGTTCTTTTTCACCTTGTAAGTTTTCTTCGATTTGTTGTTCATCTGCAAAGCTGATGTGATTAAGTTGTATAGTTATAAATAATAGTGCTGTGATCGCTTTAATATAATTTCTATACATGTCGAGTAAGCTTGTAATGTGCTGATTAGGTGTTTAGTGACTGTGCAAATGCAACACGCTGATCTACATCTGCGGGTATTTTTTCTAAATTCTCAAGGATATTTAAATTTGTTAATAACCCGCGCTGATTTGCTAATTGCACATTCAAGCCTGGTCGCGCGTTCAATTCAAGCATGAGAGGGCCCAACGCACGATCTAAGACGATATCAACACCTAAATAGCCCAAACCAACGGTGTCAGAGCATTTAACCGCCATTTGTAAAATTTTCTTCCAGCGCGGGAGCTGCAAACCTTGAATGGAATGTCCGGTGTCAGGGTGTAATGTGGTGGTTTGATTTCCTATAACACCATGTGTGGTGCGCCCGCTTACTAAATCGATACCTACACCAATAGCACCTTGGTGCAAGTTTGCTTTGCCATTGGAATCGCGAGTTGGTAAACGCACCATTGCAGTTATAGGTACACCACGGAATACGATAATGCGTATATCTGGAACACCTTTGAAACTCACATTTTCAAAGATAGGATCGAATTTGATTCGATATTCAAAAAACGCACGATCAGGTATACCGCCTAAACTATACATGCCCGACAAAATATTAGAGATGTAATGCTTAATAGCATTTGAACTCATCAAGTCACCACTAGGGGTTTTATATAAATTTCCTACTTTCCCTGTGAGTACTAAGATGCCACTTCCGCCGCTACCATGTGCAGGTTTGATCACTAAGTCGTTATGATTTTTAAGAAGTGTTTCTAGATTTTTGTGCTGATGGTTGTATTTAATGACTGAATAAAGTTTAGGTACGGCTATTCCTGCATCAATAGCAAGCTGTTTGGTTTGAAGTTTGTTATCTACAAGAGGATAAAGTTTTCTTTTGTTGTAACGCATAATGTAATCACTATTGCGCTGGTTAATTCCTAGTACACCTCTATCTCTCAATCTTAATGGATTTACAAAACTAATCATGATCAGTTATGCCGAAGTTTTTATATCCCGAAATCTGAATAGTTCACTGACACGGTATCCTGTGTAACGTCCCATCCATATGCAAATACCAAGTATGACAAGGAGGAATTCTGGGTATGCAAACATGAGGTAAGTTAGATTTTCATTGGTCATGACTAGATAACCGAGGCAAGCTACAATTAAGCTGCCAAATCCTTGAATCAAAGCTGTTTGACCTCCATTTTCTTCCCAAGTAATAGACATACGCTCTATTGTCATGGCAAGTATAACCATTGGAAACAATGAAATAGATAATAGTCGGTCTAATCCTAATTGGCTGGTTGTAAAACTAATTAGCAACATTAGCATTACAACAATAACTAATATAGCTGCAAGTCTTGGTATGAGAAGTAATCGTAACCGTTCTAAATATAAACGTATCAATAATCCTATAAATACGATTACAGCAAAAAGAACAATGCCCCATACTAATTGAGTTTCACGAAATGCGATGGCAATTAAAATCGGCATAAATGTTCCAAATGTCTGAACGCCAATAAAGGTTCTCATAAATACTACAATCAAAGCGCCTAGCGGTACCATTAAGATTAAACTGAATGTGTTTTGACTGTCTACAGGTAGTGTAAACAAGGTGAATTTACCTAAAATAGAACCTTGATTTTTAGTAGTAAGTTTAGATACTTCAAG
>CAJICL010000295.1_pt1 | contig 10577 bp, 10 predicted proteins | sample 9199671 | NCBI WGS metagenome assembly CAJICL01 (sample SAMEA7708341, study PRJEB35096) | sediment metagenome | biome: marine neritic benthic zone biome [ENVO:01000025]; feature: sediment [ENVO:00002007]; material: shallow marine sediment [ENVO:03000034] sea grass bed [ENVO_01000059] ... | reverse complement strand
GATTAGGTGGAATTTATTTTCTTCGCTCCAGCACTTCTTCGTACTGTTTAAGTGTGTCTTCAGCTCGCTGATAACCAAATTCAATCAATTCTTCAGCACGATCAAACTCAAACCAACTGCAGATGTTGCGAGGAATTTCAATCACAACATCCGGATGATTTGCCGCCAGTTTAAACCTAGCAATTGAGGATTGCATGGTATCCATAGATTGAGTGACCAGATTAAATATTCCTAAATCTTGCTTATTTTTATCGTCCATACCTTTTGGTAATAAACCATCAATGAATCGTTCAATACCTATTTGATACTTATTTTTACCTTCATTTTCACCATTATCATTTAATTTATCCTCATGCTCAGCAAATATTTCAGGTCTACCATTAAGCGCCACCACAATAGTTAATTCAGTATCATCATTTAATGTTGGCGCCATAGGCAAAGGATTAATAATGCCTCCATCTACCAAGATTCGTTCAGACAATTGGACTGGCGAAAAAATCATAGGTACTGCAATTGAAGCTCGTATGGCTTCGAACAGTGAGCCTTGTGTAAGCCAAATTTCTTTCTGCGCCAAAATATCGGTCGCAACGGCAGTAAACCCAATAGGAAGACTTTCAATGGTGCGGTCTTTTATAATCTCGTTTAGTACTTCAATTATTTTTTCACCTTTAAATATAGACTTTCTACTGAAGGAAATATCTAACAAACGAATAATATTTCGTCGTTTTAATGCCTTTACCCATTCAACATAAACATCTAATTCACCAGCAGCATAAATTCCGCCCACCAAAGCGCCAATAGAAGAACCTGCAATATACTGTATTTCATAACCATGAGTTTCTAAGCAACGTATCACACCTATATGGGCTAAACCTCGCGCCGCACCACTCCCTAACACAAGTGATATCTTTCTTTTTTTGTTCATCGTTATGATAGAAATGAATATATTTATAAATATGGTGAAAATAGCCAGGCAATCCCATCTCGGATTTTTATCAATAACGGCCGACTATCAACTTCTTCTAAAGTAATCTTCCTACAATCTTCCAATATACTTTGAGCATACTTACTTAATTTAGTTGCAAACTCTGCATCATATACTTCAACCCCAACCTCATAATTTAGTCTAAGGCTACGTGGATCAATATTCGCAGATCCAATAAGACTATATTGATCATCAATTACAAATAATTTTGCATGGGAAAAAGGCGGAGGCTGGTAATATATATGCGCTCCATTTTCAAGCAGCTCCCAAAGCATATGCCTTGAAGCCCATTGCACAAAATTCAAATTATTTTTTTCAGGAAGAATGATAGATACTTCCACTCCTCGCAGTGCTGCAGTTTGAAGTGCACCGATTAACTCACGGCTTGGCAAAAAATACGGAGTCATTAGTATAATCTTGCTACTCGCCGAATTGATTGCACAAAGTAATATTATTGACAAATGATCTAAATTTTCGCCTGGCCCATCAATGATGGCCCGACAAATCATTCCTTTGTCAGTTTCCTGATAATCTATACCAGAATTTCTATTAAGATCTCCACCTGCAAAACGCCAGTCAGACTCGAAAATATTTTTTAGCTGTAAAGATAAATCGCCGTTTATTTTAAAATGAATATCTTTTAATGGTTGCGCTTCATTATTGTCTGGTTGGAAATATTCATCTGCTATATTCATGCCCCCTATAAAGCTAACCTTATTATCAATAATTAGTAATTTTCGATGGTTCCTCAGATTAATACTCATACTAAAAGGAATGAGACTAGGAGGTAAAAATCTACGCACTTGTACATGCTTTTTAATAAGCGCTTTGCGCGCCTTTTTTCTTGAATATAATTCCCCCACCCCATCCACTAACACATAGACTCCAACACCACGATCATTTGCACTAACTAATGCATCAATAAATTTCTGGCCAATTACATCTCTTTTGAATATATAAACACATAAATAAACATAATCATTCGCAGCATTTATTGCGCTCAACATTTCTGAATATGCTTGTTCCCCAGAGCCCAAACTTTTTATCTGATTCCCCCCAACTAATGGAAGTGTAGATATTTTTCTTGATACATTTTTAATATTATCGAGTGAATTTGGAATCAATCTATTTAATTCATCATCCAGATTTTCAATCTCTTCGTCTCTATCAATATCTAAACGTATATTTGTTAGCTTTTGAGCACGCGTTTTTACACGATTAATTCCAAACAAAAAATACAATACAGGCCCAACAAAAGGCAGCAGTATACATACGGCAACCCATCCAAATGCTGCCCTTGAATCTTTTTTATAGATTAATGCATGAATAGCAGAATATGCAGCTATTACAACCAAAAAGACATTAATCACATATAGATAAGGCATGATTATATTATTCCAATATTAATCTCATTATTTACCCTTTATATTTTTTAGATATACCGTAACCAATTACCTGAATATTTGATATTATGTATAACTGACATAGATCAAAGACAATCTCACTTAAGATAATTACAGTTGTAAGCAACCATAATAATAACGGATGCAATAGTGCGAAAATTAGGAAAATTTATAACATATTTTGTAATTTATTTAGCCTCTGTATTCACTATTTGCACTGTTTCTGCAACAGAAACAGAAGAGTTAAGTGAAACCGACAGCCTATTAATAGATGGACAGAATGAGTTTCAACAAAAATGCGCTGTCTGTCATGGAACAGAAGGCAAAGGTGATGGACCATATTCCTTTGCATTGGTATTCAAACCTTCCGATTTAACAAAATTAACCGCAAATAATGACGGCAAATTTCCTTTTATTGAAACATACTTAATGATTGATGGCCGTGAAATGATTAAATTTCATGGTACACGTTTAATGCCAGTTTGGGGTGATAGATATAGTCAAGAAACGTGGTCTAATGTGAGCCCAGAGCTTGCTAATACATTAGTTAGAGGACGTATTTTAGAATTAATTCTATATCTCTATTCAATTCAAGACACTCAGCAACAATAACATTCCGTTACCGCTGCTCATACTTACTGTCCAGCTAAACGATAATTAGTTGCTATAAACCCTGATAAGATTTTTAGCTATTTTTCAAAAAAGTAGCGCTTTCGCCGATTGAAAAGCACTACCATTTTTTCAATCGTTTTATAAATCCGGTATTCATTAACGATCGCTTTAATATCAAAGGAAGCCGTTAAAAATAACAAGTACGTGGTTGTTAATTATCAACGCTCTAAAACTATTAGTAGGCCAGATATGATTTATAATTCTAGCTAAATTATTTTTAAAACCGCACCTCTCCCCCGACGGTCAATAAGCCAAGTGTACTTAAATCATCGCTGTCTACATCAATTTCTTCATATTCGACTCGGACGGCATATTGATCTGTAAAAGCATATGATGCACCTAAGCCATAAGCCAATTCAGTCCCATCCTCACTAGATGAAGCTGATGCCCCCATAACACTTGCTTTAGCATCACCTTCCCAATATGCAGCACCAAATTTAACAAATAATTCAAATTGCTCAGATAGTGGTAATTTACCGACACCATACAAAGCAACTGCATAGAGGTCTTCAATTTTCAAATCAACACCCGAAATATTTTCATCAGGCTCCCCAAAATCTAGATAATCTAACTCAACCGCAAAATTCTTATGAAATTGGTAACCCGCAAATGCTTTATATCCAAATTCCTCATCGTCAAAATCTTCGCCGGGAGATACATCATTTTCTTCTACATAACTTTGCCCTATGCCAGCCCCTACATAAAAAGGAGGTGCCGCCAGCACAGCAGTGCTTAGCGAGCTTAAAAAAAGCAGTGCTACGAAAAGAACAAATATATTTTTCATTTTTCAATCCTAAATAAATTCTAAATTAGTTAACTTAAGAAACTAATTTCCATTGTAATATTATGGTATACCTTTACTACTTCTGTGTATGGCATTGCTTCACAGAATTCTAAAAATGAGATTTTATAACTTTATTCGACACAAAAGTTCTAATTAATATCTTATACAGACAAACTCTATAATTATCGATGCTTAACGGTATGCTGGTTTATTGTATTTTTTTATAGCGGACAACTTGCATAGATAATGATCCAGCAAGCTCCTCAGAAATACACTAATACTAGGCCAAGTATGTAAAAAGGATGTTCTCTAGAAATGTAGGCGACAAAAAATTGTCGCCTTAAAGTGAATACACACGCTACAGTATATTAGCGTGTGGTTCAGTTTCGGTGGCTTACTTAATATATAGAATTTAGATTGTTTACAGACCTATCTGCGAAGCCTTAAACGATACGTTTTACATTACAACTGCTCGCTTTTAAAACAAGCGAGCCTGCTAAAAACAACTAAATTCTATTAATTACTGATTAGCTTTATAGCTGCTTCATAAGATCCTGAAGCCAACCATCGCCTGACCCAGAATGTTCTTGATTTACATCAGGACAACAAGATTCAGTAAAATTTGCATGACTAGACTTGCTCATGATCATAAGCGCTGGTGGCGTATATACTGCAAACTTCCCGGCTGTTTTTAAAAAGTCGCGCCTTGACTCCAATTTATTTTGGTTTTGATCCATTCCTTGTACCTCTCTCTTCTCTCAATAATAAATACCTTAGAACTAACATAAACTGTTATCCAAGATTCATAGCCCTTGATAAGACTTATTATTTTTATCTCTAAGCTTAATAATAAAACTCAGGTTCCAACTACACTCAACTTTAGTAGTTTATATAGCAAATTTACGTGATCTAACTCACATCTAGATGTACATAATAGTATAGATTTCACAGACTTAGAATTTACCTTATCTACTACAAGGTAAAATCACGTTAATTCAATACAAAACTACAGACTTTCAGTTAGTTATTATTACCGTCAAACGTATACCAAACTACAGTAAATTACTTGCAAATACAGGAGTAATATAAATAGCGGGTAACCTAAAAAACATGCATTAAATAAATTAGTATTTACCCGCATATAAATGCTCAATGTAGTTACTCAATTAGATTTCTTAAAAAATTTCTGAGGAGAAATAACCTCGCCAGGAGAGTCTAAACTGTACCCTGGTAAATCATCCACTCCAGACGCAAACTCTTTACTCTTAAGGACTTCGATAAGCCCTCTACCAAGCTCAGAATTGATCCAACTTTTACTGCAAACCAAAACATACTGCTCATCTACAATAGGAATAAAGTCTAACGCAAATTTATGCGCTGCTAGTTTAATCCCAAATCCTACATCTGCCGTTCCACTTGCTACATGTGCAGCAACCGCTGCATGAGTAAATTCTTCATTATGGTATCCAGGAATATCATGAGAAGAAATATTTTCCAATAACAGAAATTCATCTAACAAAACTCTTGTTCCTGCTGCTGGCTGACGATTAATAAATCGTATATCCGAGTTTGCCAAGTCCGAAAAAGAAACTATTTTTTTTGGATTACCCTTTGCCACCATAAAGCCTTGCTTTCGTATCACCATGCGTAGTACTACATGCTCTTGTTGACGCATGTACGGAGAGTAAGCATCAGCAACTTTTGAAGTAATAACAGGGTGATCAGCTAGATGTAATCCTGCCAAGTCGCAATCTTCCGTCGCAAGTGAACGAACAGCATCAATGCTTCCTGTAAACTTAATCTCCACATTATGATTTGTCTTATTGCGGATAAGACCAGGGAGTAAGGCAACTGCATAACCATGACTTGCGTGAATACGTAAGCTAGCAGCCCCCTTTCCTAACACTTCATTAATTTCAGCATTAATTAAAGAGGTCAGGTTTTCTATTTGTGGTGTTAGGTGTGCCTCTATTAGTTGTTCTGCCCAGACTAATTTTTTCCCTAACGGAGTTAGCGAAGTCCCACGCCCTCGTTGTTGCAAAACTAGCGGATGATTAAAACGTTTATTCCATTTATCTATGATGTTCCATGCGTGACGGTATGAAATCCCGGCAGCACTCGCAGCATTCGTAAGCTTTCCATCAATTTGAATATGTTTTAACAAAACCAATAGCGTGGGATTAATACGCTCATCGTCATCAAAACTGAATTCCCACGAAGGATGAATATCTATTTTCACACTATTGAAATCGAAACGGTTTTATAAGAAATATATATCATATTTAGTGTAATTCATTTCTGTAATAGACTCGAATTATTGCTGTAAAACAAGCTTATTTTTCACATCAAATTACCTTACATATGAATTATTATGCATATTTAACAAAATTTATCGAATATTTTAGCTTCAATATTAACTATGTTGTTGCACTTATTTTGGGACTTCTCTCCAGCAGCGTAATTGCCCAGACTGATCAGCAGCCATGGCAAATTAATAGCGCACTTTCATTGCCTAATTGGTTGTCTATAAAACTAGACCACCGCATTCGCTATGAAACATTAGATGAACAATTTCGTGCAGGAAGAAATGGTGATGATCAAATTTTAGTGAATCGCACAAATCTACTAACAGAGATCAATCTAACTAACTGGAAGTTTGGCTTTGAAGTTCTGGACGCGCGACAAGCACATGCTGACCAAAGCACGCCATTAAGCACAGGTATTGTAAATCCAGTTGATGTATTACAAACCTATGTGCAATGGAACCAAGCTGACTTATTCACAACCGGCTCTAATAGTTCGCTGAAACTAGGACGCTTCACTATGGACATTGGTAGCCGACGTTTCGTAGCACGCAATCGTTTTCGCAATACCATCAATGCATTTACAGGTATAGATGCAAAATTCGCGCAAACAAATGGCCAAGTTATTAGAGCTTTTTATACTCTACCGGTTCACCGACGCCCTACCGAATTCAAGAAGCTATTAGATAATGATACTAAAGGAGATAAGCAAAATACCGAAGTGAAGTTTTGGGGACTTTATTATGCATTTCCAGAATCTACTTTTGCGAAATGGGATAGTCTTGCAGAATTATTCTATTTTGGTTTGCATGAAAGTGATACTCATGATCGCCCTACCCGTAATCGTGACATTCAAACTGTTGGAGGTCGCATCTACAAGAAACCATCCACTAATCATTTTGATTATCAGTTTGAAACAGCATTTCAGTTTGGTGACTCACGATCTTCAACCTCTCCATCTAACCGTGAAAATTTAGACCACTTTGCACATTTCCAACATGCAGAGCTGGGTTATAGCTTCAGCACAAAATGGTCTCCACGTTTAATTGCACAATTTGACTATGCCAGTGGTGACAATAGTCCAAACGATGATGATAACGAACGTTTTGACACTTTATTTGGTGCTCGCAGATTCGATTATGGTCCAACCAGTATCTATGGCCCTTTTTCGCGCAGTAATCTCTTATCACCTGGATTACGACTACAGTTTAAACCCTCTCAGAATATTTCTGTATTCATTGCGCATAGAGGCTATTGGCTTGCAGATAAAAACGATGCTTGGGTAGCTGCACGCGTTAGAGACTCATCAGGAAATTCCGGTCGTTTCATAGGACAACAATCAGAAATACGTGTTCGGTGGGATGTGGTTCCAAAAAATATCCATGCAGAAGCAGGTGCTGCATATTTATTTAAAGAAGAATTTGCCGAAGATGCACCTAACGCTACGGACGAGGGTGACTCAAACTATTTATACACACAAATCAGTTTTTCAATTTAGTTCAGATTCTAGCGAGTCGAATATTTAAAATTTTATTAATGAGGATTTAGAATGAAAATGATGCTTAAAATAGTAAATGCAGTAATTTTAATGATGATGGTAACAATCAGTTATGCCGAAGATCCGTCCATACTTGTGCAATCTACCACTTCGACACAAAACTCTGGCTTATATGATTATCTTTTACCTCTTTACGAAAAAGAATCAGGAATAGATATAAAAGTGGTTGCTGTAGGTACTGGCCAAGCAATTAGAAATGCAAGCATGGGTGACGCAGATGTACTGCTTGTACATTCTAAAAAAGATGAAGTGAAATTTGTTAAAGACGGCTATGGAGTTGAACGCTTTGACTTGATGTATAACGATTTTGTGATCGTTGGGCCTCATACTGATCCAGCTAATATCAAAGATAGTAAAAATGTGCTTATGGCGTTTAAGAAAATAGCCTTAGCGAAAGCTAAGTTTGTATCGCGTGGAGACGATAGTGGAACGCATAAAAAAGAATTAAGCATTTGGAATGAATCAGGGATCGACACTCACTTTGTTAGCGACTCCTGGTATAGAGAAGCCGGTTCAGGTATGGGGGCCACTTTGAATACGGCAGTCGGCATGGGAGCATACACACTCGTAGATCGTGCTACTTGGATAAGCTTTGTCAACAAAGGAAATTTTGAAATTTTAACCGAAAATGATCCGAAACTATTCAATCAATACGGCATTATCGTTGTAAACCCAAATAAATATCCACATGTTAAATATCAGCTTGCTAAAAATTTCGTTGACTGGCTGTTGAGTGAAAATGGCCAAAACGCCATTGCAGATTTTAAAGTGAACTCTCAACAATTATTTTACCCAAATGCAAAAGAACAATATGTAATCAAGAAAGGCAATGTTCATTGAGCAACCACTTTGGATTGTATTTAGACATCAAATAGCCTCATGAATTAAACTATTCAAACACGAACTTGTACTCATCTTCAAAAACATTTTTCTATAGTTGCTATAGAATTTGATTTGTTAGCTCGCTTTAATTTTGCTCTAAATACTTTTCCGCATCCAACGCCGCCATACAGCCTGTACCTGCCGAAGTAACAGCTTGCCGATACACATTATCCATCACATCTCCGGCAGCAAATATACCTGGAATACTTGTTTGTGTTGCATTACCGGAAATCCCACTATTAACTTTTAAATATCCATCTTTCATGTCTAGTTGGCCCTCAAAGATACCGGTATTGGGGGTGTGTCCGATTGCAATAAAAACACCTTGAACATTTAAATCTTTTATTTTGCCATCTAGCAGACTTTTAATACGCATGCCTGTAACACCCTTATCATCACCCAATACTTCTTCAAGCACGTGATTCCACTCTATACTGATATTTCCATTTCTTTCTTTTTCTAATAGCTGATTCTGTAATATCTTTTCTGCACGAAGCTGATCTCTGCGATGAACTAAAACGACTTCACTGGCAATATTAGATAAATACAGTGCTTCTTCCACAGCTGTATTACCTCCACCAATCACAGCCACCTTTTGATTCTTATAGAAAAAACCATCGCATGTTGCACATGCTGAAACCCCTTTACCCTTATATGTTTCTTCCGATGGAATACCTAAATATTGTGCAGATGCGCCGGTTGAAATAATTAGTGCGTCGCATGTATATGTGCCTGAATCTCCTTTTAATACAAAGGGTCGTTTTGATAAGTCTGCGATATGAATATGATCAAAGATTATACTAGTATCGTAACGTTTGGCATGCTCTAACATTCGCTCCATAAGATCCGGCCCTTGCAAACCCTCCACATCACCTGGCCAATTATCAACATCTGTAGTTGTTGTAAGCTGACCACCCTGCTGTAAGCCGGTAATAATAGTTGGCTTCAGGTTTGCACGTGCCGCATATATACCTGCTGTATACCCTGCAGGCCCAGACCCTAATATTAATAATTTAAAATGTTTAAAATCAGACATTACAAGCTCCTTTTCAATTTGCTAATTCAAATTTTTATAGCAGAACACCCCAAGTTCCATGTTGATGTACATTCTGCACAACTGAATGTTGCTTTCTATTGCTTTGTTTATTCTCTATAGTCTTCTTTTCTCGGCGTCTCCTGGGAATATCGTGTGCTATTAAAGCTTTACGAACTGTTTCATCAGAAACCTTAATCATTTTCCCAATTTCTTTAGATGACTTTTTTTGTTTTACGTACATTTCAATAAGCCAATGCTTATTTTTAAGCATTGGAATATCTAACTTGCTTGTATCACGTTTAGGTATACCAAACTCATTAATCCAACGACATATTGTGCGCTCTGTTTTAATTAGCTTTCGCGCAATTTCTCGTGTGCTTAATTTTTCATCCAAATACATTTCGATTAACTGTGTACGTAGCTCTAAATCCAATGTCTGCATTACTTTCCTCCTGGCAATACTTGCCCGTAAGGACTATTTAAGTCCTTGATTAATAGTTACTTTGGTTAATTCTCTATCTCAATTTCTTTAGGTGGGATCGTTGTTCCAAGCGGCCCCTCCCATTTCGCTTCTACGATCTTGCCGACCGTAAGTTGGTTAAAATCTACTGTTCCAACTGTAGGGAAAATCTCGAAATCTAAAATCTTAAATGAGGCAGGCGCATTAACTTCTGTTACTGGGCCTTCAAGTTCCACTACCTCTTCATTTTTCTTTCTTACAATCTTTGTAATGGTTGGCACACCATTCTGGTAAGCACCATTTATTGACAAATCATCTCCTATCGCAATATTAGATAACCCAAAATTAGCAACCTTAGGCTCACGCTCTTCTTTATAACTCGTTGAACTGTTTACCGCTAAAATGGTATTGAGAATAGTGATGGTGTTATTGGCAGTATCTACCGCTTCAACTGTGGAACGCACTTCTATCGTGCCTTCTGGTTTAATTTCAAT
>CAJICL010000323.1_pt1 | contig 10590 bp, 10 predicted proteins | sample 9199671 | NCBI WGS metagenome assembly CAJICL01 (sample SAMEA7708341, study PRJEB35096) | sediment metagenome | biome: marine neritic benthic zone biome [ENVO:01000025]; feature: sediment [ENVO:00002007]; material: shallow marine sediment [ENVO:03000034] sea grass bed [ENVO_01000059] ... | reverse complement strand
TCTATTTCCTCAGTTGTTCCAGTTAAGCCAATGAAATCATTGCCAAAATACTGTAGGTAACTTTTTAATATTTCGGGTTTGTCAAGTTCGGGGTCAACGCTTATAAAGATTGGTTGCACATGCTCTGCTTGTTGGCCAAGTTGCCCAAGAACGGTTTGTACTGTGCTAAGGGTATTCGGACATACGTCGGGGCAATGCGTGAAGCCAAAAAATAGCATGACCACTTTGCCGCGTGCCTGGGTAGAAGAATAGGGCTGATTCAACTGTGAGATGAGCTCAAAGTCGCCTCCAACATTTATATCCTCACAATAAACAAGTGTTGGTATTAAGCATATACATAAAATAGTGATGCGGTGTCGTAGAAGTTTAAACATTATGATTAGTGGTTGTAGTACTCAATTATAAAGAGGTGCTACTCCATATACATAAAGATATGTAGTGCATACTGCATATAAAGTAATTAGAGGATTATTTTTTCTAACAGTTCCTTAAGTTTGCGTATTAATGAGAAAATAATTTAGCAATTACAATAACTTAATGAGATCAATAAAATTGTTATTGGGGTGATCGATTTTGTTTATTTTGTGTCTAATACAAATAGTGCATTGATTCGTAAACCTTTATACGAATAATGATATGTCTTTGATTGGACTACAAGATGCGTCATAATGTCGCAACTGATATTAACTGATTTGGATCATTACTTTTAGTGAGCCGCAGGGCTAGTATTCTTCCAATTCTAAGAAAATTTTAAACAACCAGTCTGGTTAAAACCCAATACGAGATGGAGTCATAAGATTATGAAAAATAAGGCAGTATCAAAGGCCAAATGGATTAAGAGTATCGTCACATTTTTGTGCGTACTGTGTGCGTCAGCCATTGGTTTTCAATCTACCGCAATGGCAGACGAGACGTGTATGTCTCCCTACATGGCGAAAATTGTAGGTCAGGAAGACTATGTATATGTATGGACGTTAGGTGTTGAGGGATTGGGTGATGGGCAAGATAAGCTGGTTACTGTTGCTGTAAACCCTGAGTCAGATAACTATGGAAAAGTTGTAAATGTATTATCCGTAGGTGGTCGTAATGAAGCGCATCACTCTGGTTTAACGGATGATCGTCGCTATCTTTGGGCGGGTGGATTAGATTCTAGCAAAATATTTATTTTCGATGTTCATACTAACCCAGGCAAACCGACTCTTTATAAAGTAATTACCGACTTTGTGGAAAAATCAGGCGGTATGGTAGGTCCTCATACTTTATACGCTTTGCCAGGCAGAATGATGGTTAATGGTTTGTCCAACAATGTTGATCACGGCGGTCGTACTGGCCTGGTTGAATTTACTAACGAAGGTGATTTTATTGCAGCACACTGGAACCCAACCGATGAAGATTTGCGTGGAGCTGAAAAATCAGGCCAATTTGCAGACGGTTACGGTTATGACATTCGTGCCTTGCCACGTCGTAATCTTTTGGTTACTACATCATTTACAGGCTGGTCTAACTACATGATGGACTTCGGCCAAATGTTAGCGGATCCAGAAGCGATGAAGCGTTTTGGTAATACCGTAGTGATATGGGATTTACATACACGTAAACCTAAGAAAGTATTAGATGTACCTGGCGCACCATTAGAGATTCGTTGCGCATGGGGTGCCAACAATAACTGGTGTGTAACAACTACTGCATTAACCTCGAAAATTTGGTTGATTTATGAAGACGAAGCAGGTGAATGGCATTCTAAAGACGTAGGTGATATCGGCGATCCTTCTAAAGTGCCACTACCAGTAGATATTTCAATTACTGCAGATGATAAAGGCCTTTGGGTGCAAACTTTTATGGATGGTTCATCTCGGTTTTTTGATATCTCAGACCCCCATAATCCTAAATTAACCTATACGAAAGAAATTGGTTCTCAAGTAAACATGGTTTCGCAAAGTTGGGATGGTAAGCGTAATTACTATACGACTTCTTTGCTCAGTAACTGGGATAAAACTGGTGATGTGAATGAGCAGTATATGAAGCTAGTTACATTGGATGCTTAAAAACTAAACCATGAGTTCACAATAGACTTTTATGAGTTGAAGTTAGGTCGTGCGCATCAAATGCGTTTCGGTGCATATTCACTCTACTCACAAAAGCCGAACTCTGGCGACACTATGTTGTCTCAAGTAAAGTAAGGCTGCTTAGTTGCATTGACATGTAAGATGCAATCTAAATTGTGGTACAAGGCCGCCTTCGAGGCGGCCTTGTTGTTTCTGCTAACTTAATAATAGAAATTTTCATAAATGAAAGTTTTACATATAACAATATTAGTGTGTTTGTTTTTTGTTACTGCTTGCGAACGCGGAATTGAAAATGATGCACCGTTACCGAGTTCTCATGCTGCACAATCAGAAGTAATGATTATGGCAGATGGCTGGGTTGCTGACTTGCCTTATGACTTGCCTAAGCCAGGCAGTTATACATTGGCTAATATTATGAAGGCTGCAGGAGGTGCTGTAATAGGTGCAGATGGGAATCAATTAGATTTGGATAATCTGTTAGGCGACAAAATTGTCTTGTTAACTTTTTTTTATAGTAGTTGTGTAGATCTTAATGGTTGTCCTCTTGCTACTGCAGTGTTTTATAAAATTAAAGAACGATTTAAGAATAACCCAAAACTTGTAGATAAAATTAGATTAATTAGCATTAGCTTTGATCCTGAGCATGATACACCAGAGGTAATTAAACTATATGGTGCGGGTTTCGTGGGTGGAGAGCCGGAGTGGGTGTTTTTAACTACTTCGTCTGAAGAAACATTATTGCCCATTACGAGTAAATATGGACAGCTTGTAATTAAAGAGTATGACGAATCAGGAGAATATACCGGCTCGATGGCGCATGTATTACGTGCATTTTTAATTGATCGTTCTAAGAATATTAGACAAGAATACAGTGTTTCATTTTTACATGATGACTTGGTGAGCGTAGATATTAAGACACTTTTAATTGAAGATGGAATTTTAAACCAGGATCTTAGTGAGGAATGAGTTTAAATTTTATAAAGATAGCTTATGTAATCAATGCTGCAATTTTGGCCAGTGTTTTGGGCTTAGTGATATCTTCTGATCAATTGTATGGGTCTTCTGAAAGTCAGCCCAAGGATGGAGATGTTGAGCATGACAAAGCTGTTTTTGGTCCTGGTGATGTTAAGCATGGCTATGATTCATCTGATTACAAAACAAGTACACGTGATATACAAAAGCGCATAGGGAAAGAAGCTGATCTTTTAGCTTTTGCTATAAACCCACCATTAGGTTTGCCTGCAGTACCTGTGCCTGAGGATAACCCTATAACGAAAGAAAAGGTTTCTTTAGGTAGAAGATTATTTTTTGATAGGCGCTTATCTATTAATGACACAATTTCATGTGCAATTTGCCACATTGCTGAGCAAGGTTTTACCAACAACGAAATACAGACTGCACTTGGAGTAGAAGGACGCTCTGGTAAACGCAATTCACCAACGATCTACAATGTAGCTTATCTAGATGTGTTATTTCACGATGGGAGAGAGTCAACACTAGAACAACAAGTTTGGGCACCTTTTTTGGCGCGTAATGAAATGGCTAACCCATCTATTGGTTACGTGATAGATAAAATTAAAGCAATTCCTGAATATGATGGTTTATTCGAGCAAGCATTTAATGGTCGTGGGCCAACCATGGAAACCGTAGGTATGGCATTAGCAAGTTATGAGCGCACCTTAAATGCTGCTAACTCGCCATTTGATCGATGGTACTATGGTAAAGAGGAAGATGCTGTTAGCGAACAAGTTAAACGGGGGTTTGATCTGTTTATAGGTAAAGGTGAATGTAGTGTATGCCATTTAGTGGGGGAAGACTATGCTTTGCTAACTGACAATAAACTACACAATACCGGTTTGGGTTATCTGGCTTCAATGGGTATTACTACAAAAACTACACGCGTGCAGTTAGCGCCAGGTGTTTTTACTGAGTTGGATAATGAAGTAATTAAGCGTGTATCTAAGCCAAAAGAAAATGATGTAGGACGTTACGAAGTAACCGAAAACCCTCATGATCGTTGGAAGTTTCGTACACCAATATTAAGAAATGTTGCCTTAACTGCGCCTTATATGCACGATGGTTCAATTACCTCTTTACGAGGAGTTGTGGAATTTTACAATAAAGGTGGTGTGCCTAATGAATTGCTCAGCCCATTAATTAAACCATTAGGGCTCACTGATGAAGAGATGGGCGACATTGTTGCGTTCCTTAATTCATTAACGGGTGGTAATGTGGTGACGCTTGTTAAGGATGCTTTTGCTGCACCTATTGGAGATATTAGTACAGATGATCCAAATTGGGCGCACGATTATGAGGCAAAGTAAATACTTGATTTGCGAATTAACTACGATCATACGAGAATCAGGTTAAGTAAAAAAATCCATAGTGTTGATAGTTTGCGAGCATAAAATTATATGACAATGCATAAAGTTTCTGCTTATCTCTCCGTTACGCTCTGCGGGCTGATTGTGGGATTAATAACAATTTTCCCATTATATGCAGATGAAGGGCAGTTACTTGAAGAGTATCCACCAAATGTATCTGCGAAAAACTTTAAATTATCTGACCTTGCAGGTGATTTGTATGAATTAGAAGATTATCGTGGGAAACTTGTTTTAATAAACTTTTGGTCAATGTCATGCAATGTGTGCAAAAGTGAAATGACTTCTTTGCAAAGTGCGTATGACTTATTAGAAAGAGATGACTTGGTGATTATTTCAGTTCATGCTGGCGACCCTTCTGAAGATGTAGAGTCTGTGCTGAAACTCAATAATATTCATTATCCTGTATTATTTGACCTTGATTTACAGTTAGGTGATTGGGGTATCCCGGTTTTGCCAACCTCGTTTATCGTAAGCCCGAAAGGGGATGTTCGTTATAGGGCGGTCGGTGTGAGAGTGTGGAATTCGCCATTCATGATTGATTTTATGAAGGGTCTATTAGATAGTGGCAATTTGCCAGGGTCCTCATCAAAATCGCTATAGAGCAAGCGAACTTATTTGTAAATTCTTCATCTAACCATTATTAAATGAATCAAGCAGGATTGGGAAATTAATGAGCAGGTTATTGTTTGTCTACTTATTGGGCTTTGTGTTGGCTGCCCCAGTATATGCGCAGGGTCTAATGGAGCCAATTAAAGGCTCGCCCAAGGCAGGTAGCTTTAACCTTGAAGGGGTAGGTGGCAAATCTTTTAGTTTGGAAGATTACAAAGGGAAATTTGTATTACTTAATTTTTGGGCGACATGGTGTGCTCCGTGTCGAAAAGAAATGCCAGCGATGAGTAATTTACACAATGAATTTGGTGGCGAAGGCCTTGAGGTGGTAGGCGTACATGTCGGCCCTAGCTTGGCAGGCGTAAAAAAGTTTTTAGAGTCCGTTCCAGTTTCGTTCACAATCCTTATTGATAAAGATATGAGACTTGCAAGTTGGGGTGTGCGAGGTTTGCCAACAACATATTTAATTAATCCAGAAGGCAAACTTGTTTACCAAGCCGTAGGTGAGCGTGTTTGGGATTCTCCAGAAATGGTTAAGTTTTTAAAAGGTCTTGTCGCAAAATATGAGCGTATGGCAGAAAACGATCAACCTTTAGAAAATTTATCTGATGATAATGAGTCCGAGAAGAAGTCATTCTTTGCTAGTTTGAAAGAAACTTTTGGTTGGTTTTCTGGCGAACAGTGCGATACAAACAAACTTTTACCTAACTAATATAATGAGGTATGGCTAGAAATTCTGAATTTACTCAGCCAATTCTCGAATATATTTCTGAGTATTTTCCCAATGCAAGCATTGAAGAATGGGAGCATGAAAAAAACGAAAGCTTAAATTTTCGTATACACGAAAATGAAGTTACTTATGTGCTACGTGTGATGGATGAGTGTTTCGTAAACCAGCAGGCTGAAGATATTAAGTCAATGTTAGTAAGTTTTAACGTTGCGCAAGTTGTGCGCGACATTAGAGATTTTCCAATTATTGTAACGAATTCTGGTTGTATTTTTGGTAGTCCCTAACTATTTAATCCGAAGATTACATAGTTAGGGAAACATGATCTCGATTCATTCAGAAGTAGTTGGGTCAATCATCCCTTTAATTTCAGAAATTTTATTTGCAGGAAAACCGCCTTCGTTTGCGTGTTTGCGAATTTCTTCCTCATTAGGCGCAATATATGTACAGTACACTTTGTCGTCTGTCACTACACTTTCTACCCACTGAATCTGTGGGCCCATGTTAGTTAGAATGCTGCACGATTTCTGCGCTATACCTTGAAGCTCTGCCGCAGTTAAGTCGCCCGCTCCGGGTATTTCACGTTCGATAATATATTTAGGCATATTTAGATCTCCTGGTCGTTCATCATTGTTGTTTGTCTAAAAGCTTAGCGCGGAGTCTGCTAGTACTTCAATGTATATTTATTGCCCAATAGGGTGGTCCATCATTGAATTTTATACCCAATCAAGGAGATAAATTTACAGGATTTCGAATAAATTATGCTATTATTTTGGTGTTGCAGAGTTAGAACACACTACTTTCATGGAAGAATTCAGTAGATATTTAGCAGTAGGGAATTATGCTACTTCTCTATTTTCTCTCACGTACGTGAAAAATAATATGCTTATTAAGGATTTTTAAATGGCGGAGACCATGATTTTAGTACCCGGTCGTTCGCAAAGTCAGGGCACTTCGCTTAATGAAGGTAAGCTCAAAGACGAATATAAAAGGGTAACCTCTACAGCGGAGCTTAATGAAAAAGATATGCGACGTTTAAAACTTAAGGATGGCGACAAAATCAAACTTAAGTCAGATGTAGGGCAAACTGTGGTGACTTGCAAAAGTAAGAAAAATGAAGATTTGCCTGCTGGAATGATATTTATTCCTTACGGGCCACCTTCAAGTGAATTAATGGCATCCGATACCGCAGGAACGGGTATGCCGCTATCAAAACATATGGAAGTTAGGATTACCAAAGTTAGATAATTTAGTTAAACGTTAGGTATTTTCTATGACTGAAGCTACAAAAACAGAAGCTAAAAAACCTGCCCCTAAAAAGGTAGATCCAAACGCGGGTAAGAATATAAAAATCGTAAAAGATGCGACATGCACATTTTGCGGTTGTGTATGTGATGATATGGAGCTCACAGTCGACCTTGATGAGCATCGAATTACTAAAGCCAAGAAAGCTTGTGTGTTAGGGCGCGCTTGGTTTTACGAACATACCTTAGATACTCGACCCGTCGTACTAATTGATGGCAAAGAAGCGACCTTTGAAGAAGGTGTTGATGCAGCTGCAAAAATTTTAGTCGACGCAAAATTTCCAATTACCTATGGCATGAGTGATTCAACTTGTGAATCGCAACGTGTAACTGTGGATATTATGGATAACATCAATGGCAATATTGATACCACTACATCAGTTTGTCATGGTCCATCAGGCATGGCATTCCAAGGTGTTGGTGAAAGTACTGCAACTCTCGGTGAAGTTAAAAACCGTGCTGACCTGGTTATTTATTGGGGAGGCAATCCTGCGGAGTCACATCCGCGGCATTTCACTCGTTATGCGGTTACACCAAAAGGCATGTACATTCCTAATGGTAAAAAAGATCGTACTGTAGTTTTAGTCGATGTGCGTAGAACACCAAGCACACCGGTTGCAAATATTTTTATGCAAATAAAGCCCGGTAAAGATTTCGAAGTGCTATGGGCATTGCGTGCATTAGTAAAAGGCAAGAAAATTAGTGACAACATCGAAAAAGAAACCGGCGTATCACGTGAAGCACTTGATGATTTAGTTGAACGCATGAAAAATTGTCAATTTGGTGTGCTGTTTTTTGGTATGGGACTTACTATGACAAGGGGTCGCCATTTTAATTCAGGAGCATTACTTTCTCTTGCTGCAGATTTGAATGAATTTACCCACTTTGTTGCAAAACCTGTGCGTGGTCACGGTAATGTGACCGGCGCAGATAATGTTGTATCTTGGCAAACTGGTTATCCGTTTGGTGTAAATTTCAATAGAGGTTTTCCAAGATTTAATCCAGGTGAATTTACGACTACAGATGTTCTTTCGCGCGGGGATGCCGATGCTGCAATGATCATTGCTTCCGATCCAGCATCTAACTTTCCTAAAGCTGCGATAGAGCACATGAAAAAGATCCCTATTATTTCTTTAGATACTAAAGATACGGTGACTAGCAGCATAGCTAAAGTTCGTTTTGCAGTATCAACCTATGGAATTAATACGGGAGGAACGGTATACAGGATGGACGATGTGCCGATAACATTGCGTCCAGCATTTGAATCAAATTATCCGGGTGATCAAGAAGTTCTAGAAGCAATTCGTGATCGCGTGAAAGAATTATTGAGCGGCAAGAAAGCTCGTGTTGCAGCATAAACTATTAACTGCATACGTTATAAGAAGGAAGTAGAACAAAAGAATTAGACGATAAGAATTAAACCGATGTAGTGGATAAGAGAGGAGTCTTGTTGCTATAGGGTGTTGTGACTAAATAAATAAAAGCAAATGAATGGAGTTCATTTGCATATATAAAATAAATAAACATGTCATCTGAATTAAAAATTGTAAATGGTCGTGTATACGACCCTGCAAATAACATAGACGGGAAAATCAAAGACATCTTCATACGAGATGGCAAAATTGTAGATTCCGTTTCAAGCTCAGCCACAAAAATTGATGCGCACGGCATGGTAGTAATGCCTGGGGCGGTGGATATCCATTGCCATATCGCAGGCGCAAAAGTAAATCTCGCACGCAAACTACAACCTGAAGATCACCGTTTAGATGTGCACCCGAAAACGGCTCATACCCGTTCCGGTACGGGTGGGGTCGTGCCATCCACATTTGCAACGGGTTATCGCTATGCCACGATGGGTTACACCACCGCAATGGAAGCTGCAGTACCACCGATAACTGCGCGGCACACTTTAGAAGAGTTAGACGATACACCGGTTATTGATAAAGGTTTTTATGTACTGTTAGGCAACAATGCGTTTTTACTTAAATTATTAAAAGAAGGACGTAAAAAAGAATTTAAAGAAGCCATAGCATGGTGGATTGACTCAGTGCATGCCTATACATTGAAGTTGGTAAATGTAGGAGCGGATGAACTTTGGAAAGGCCGTAAGAATGCTAACATTACCAATGTTAATGACAATATTGATCATTACGACATCACACCAACACATGTAATTGAAAGCTTTATTGAAGCTGCGCATGAATTAGGGTTGCCGCATCCCCCGCATATTCACTGCAACAATTTAGGCCACAGCGGCAACATTGATACTACTTTAGATACCATGAAGGCTGCGCAAGGCCGTCGTGTGCATATGGCGCATATTCAATTTCATAGTTTTGGTGGTGAAGTCAATAAAGATGCCGTATCAGGGGTGCGTTCAATTATTGATTACATAAATGATAACGAAAACATTACGACTGATGTAGGGCAAGTAATGTTTGGGAAGGCTACGGCAATGACTGCCGATGCACCTTTAGCGTGGATGCTACGTAATGTGAAAAAGAATAAATGGATTAATGCAGACACCGAATGTGAAAGTGGCTGTGGAATTATTCCATTTGAGTATCAAGATCATATTTACACTCATGCATTGCAATGGGCAATGGGTCTGGAGTTGTTCTTGCACTCAAAGGATCCTTGGCGCGTGTTGCTATCAACCGACCATCCTAATGGTGGTTCGTTTATGAGTTATCCAAAGCTTATAAAATTATTGATGGATAGCGGTTACCGTAAAGAAGCGTTGTCTCATGTAAATCAAAAAGCCATTGATCAAACCAGCTTGCGCGAGCTGGATCGTGAATACACCTTAAACGAAATTGCAATTATTACACGTGCAGGTCCTGCACGCGCATTGGGTTTAAGTAACAAAGGGCAGTTGGGGATAGGCGCCGATGCAGATATCACGATATATACCGAAGAAGATGACAAAGAAGAAATGTTTAATGCGCCACGTTACGTCATTAAAGATGGTGTAACCGTAATTAAGTTTTGGTTTTCCGTTGCCAAAGATGAACAGAAGAAGAGGTTTGAGTCACGAATTCAGAATCCCTTAAAGAGATGGAAGTACAGTCCGGTTGATATGAAGGGACAAGTCCTTTGGGATAAGTACACACAGTACAAGCAAGAAATGTTTACACGAACACATACAAGCTATTGTCCATGGATAATCGTGCAGGCTAATCAGAAGAAAACTGCGCGATTAGAGTGTATGCGATATGTTTTGAGTTTGTTTAATTATGATGGTAAAAATGAAGCGGGAACAGTTGTATCCCCCGATCCAAATATTGTTATGAGATATCATCGATCAGTAATCCAGATAGATCTGTAATTATGAGTAATAGTAGTAATGGTATTTTTAAGAGTTTAAGTGAGAAAGAGCTAAAGCGACTTAGTACCAAGAAAGGACTTAGAAGCCTTCTGTATGAGGAGGACGTAAATGTTAAGCGAGCGCTGCGTTATGAAAGGTATGAACGCGAGATTGAGGCTTTGCAGGTACAGTT
>CAJICL010000040.1_pt1 | contig 10747 bp, 10 predicted proteins | sample 9199671 | NCBI WGS metagenome assembly CAJICL01 (sample SAMEA7708341, study PRJEB35096) | sediment metagenome | biome: marine neritic benthic zone biome [ENVO:01000025]; feature: sediment [ENVO:00002007]; material: shallow marine sediment [ENVO:03000034] sea grass bed [ENVO_01000059] ... | reverse complement strand
GTGCTCTCTGGACTGCGAGAAGTGAAGACCTTAATGGCCTAAACCTTCAAGCTAAAAGCTTCAACTCCATGCTAAGAATGCTGAATAAACAGCACCCGGAGCTTGCTCATTCAATTCGAATTTTCTTTCCAGATTCTGTCAAAGCGGTAGCTGAACTGCACTACCCAAGCGCCTTTAGCACCAGTACACCTTAATAAAATTATTACTGGACTTAGCTAGTTAAGCCTTACGCGTAATTGCAAAGTTAGCCAATTCAAATAAAGCATCTCGGTATTTATTGTTTGGCAATATTTCAATTTTTTGTCTAGCAATTTTAGCTTGCTGGTTTGCAGTATTCTCAGTGTAAGTAATTGCATTTGTTGATTCGATGACATGCAAAATTTCATGCATATCCTGTTTACCGCCATTGACAATTGCATTGCGAATCAATTCGGCATTCGCTCCACTACTATTTTTTAAAGCATAAATTATCGGTAAGGTAGGTTTACCTTCAGCTAAATCATCACCGAGATTTTTACCCATCTCTTCAGGAGAAGCTTGGTAATCTAGTAGATCATCCTTAAGCTGGAATGCTGTACCAATGTGCGTTCCATAGGCAGCACAGGCCTGTTCTACCTCATTAGTTTGTCCCGCTATGATTGCGCCAAGCTGACAAGCCGCTTCAAATAATTTGGCGGTTTTTGATTGGATGACCGTCATATAGCGTTCCTCAGTAGTGTCCGGGTCATTACAGTTTAATAGCTGCATCACTTCACCTTCAGCAATGGTATTTGAAGCACGCGCTAAAATTTCCATAACGCGCATTTCCCCCACATCAACCATCATTTCAAATGAACGTGAAAAGACGAAGTCGCCAACCAGCACACTTGATTCATTCCCCCAGATTGCATTCGCAGTTTCATGCCCGCGACGTAAACTGGATTCATCTACTACATCATCATGCAATAACGTAGCGGTATGGATAAATTCAATAATCGCTGCCACAAGGCAATGCTTGTCTCCTTCATATCCACAAGCTCGGGCACATAAAATTGCCAAGATGGGACGTAGACGCTTTCCTCCACTATTTATAATGTAATTAGCCATCTGGCTAATCAGCGCAACATCAGAATGTAAATATTGGCGAATGGCTGCATTTACACCCTCCATATCCTCGGCAACGAGGTTTTGTACACTTTTAAAATCCATATATTTGCTGGGTATTTTCTTTTATTATTTTATTCTTAAGCCTCTAAGAATAGCTACTTAGGCACTTTTTTTAGGTATATCATTACTATACAGGGCAAATCAGCACATAATTGATTGACCCACCAGGAGCGTATCGCTAGAATTGCGCCTCTTTTTTAGACCCCTCATAACGGAGAACTCAAAGGTGTACGCAATAATCGCCACAGGCGGCAAACAATACCGTGTCCAGGAAGGAGACCAAATTAAGGTCGAAAAACTTGCTGGTGATCCTGGCGAGAAAGTTGAGTTTAATCAAGTACTTTTACTAGCCGACGGCGAGGATGTCACAATAGGTGCGCCTTATGTTGATGGTGGCAAAGTAATGGGCGAGGTACAAGAACAGGCACGCGCTAAAAAAATTGAAATTATCAAATTTAAGCGTCGCAAGCACCATATGAAGCGTATGGGGCATCGTCAATCTTTTACTGAAGTTAAAATAACCGGTATTTCAAAATAGAATTTAAGAAGTAGGATTTGTAATGGCACATAAAAAAGCAGGTGGTAGTACTCGTAACGGTCGTGATTCTGAGTCTAAACGACTAGGTATAAAGCGCTTTGGTGGCGAAGAAGTATTAGCTGGAAATATCATCGTGCGCCAACGAGGTACTCAGTTTCATCCTGGTGTAAATGTAGGCTGTGGCAAAGACCATACTTTATTTGCTAAAGCTGATGGTCGTGTAGTATTCGAAACCAAAGGACCGAAAAACAGAAAATTTGTGCGCATAGAAGCGGTGCAATAAATACTTATTTTTATTAAGTTTGCAAAGCCCCGCTTAGCCGGGGCTTTTTTTTGCACTGCATAAAAACAAATCAGAGTTTTAAAAGTTATGAAATTTGTTGATGAAACAGTAATCCATGTCCAAGCCGGCAACGGCGGAAATGGTGGACTCAGTTTTCGACGAGAGAAATATATTCCTCTTGGCGGGCCTGACGGCGGTGATGGCGGTGACGGCGGTAGTGTTTATTTAGTTGCCGATGAAAATTTAAATACTCTGGCTGACTTTCGTCATGCACGATCATTTAAAGCACAACGTGGCCAAGATGGCATGGGCAAAGATCGTACGGGTAAAAAAGGCGAAGATAAGTTTATAAGGATTCCTTTGGGGACTATTGTAAAAGACGCACAAACAAAAGAAATCATTGGTGACTTAACTAAACATAATCAGCAATTATTAGTAGCTAAAGGCGGGACACACGGCTTAGGTAATGCCAGATTCAAAACCTCAACCAATCGTGCACCACGCAAAACAACACTTGGCGAACAGGGTGACGTGCGTGACCTGCATCTGGAACTTAAGCTACTCGCGGATGTAGGTTTATTAGGCTTACCGAATGTTGGTAAATCTTCTCTGATACGCACACTTTCTTCTGCAACGCCTAAAGTTGCTGATTATCATTTCACAACTTTGTACCCGAGCTTAGGCGTAGTGTATATCGCACCGCATAAAAGTTTTGTTATTGCCGATATCCCGGGATTAATCGAGGGTGCTGCAGAAGGTGCAGGATTAGGCATTAACTTTCTGAAACATTTATCGCGCACGCGCTTGTTATTACATATGATAGAGCTCGCACCTGCCGAATTCGAGAAAGATGTAGGTAAAGATTACTACTCAATATTGAATGAAATTCAAAAATATAGTGATGAACTTGGCAGCAAAGATCGGTGGCTAGTTTTTACAAAAACTGACTTACTTCCAGAAGAAGAATACAAAGAAACTATTAGAAATTTGGTAAAAGAATTAAACTGGGATGGACCAGTATTTTCGGTTTCGTCTATTAATAAGTCTGGAACTGAAGAGCTAAGTAATAGCATTTATCATTATTTATTTGAGTCAGAAGATAAAGAATAAAATGAGCGACAAGCGAAAACAAATTAGCAATGCTAAACGCTGGGTAGTCAAAGTTGGAAGTTCTTCAGTAACAAAAAACGGCCGCGGCTTGAACCTAGATGCTATTAATAATCTTGCTTCACAACTTGCCAATCTAGTGAAGTCAGGCAAGGAAGTAATTCTGGTTTCTTCTGGCGCAATTGCCGAAGGCATGAATCGCTTATCTTGGGATAAAAGACCTCATGCAGTTTACGAATTACAAGCAGCGGCTGCTGTGGGGCAGATGGGTTTAATTCAAGCTTATGAATCTTGTTTACAAAAACATGATTTACATAGTGCACAAGTATTACTAACCCATGAAGACTTACAAGATCGTAAGCGTTATTTAAACGCACGTACAACCTTGCGCAAACTACTATCATTAAAAGTAATTCCTGTAGTGAATGAAAATGATACGGTCGCTACAGATGAAATTAAATTTGGTGACAATGATACGCTTGCAGCATTAGTGAGCAACCTTGTTGAGGCAGACACGTTAATTATTCTCACCGATCAGCAAGGCGTGTATACATCACCTCCCCATAAAAATACAAACAAGGAAATATCTGCAAACAAACTGATTGATGAAATTTCAGCATGCGATAACTTATTAGATAAAATAGCCGGCCCAAGTGCAGGAGAGCTAGGGCGCGGAGGGATGTTAACCAAAGTCTCAGCCGCTAGACTAGCTGCACGATCAGGGGCCACAACCATAATTACATCGGGAAATGTTGAAAATATTTTATTAGAGATTGCGACAGGCAATCAACATGGCACATTGCTATATCCGGAAAATGAACCATTAGTCGCACGCAAACAATGGATAGCTAACCAACTTTATACGAATGGAGAATTGGTATTAGATGATGGCGCCTGCCAAGTTCTTTGTAAGGATGGGAAAAGTTTATTATCAATCGGCGTTCTAGACGTAAAAGGTAACTTTGAGAGAGGTGAGGTTGTCAGCTGCGTAAATAGTAAAGGTGATGAAATTGCACGCGGCCTAGTAAACTATAACGCTAAAGAAGCGAACCAACTTAAGGGTAAAGCAAGTAAAGATATTGAAGCTACGCTAGGTTATGTTGAAGAACCCGAGTTAATTCACCGGGATAATCTAGTCGTATTGTAAAAAGAGCTTTGTTACAGAGCTTTAATGCGAGCGTTCAGACGGCTTTTATGACGTGCCGCTTTGTTGGCATGAATCAACTTCTTGCTTACTGATGCGTCGATTACTGGTACCGCATTCTTATACGCTTCAGCTGCAGCACTTTTATCACCTGCGTCTATTAATTTGACGACTGCTTTAATTTTGGTGCGTAAATGAGAACGTTGCCCAGCATTATGTAAACGGTTTTTTACCGCTTGACGAGCACGTTTTTTAGCTGATTGTATATTGGCCAAAGTTGATCCTATTATCGGTTAATTTTTAGGGGCTATTAATGGGCTATAGTTCTTTCGTTCGGGTCGCGTACTATGGTAGTTAGATAAAAAAATGTCAACCTCGAGTCAGTCGATTTCCGTCAAATAACCCAATAAACACCCTATAATTACCCACAAATGGCTGAACATCGCGCCCTATTCAAGTCTACCGCTGTTATCAGCGCGATGACTTTTATCTCCAGAATTTTCGGCTATATCCGAGATGCGGTGATTTTCATCTTTTTAGGTGCCACAGGCAGCACCGATGCTTTTTTTGTAGCATTTCGTATTCCAAACTTCTTGCGCCGTCTGTTCGCCGAAGGTGCATTTTCTCAAGCCTTTGTGCCGGTACTCTCAGAATATAAAGAGAAGCACACACAACAAGAGCTAAAAGACTTGGTCAACCATGTTTCAGGAGTGCTGGGCTTAGTTTTGTTATTGATTACCGTACTCGGGGTTATTTTAGCCCCCCTACTTATATATGTATTTGCTCCAGGATTTGTCGATGATCAAGCACGTTTTGATCTAGCCGGCCAAATGTTGCGAATAACCTTTCCTTATATATTGTTTATTTCACTTACCGCCCTATCTGCTGGAATTCTGAATACCTTCAATCAATTTGCAGTGCCGGCTTTCACGCCAACATTTTTAAATCTATCACTGATTGCTGTCACGCTATGGCTCTCACCTATGTTCGAACAACCTGTGGTCGCGCTTGCCTGGGGTGTTTTTATAGCTGGTATCGCACAGCTATTATTTCAAATTCCTTTTCTAAGTCGCCTAGGATTATTGCCAAAATTTACCTTAAAAGGCGCCTCAGTGGGGGTAAAAAAAATTACCCGCCTAATGATCCCTGCCATCTTTGGTTCATCTGTAGTTCAAATTAATCTACTCATCAATACTTTGATCGCTTCATTCTTAGCGGTAGGCAGTATTAGTTGGCTTTACATTTCTGATCGTTTTGTTGAACTACCATTAGCTATTTTTGGTGTCGCAACGGCAACAATGATTTTGCCGCGTTTATCAAAACAATTTATAAACCAATCCACATCTGGCTTTAATCAAACCCTTGACTGGGCCTTAAAGCTATCAATCGTTATCGCGATCCCCTCGGCAATAGGGCTAATTTTATTAGCCAAACCTATACTGACCTCACTCATACAGTATCGAGAATTTACAGTCTTAGATACCAATATGGCATCTTTAAGCTTAGTAACATATGCATTTGGATTACCTGCATTCATATTGATTAAAGTATTAGCTCCCGGGTTTTATTCACGTCAAGATACTAAAACACCAGTTAAAATTGGTGTCATCGCAATGTTGTGCAACATAACTTTAAACTTAGCTTTTTTATGGCTATGGACGAAGTACGAATTACCAGGACCACATGCAGCGCTTGCACTAGCGACCTCATTATCAGCATACCTTAATGCCACGCTCCTATTCATAATGCTGAAAAAGTCAGCTTCTGTAGCAATGCGGCCGGGATGGTCTAAATATTTAGCACAAATAGTTCTTGCCTCAATGTTAATGATGCTCGCATTGAAGCAGGTCCTACCTATAACCTCTCAATGGCTGGAATGGGAGGGTTTTAACCGTATCGCTGCACTTTTAGGCTTTATGCTATTAGGGGCAATACTGTATATTGGCGCGCTGGTAATACTAGGCGTACGAAAAAAAGATTTCGTACTACAGTAAATTTATTTTACAAAAACTAAGCCATTCTAATGCAGCTCATTCGTACAATTTACAGCCACAAAAGTGACAGCTCAGGTGTTGTTGCCACCATTGGTAACTTTGATGGTGTGCATCTTGGTCACCAGGCAGTAATCAATAAAATTACTCAACATAGTGCCAGGTTGAATATACCTTCTATGGTGATTGCATTTGAACCTTCTGCGAAAGAATTCTTCCTTGAGGCAAAGGCACCGCCTCGCTTAACTAACTTTAGAGAAAAATTTTCTTTTATATGTAGCTATGGCATAGATCAGTTTGTTTGCCTAAAATTTAACCATGCCTTAGCAAACATGCCTGCTGAAGAATTCATAGAAAAAATCTTAGTGAATACTTTGCATATCAAACATTTAACGGTTGGCGTTAATTTCCGTTTTGGAAAAGATCGCAAAGGCGATTTCACATTATTGCAAAGTGTTGCTAATAAATTTAACTATAGAGTTGAAAACACTGAAAGTTTTATTTATGACGGAAAACGCGCAAGCAGTACTTTAATTCGAGAATTCCTAAACGTAGGTGAATTAGAATATGCTAAAAATATGCTCGGTCGTAAATACTCAATGTCAGGGCGTGTAATCCATGGTGATAAAAAAGGTCGCACAATTGGTTTCCCTACAGCAAATATCCCCACTAAGCGCAAAAATTGCGCAGTTACTGGCGTGTTTGCCGTTATCGTCACTATGGAAGATGGCTCTATACACCATGGTGTTGCGAACATTGGGCATCGACCTACTGTAGGCGGCACACGTACGCAATTAGAAGTACATCTTTTTCAATTTTCGCAAGACCTGTATGGAAAACATCTTAAAGTCTCTTTTTGCAAAAAACTTCGCGACGAGAAAAAATTTGACTCATTTGAAGAACTGAAAAACCAAATTGAACAAGACTCTCAATCTGCACAAGATTACTTTAGCAATACGAATAAAATTCCGAATAAACCTGCACCGTATATGAGCCTGTAATGAGCCTGTAATGAACAACTATAAAGATACCCTGAACTTACCCAAAACCTCCTTCCCCATGAAGGGGAATCTTGCACAGCGCGAGCCAGAAATGTTAAAGACTTGGGAGAAGCAGAATATTTATCAGCAGATACGCGATGCGCGCAAGGGTGCAGAGCGCTTTATTTTGCATGATGGCCCACCCTATGCGAACGGTGATATTCATATTGGTCATGCCGTCAATAAAATTCTCAAAGACATTATTATCAAAAGCAAAACTCTATCTGGTTTTGACGTGCCTTATGTACCAGGCTGGGACTGTCATGGACTGCCTATCGAACATCAAGTTGAAAAAAAGGTTGGTAAAGCAGGCACTAAAAAAACCCATAAAGAATTTCGTGATGCATGTCGAGTGTACGCTAATAAGCAAATTGATAAACAACGCACTGATTTCAAACGCCTGGGTATCTTTGGTGAATGGGATGAGCCTTACCGCACCATGGATTACCGTTTTGAAGCCGACATCGTGCGAGCAATTGGCAGGATTTTCTCCAAAGGCCATATCATTCGCGGTTTTAAGCCCGTGTATTGGAGTGTTGTTGGTGGATCCGCACTTGCTGAAGCAGAAGTTGAGTACCAAGACAAAACTTCTTTCGCAATTGATGTGCAATTTGCTGTTGCTGATGAAAAGGCTTTTCTTAACAAAGTGCAAACATCAGATAGTGACGGTCTCATTTCGGTAGTCATCTGGACCACAACACCTTGGACATTACCCGCTAATCAAGCAGTATCACTACATCCAGAATTAGATTATGTATTGGTTGAATGCAAACGTAACAATACTAAACAAAGATTATTGTTTGCAGAAGCGTTATATGAGTCGTGTTTAAAGAAATACGAAATCGAGGATTATAAAATAGTAGCTACCTGCAAAGGCAAAGATCTAGAAAACTTACAACTACAACACCCTTTTTATGACAAAACCGTACCCATTATCCTCGGCGATCACGTCACCACCGAAACAGGTACTGGTGCAGTACACACCGCTCCTGATCATGGTGTAGATGACTTTAATGTTGGTAAAAAATATTCCATCGGTACATTAAACCTTGTGGATGACCATGGCGTGTTTAAAGCAGAAACCGAAATCTTTGCTGGTGAACATGTATACAAAGTAGATGACAAAGTAATTGAAGCTTTAGAGAGGAATAATAAGCTAATACATCAGACTAAATTTCAACATAGCTTTCCACATTGTTGGCGCACCAAAACTCCTCTTATATATAGAGCTACCCCCCAATGGTTTATCAGTATGGGTGCGAAAAACTTATTAAGTGAAGTTAATAAGCAAGTAGAAAAAGTCCAATGGATTCCAGACTGGGGTAAAGCGCGCATAGAAAGCATGTTGGCAAGTAGTCCTGATTGGTGCATTTCAAGACAACGTACTTGGGGGGTTCCTATTACCTTTTTCATTGATAAAGACAGCGAACAACCCCACCCAAAAACTGCAGAACTCATTGAGCACATTGCACAAAGAGTAGAACAAGATGGAATGGATGCATGGTATGACTTAGATATAAATGAAATTCTTGGCGATGAAGCAGAACAATATAAAAAAGTAACCGACACCTTAGATGTTTGGTTTGATTCTGGCGTAACCCATTACGCCGTTGCCCAAAAACGTCTTAATGTAAAGCTTGATGGCAATGAAAAAGTGGATCTATATTTAGAAGGCTCTGACCAGCATCGCGGCTGGTTTCAGTCTTCATTAAAAACAGCAGTGGCAATGTATAACCATGCGCCCTACAAGCAGGTTCTCACCCATGGCTTTACCGTAGATGCTGACGGTAAAAAAATGTCTAAATCGATTGGTAATGTCGTCGCACCACAGAAAATATGTAATTCACTTGGCGCAGATGTGCTTCGACTATGGGTAGCCGCTACTGATTATAGTGGTGAATTGAGTGTATCGGATGAAATTCTTAACCGCACTTCCGATGCTTATCGTCGTATTCGAAATACACTACGTTATTTATTATCGAACCTTGATGGCTTTGATCCAAATACAAACATGGTTCCTCCAAAAGAAATGATTTCTTTGGATTATTGGATTGTGTGGAAAACCAATCAACTACAAAAAGAAATTTTAGAACAGTATGAGAACTATCAATTTCATAGAATCTATAACCTGATTCATAACTTTTGCGTGCTTGAACTCGGCAGCGATTATTTAGATATTATTAAAGACCGACAATACACTACCAAAACAGATAGTCATGCTCGAAAATCTGCACAGACTGCTATGTTTCATATCGCAGAATCTTTGGTTCGCTGGATCGCTCCGATATTAAGTTTTACCGCCGAGGAAGCTTGGCGCCATATGCCTGGTGAACGAAATAAATCTGTATTTATTCAAGAATGGTATAACTTAGATGAGTTTATATCCTATGGTGAAATTAGAGATACAGATTGGGACGGCATTCTGGAAACTAAAGAAAAAATTAGTAAGCAACTTGAAGAATTAAGAAACAAAAAGAAAATTGGTTCGTCATTAGATGCCGAAGTTAAAATTTGGAATGCACCCGATTATTTAAAGAAAGTTGTGAACGATGAACTACGTTTTGTATTTATCACTTCTTATGCGGACTTAGAAGAAAACACCCCTCCTAGCACTGCACATAAACTTACTAATGCAGATAACGCTGAGTATTATGTAGAAGTCATTAATTCTGCACATGAAAAATGTGTTCGTTGTTGGCATCATCGTGAAGATGTTGGAAATAATGCTCAACACCCTGAATTATGCAGTCGTTGCATAAGTAATCTACCTGATAACAAGGGCGAGACCAGAAAATATGCTTAAGTGGCTATGGTTAACGGTTTTAGTAATAATACTAGACCAAGTTAGCAAACAAGCAGCTGTTCAGTTTCTTGCACCACATGACCCACATGCATTTTTACCACTGTTTAATTTCACCTTAACTTTTAATAAAGGCGCAGCCTTCAGCTTCTTGAGCAGTGCGGGTGGCTGGCAACGCTGGTTTTTCACCGCATTGGCGATAATCGTAAGCATTTTTATCTTTTTTTGGCTAAAAAAACTTCCTAGCAAGGAAAAGTTGCTCGCAATTAGTCTTTCTTTGATTCTTGGCGGCGCAATTGGCAATGTAATAGATCGTAGTATATATGGTTATGTTATAGACTTTATTGACTGGTTCTATCCGAGCAATAGCGAGTGCCTGCCTTTTTTCTTTTCTATTAACCAAGTAACTTGTCATTGGCCCACTTTCAACCTGGCCGATTCTGCCATCTTCCTGGGTGCTTTATTCATGATTGCACAAGCGATTTTTTATAAAGACGAAAAAAACTAATGGAAGTGTTACTTGCTAATGCACGTGGCTTTTGTGCGGGTGTAGATCGTGCCATTGAAATTGTAGAACGTGCGTTAAAGATGTTTGGTGCCCCAATCTATGTTCGCCATGAAGTAGTTCACAATAAATTCGTTGTCAATAATTTAAAAGAGAAAGGTGCTATTTTTGTAGATGAATTACACGAAGTGCC
>CAJICL010000192.1_pt1 | contig 10796 bp, 13 predicted proteins | sample 9199671 | NCBI WGS metagenome assembly CAJICL01 (sample SAMEA7708341, study PRJEB35096) | sediment metagenome | biome: marine neritic benthic zone biome [ENVO:01000025]; feature: sediment [ENVO:00002007]; material: shallow marine sediment [ENVO:03000034] sea grass bed [ENVO_01000059] ... | reverse complement strand
GATCGGGTAAAACCTCGTATTCCTAAAGACTGTGAAAAATTTGATTATCTAATTTACACACCGTTTCGTTATCCACCGCTTAAGCATGGTTCGCGTTTTGGGAAAAAAGTGCATCCGAGTATTTTTTATGGCTCAAACAATATAGAAGCTGCGTTTGCAGAGCTCGCGTATTATCGATTTGTATACTATGACGGCATGATGACTGCACCAAAGAAAAAGCAGAAAGTCACACAGCACACATCCTTTAGTATTAATTTTCAAACCCAAAAAGGGCTTGCATTAAATAAATCCCCATTCAATCAGTATAAAAAAGAAATAAGCGATCCAACTAGCTATCGTGTTTCACAAGCTATAGGTGAAGATATGCGTAATAAAAGCGTGGAAGCATTTAGCTATTTTTCAGCTCGTGCAGCGGATCAAATTAACATAGGAATATTTACTTGTAAGGCGATTTGTAATGAATGGCCTGAGGTATTAAGGCATTGGAGTTGTATTACTAAAGAAACGAGTGTAACGATTCGAAGTTTGGATGACCGCTGGAATAATATAAGCTTTGAACTGGATCAGTTTTTAGTGGATGGGGTGTTACCAGCTCCAGCTGTATGAGTTAGTTATATAAATTAAGGATAGCTTTATAATAAATTAATTGACGACTGGACTAGGTCATTGGTCAGGTATTATTTAGCGAATACGTACTGTTGAAACTATTTCCAGCCAACCGGTTCATAACCCTTATCTAGTAGGCAGCGCTCTACAATTTCTTTATAAGCTGCACTGGGTTCATTGGTTCTGCGCATGCCTGAAAAGAAGCGGTTCATGCCGCGACTAATTGCACCTACAGCTGCTGACGCTGCTGCATTACCGGTAACTGCGCCTGTCGCAGCACCAGTAGCCGCGCCTTCCGTAGCACTGCCTGCAGTTTCCTTGGCGACTTCACCAGAGTTATTTGATTTAGCGCCACTGTCTTTTGCGAGTTGTATGCATTCATTAATGTCTTTACGAACTTGATCGTCGCCAACTTCTTTTGCATGTTCATTAGGGTATAAAACGGGCCTAGAACTTGCGCAAGCGCCCAGAAGTGTAATGGCTAAAATGCTTATTGCTAACAGCTTAAGTGTGTGCATAAACGGGTTTCTCATAGGTGCATCTTTCGATTTAGATATGAGACAGCAGTTATTAGTAATTGTTACAGTAGAATTGAATAATTAGGGAATTTTGGCATCTAAGTCTTCAACATTAACATTTGGATGTGCTTGTTTGAATTTTTCTAACTGACGCGCTGCTTCAGCGTAGTCTTTTCGTGCAACCAGTGTTTCGATCATTAATAGCCAATCTTCAACAGGAATGGGGGCAAATTCATTTGTATTTATTTCTAGTTCCTTTTCCACAGCTATGTCTGATGTCTCAAGAGTGTCCTTGCGGCTAGATGGCGATGCTTGATGTTTAAATTCTTCATTTGTGGATTTGGGCTGCATAACGTTATTAGGAGTTGCTTCCGAGATGCTTTTTTCCGAATCATCGATAGATTTTCCCACCTGTTTTTTTGCAGCACTGGGCTTGTTTATATTTAGAGCATTAACTTCCTTAGATTTCGCTTTTTCTAACATGCCTTCTTGTAGGTTTTCTTGAATTTCTTGGCCAGATGATTGATTAATTCTGCTTTCGTCAATATCAGGGTCAGTCCTTTTTTGAGAATCTAGTTCTGACTCTTTTATGTTCCGCTTTAAAGATGATATGTCATCAGCAGTGCTTTCTTCTACTGGATAGGCATCTTCAAGTGATTGCGATTCGCTAGGAATAGAGATTTCAGGGATAGGAGGGAGCTCAAGTTGCTGAGGGGTTTGATCCAGCTGTACAAGTAGTGCAAAAACGACGACTACACTTGCTGCAAGCGATAATGGTACTTTCCAGTCGCCACCAAAATGACTTCCTATATGCTCAGGTGAAGGTGCTGCTCTATCTGCATTTTTAGCATAATTAATGATTTCATGATTTATCTTAGCCGATGGCGTCTCTTTAGCACCTTCTTTGTAAAGTTGTGCAAGTAGTTTTTCATCCTGGCTTTGATTATTTTCTGGGGCAGTAGTCATTTTTAATTTAGTATGGCGGCTTTAAGTTTATTTTTTGCATAACGTAAACGGCTTTTCGCAGTCTCTGTTTTAACTTGAGTGATTTCGGCAATTTCTTGTACACTCATTTCTTGTTCAAAATGCAGCACAGCGGCTTCTTTTTGGTCTGCGGGTAAATTATCTAAGGCTTGCATAAACTGATTGGCTTTTTGTTTTAGTGTGAACTCATCTTCAGGCATAGCAAGAGCTGTTGGATCATTAGTTAAATCTTCTGTAATTTCTGCATCCTCAAATTCAACGGTTTGAGCGGGTTTTGCTTTGCGATAAAAATCCACCAAGGTGTTATGCGCAATAGTAAATAAATAGGTCTTAAATTTGGCCTTAGGTTTGTAGCGTGCAGTGCTATTTATCAATTTAATCCACACCTCTTGATATAGTTCTTCGGACTGTTGTTGATTGCTGCAGTGTTTTAAAAAATATCGATACAGCACGTCTTTATACCTTCGGTATAAAGTTTCAAATGCCGCCTGTTCACCTTGCTGATATTGCAGCATCAAGCTTTCGTCGCTCACTTCGTGGCCCAGTGTATTATCGTTAACAAATCCTATTTGCTCCATGGCTGGCAGCCTAACGATGCGTTACTATCAACGCAAGAGGGCCTGCAATCCAATTTACCCATCTATATAAACGAACTAGATCTCTTAAAGGGTTAGGCTTCGCAAATAAATTAATGTTCAATTCCATCAATACTTAATGGTATGTACCGTTGATCAGATAACCTTGTTAGGATTCAGAGATGGCTAAATGTAAGGAATGTAGTCCAAAGGTTTCCGGGCGTTTGCAGGCTGTTAGCGCATTTCATGTAATGAGCTTGATGGCGGAAGCTAAAAAGCTGGATGCGCAAGGTCATCAGGTGATTCATATGGAAATGGGTGAGCCTGATTTTTCTACACCACAACCCATTATTGATGCAGGAATTGAAGCGTTACAATCAGGTATTACTCATTACACACCTACATTAGGGTTGCCTGCGTTACGCGAGGCAATTGCAGGCTTCTATCAGAAAGAATATGGCGTTGCGGTAGATCCTGAGCAGATTGTAATTACTCCTGGTTCAGCCACTGCCTTGCAGTTAGTCTTAAATCTGATGATTTCTGAAGGGGATGCGGTCGTAATTCCCGATCCTGCATATCCGAGTACTCATAATCTTGTACGTTTACTCGGTGGAATAGTTTTACAGATTGCAGTAAACGAAGAATCATATTGGCAGTTAACAGTTGAGCAACTTGAAGAGCATTGGCATGATTCAATTAATGCGGTGCTATTAGCCAGCCCTTCAAATCCTACTGGAACACTAATTGAAGATTCGCAACTACAAAGCATTGCAGATTTTTGTGAATCTAAAGGTGTGTTCTTATTGGTGGATGAGATTTATCACGGTTTAGTTTATGAAAATAAACCCAAAACAGCAGTAGGTTTAAATGACAATACTTTTGTCATCAATAGTTTTTCAAAATTTTATGGAATGACCGGCTGGCGCGTGGGCTGGATTGTTTCACCTAAAGCCTATTTGGAAGATTTAAATAAACTTGCCCAACATACTTTTTTGGCTGCGCCTACGCCTGGGCAGTATGCAGCCTTGGCTGCGTTTGATGATGCAACACATAATATTCTTGTTGAGAGACGAAATGAATTCAAAAAAAGACGTGATTATTTATATCAAGCGTTAGCTGAATTGGGATTTAAGATGCGCGTTAAGCCGCAGGGGGCATTTTATATCTATGCAGATTGTTCTGCTTTTTGTGAAGATAGTTATGATTTTGCATGTAAGCTTTTGCAAAAAAAGCATGTCGCTATTACACCAGGTATTGATTTTGGAGAAGCTGGCGCTAAACAGCATGTGCGGTTTGCTTATACTACAAATTTGGAAAATTTAGAAATAGGAATTAAGCGATTGGCAGATTTACAGAGGAATTATTTATGAAAAATATTCTTGTTTATATGATCTTGTTAAGCGTACTTACTGCGTGCTCAGAACAGAATATTTCTGTTGGTGAGGTAGAAGTTGAGAAAAACGATATTAACGAATCGATGAATAACTCACGCATGCATGATCTTTTGCAGCGTATTGATCCAGAGCTTGAAGGACAGCTAGGTTCTTGGGTTATTACATATGATACTTTGCGCGCGCAAGTTATTACCGATGAAAATGCAGATCGTATGCGCGTCATTGTACCCATCATAAAAGTTGAAGATGTGGAGGAAGGAGAGTTGCTACGTTTAATGCAGGCAAATTTTGATTCTGCATTGGATGCACGCTACAGCGTTGCTAATGGCGTGATCTGGAGTGCGTTTATTCATCCACTTTCTATTTTGTCAGATGAAGAATTTGTTTCGGGTTTGGCGCAAGCCATGACGGCAGCAACTACATTTGGATCTACATATAGCTCTGGTGCTTTAATTTTCAGAGGTGGAGATAGCAGTGAGCGGCAGCGTGAATACTATGAAAACATTCTAGAAAAAGGCTTGGCTATATAGCAGTTATTTGCATGTGAATTTTATTCTCAATACTATTTATTCACGAATTATTATGGTGGACTGTAATTATCATTAAAAAAATTATTGATTTATTAAAACGAGTGCTACCTGAAATTCAGTAAGTTAAGGCTTAACTACAGTCTCAGCATTTAGATTAGAAGGTGAAATTTGTAATAAAGTGTGAATTTAATCATACGATCGGATAAATAGTATAGATTCAAAAAAATAATATAGTAAAGTCTAGCAAAGGCTAAACTGCTAGCGATAATTTACTTATTTTTAAAAGGGATGGAGCATGGAGAAGGATTTTGATAAAGGTGAGTCTAGACGTAGGTTTTTAAAGACAGCTGGAAAGTTTGCAATATATACGCCACCTGCACTTATGGTTATGAGTAATGCGAATGCAAAATATATGAAATGCTCAGTGGGTGTCATCAGGAAAAGGAAGCGTAATAACGGATATGGAAATGGTGATCAGCGTGCGCCAGGTAGATCATTCCGTCACAACCAAGCAGAGAATGGGCCTAAGCAACATCGAAGATTCCGTACTATTCGAAATTAATTTTTAGAATAAATAATAGTTATAAAAGCCTGAAGTATTTTTTCGGGCTTTTTTTTGGTCTTAAAAAAAAGGAAATGGTGTTGTTGTATATGTATTTTCGCTATTGGTCGAAAACAGGCATGTAAAAAATTTGTAGAAGAAGTGTTCTGTTAGTTATAAGCGAAAGAATAAGTCAACCACAGGGTTTTCATAGTGTTTTCTCATTTTTCGATTGTGATAGGCAATAGCCACAACCATGCTGCCCATGAGAATTAATATCATTGCAACGATGATGGATAACAAAGGTGGGAATAAAGCTATCAAAATTCCAGCAGCAACTAATAATAATCCACCTATCATAATATCTCCTATATTTTATAACTTAATAATTGTATGCATTTTATGGTTTAGTGATAACAACGTAATGCGTTCTCATCAATACTTACTAGCTTCCAATTAACATCAGGCGCGATCGATTGATCTGTCGCACTGTAGAAAATTCGTCCGTCATTCGTTACAGCTAAGTAATACTCATCAGTATTATCCGCTTCTTTGAAGTGCATTAAATAATCATGTTCCATTTTGTTTCAATCACTAAAATTATTCGATAACTACAATATTGGGACAAAATTTCATTTTTCAAATAAAAATTTGAATAAAAACTAGCTTGCAAAGTGAATTACTTAGAAATTCAGGGAAAAGTGTCTGCATATGGCCGTCAAGCAACATAATTACTTAGAGTTTTCCAATGAGACTTTGGAGTTATAAAGCATTCGTAGTTTGAAGCCGTTGGGAGATTTTGAATGAAATTGCAAGGAGATAGATTTCTGCCAGCTAGGAATAGATGCACTTTAGATTTTTGATTAAAAGTGATTTTTATTTGATTAATATCAATCATAAATTATAAAAAAACAGCAAGGTAAACTTTGTTTATAAACCTAAAATTAGGAGGGCCCTTATGGCTAGAAGAGCATCCAAAGTGCCTATAAAAAAGAAAAAAGCTACTAAAAGAAAAAGCAAAGCGAAAAAGTCAATTAGCAAAGCGAGTGAGGTCGTTACACCGCTAGCGACTTTACGAGAAGAGGTTGATAATATTTTTGATCGGTTTGCAGAAGATTGGCCAAGCTTGCCTAAATTATTTGGTAAAGGGTGGACTTATCCGGTTGCTGAGCTTGAGCGCCGCGTTAAACTTCCCAAACTTGAAATTACACCACGAGTTGATGTTAGTGAGAGCGATGATTCTTATGACATTGCGGTGGAATTGCCTGGTATGACTGAAAAAGACATAGAGCTTACACTCAGTGATGAATCACTAACTCTTAAGGGCGAGAAAAAAATCGAGCGAGAGGAAAAAAAGAAAAATTACCATGTAAGTGAACGTAGTTATGGGTCATTTCAACGTACTTTTAGAGTACCAAATGGTGTTGATCAAAATAAAGTGGAAGCAGCTTATTCCAAAGGTGTGTTAAATATTACTCTACCTAAGACTGAGGCAGCTAAAAGCAATAAGCGCTCTATTGAAGTTAAAACCGCTTAAAATTTAGTGGCTGTAAAAATGAAAGTAGTAAAATGGCATTAGAACAGCTGTGGTCTCTTGAATTTGTTTCTAAAATGGGTTCGGAAGGTGGAGGAATTGTAGTTCTTGAAGATAAGAAAATATTAGGAGGTGATAACAACTATTTTTATGTTGGTAGTTATGATCTTAAGGATAATAAATTTAACGCTACAATTGATGTAAAGCACTATCATGGTGAATGTAACCCAATATTCGGGAAAATAGAGGAATTTATTCTTAAATTAGTGGGTGATTATGATGAAGATGAAATGTTTTTAACTGGAAATATTCTTGAAGATCCATCTAGAGAACTGCATGTGAGATTAAAATATCATGTTGAAGTATTTCAAAAATTAAGTGTTTAATTTTGTATGTAATCAAATGTGCTAGTAAATATAAAGAGTAACTATTTATGTCTAATATATTAGTCGTTGCCGCTGACACAACTTGCGCACGTATTTTTAAGGCCTCATCTTCAAAGGGTCCTCTAGAAGAAAAAGATGTGCTGGTGCATCCTGAAAATAGACTTTCAGAAAAAGACCTAATTAGTGATCGAAAGGGTTCTACTTTTTCAAGTCATGGATCCGGTCGTAGTACTTATTCGAAACATACAGATACTAAAGACCAGGGAACAAAAGAATTTATTAGTGAAATTAATGACTATTTAGTGAGATTGGAAGCTAATAATGAGTTTAAACAGTTGATCATTATTGCAGCTCCGAAGTTACTTGGTACACTCAAAAAACAGTTAAATAGCGGTCTTCAAAAATGCATTACCTACGAATTAAATAAAAACATAACCAAATTGAATGCAGAGGAAATCCGCTCTCATCTACCAAAATACTTAGCTCTGCCAGATCTGTGAATCGTTTTGTCTATTTAATACTATGTGTAAAGTGTGCTAGTAAAATACAGAGAATATTTAACCTAGATTAAAACCGAACCGGTGATTTTATTAGGTCGGTAAGTTGTGCAGCCTTTTAAGTTATTTTCATACGCCAGTAAATAAAGCATTTGAAATTCTTCATAAGGAAAATCTTCAGGGATATTGATAGTCTTTGATATTGCATTGTCTACATAAGGTTGTAGTGCGGCTTGCATTTTTAGGTGTGCTTTTGGTGATATCCCTTTAGCGGTAACAAATTGATTTGGTAAAGGCGCATCTTTATTAATAGATTCCCATAATGCATAGGCATAGTCCTTTATGTGATAAGTTTTATATGTGCCATCTAATTCGAGCACTTGTCTTGAATAAGCGTAGTCAAAAACTGGTTCAATTCCACTAGAAATATTATTAGCCAGAATACTAGTAGTGCCTGTGGGTGCAATGGTGATCAAGTGGCTATTTCGAATACCATATTTTTTTATTTTGGATTTATTATCTTCTGGTAATGTACTAATAAATTCGCCAGAAAGATATTCGTCTTGTTTGAAATCAGGGAATATTCCTTTTTCTTCTGCTAGATTAATCGATGTAGAGTAGGCTGTGTAACATATCGTTTTAATAATATCGACTGCTATGTCGCGAGAGGAATGCTTACTATAATCTAAGCCCAGCATAATTAATGCATCAGCTAATCCAGTAAAACCTAATCCGATGCGGCGGCAATTTAATGCTTGATGTTTTTGTTGTGGTAAAGGGAATTCAGAGATATCTATGACGTTGTCTAGCATTCTGGTTGCAATCATGGTTGTTTCTTTGATTGCATTAAGATCAATGCGAGAATCCTTTGTAAAAGGGTGTTGTACAAATTGAGTTAGATTGATAGCACCAAGGTTACACGCTCCATATGCGGGCAGAGGAATTTCTCCACAGGGATTAGTTGCAGTGATGTGCTCTTTATACCAGAGGTTATTTTGATCATTTATTCTGTCAATAAATAACACGCCGGGTTCTGCGTACTCATAAGTCGCACGCATAATTTTATCCCACAAAACTTTTGCATTAATCGTTTTGAAAATTCTGCAAGGCGAAGGAGTATTATGGCCAGACCATTGGCGCATTACGATTTGATGTTGGTCTTGAAATTCTTCATCTGTTATTGGAAAGACTAAGTTCCAATCATTATCATTTTGTATGGCATTAATAAATTCGTCTGTTACCAGGACAGAGAGGTTAAAATTTCTGAGTTCATTGCTATTCTGTTTTACGCTTATAAACTTTTCTATATCAGGATGATCACAGCGTAATGTCGCCATCATTGCTCCGCGTCGCGCTCCAGTAGAAAGTAATGTTTTGCACATGCTGTCCCATATGCGCATAAATGAAATGGGTCCTGAAGCAATGGTGCCAGTAGCTTTTGCTAAAGAGCCATGTGGCCGCAGGGTAGAAAAATCATAGCCTACTCCGCCGCCTTGTTGCATTGTAAGCGCACCTTCTTTGAGGTTGTCGAAAATACTTTCCATGGAATCCTGAATGGTGCCCATGACAAAACAGTTAAATAAGGTAACTTGATGTCCCGTACCTGCGCCTGCTTGAATGCGACCGCCAGGAATAAATCTAAAACCTTTTAATTCATTGAAAAAATTTTGTTTCCAGTATTCTCTATCACTACTTTCTGCTTTAGCTAATGAATTAGCAATGCGCCACCAAGTATCTTCAATCGTTTGATCATGAATTATATTGCCATCATGGAATCGATATTTCGTTTCCCATATATGTTTAGATATATCTGTCTGAAAATATTCTAGACTCATTATTTATAAATTCATCAAGTAAATATATAATTGTGCGATAAGCATGAATTAATTTTTGTCTCTTAAGAAGAATCAATAAATAACATCAATTATGTTTATGTTTGATTTGCGTCAATATAAAGTGAATTATATTCCTAAAATAAATTAGCGTGTAATGCAATCCAACTAGTCTTTAAAAAGAGCATTCGATAAAATGTATATAAATAAAGGGATTTAATATACAGCAAGGTGCTAATTGGTTATGTCACGAAAATATTATGGAATATATTTATTATTATTTCTGCAGTGCCTGACTGGATGCAGTGGGCTGTTACCAAAGGATGAGTCTATTACAGTAGGTTCTTGGAGCACCTTTGAAGAAGCTCAACAAACTTTTGATAAAATTATTCCACACCAAACATCCTTGGACGAACTCAAGGAGCTAAATATAAACCCCGAAACTAATGCAAATATCAGCATATTAAATTATTCCGATGTAACGAGTCGATTTATCGCAGGCCTAGCCATTGAAGGTTATGTGCTTGATTCTGGTATAAGAGAATGCATCATGGCGAAGACTAGTTGTAAGGGCTATGAGATAAATGAAAAAGTTATACAAAGGAAACGGTATGGAAACTTCTGGGCAGATTTATTAAATTTCAAACGTAAAACTGATATTGTTGGGTGGAACTTCAACGGTATTGTATTAATAAATGATGGGCTGGTTGTTTACAAACTATCTAGTGGGCAGCCTGCCATTCACGAAAAAGTAGAAAAGAAAAACCCACTAGGTCCACTACAGAGTGGTGGTATTGCTACTGATATACTTAAAGAAGAGCTATAGATCAATTTTGTTTGCAATGCTTTAAAAACTTTTTGAATATAGTGATATATAATTGCTTGTATGTCTGTTATTGGTTGAAAGCAGACTTTAATTAAACCATTCGGGGGAATGTCAGGTTGGAAATCATAAATCTAAGTAGCTTAATGACCGCTATTGGCCGAAAGCGGACATAAATTAGATAAATTTAGTGGAAGTCAGGTTGGATTCACATAACTACAAACATAAAATGGTTGCTAACGACCCAAAGCGGACATTTTTATAAAAGCTCGTATCAGTAAAATTAATTTATGGAAAGTGAAAATAATTCAGAATTAATGGAAGCAATGAGAGCTAATTATGCTCGCACGATTAGTTATTTATTTAGCTATATGCTACTGATGGTAGTTTATATGCTTTTTCTAAGGCAAAGTCCTTATACACTTGTGTTGCCTATTCTGATTGTATTATTCATGCATTTTTACTTTATTAAATTTTGGAAAAAAAGAGAGGCATCCTTACTTAATTATTCCCCAATATGGTCAACAATAAGTCTATCTTTTTTTGTTCTAATGTTTTTATCAGAAATGTTTGTTG
>CAJICL010000300.1_pt1 | contig 10923 bp, 13 predicted proteins | sample 9199671 | NCBI WGS metagenome assembly CAJICL01 (sample SAMEA7708341, study PRJEB35096) | sediment metagenome | biome: marine neritic benthic zone biome [ENVO:01000025]; feature: sediment [ENVO:00002007]; material: shallow marine sediment [ENVO:03000034] sea grass bed [ENVO_01000059] ... | reverse complement strand
TTAACACTAAAGACTACCAAGGCACTATTGCTAAAATGCGTGAGCAATTAGCTAGTTCCGAAAAAACAATTTCTTAATACATTTCTTATTTGAATATGAGCTCTTTAGCGCAAACGCGCTGTGTAATGTTTGATCTGGATGGCACTTTAGTCGACAGCGCACCCGATATTGCCATTAGCATGAATAAAATGTTGCAGCAGTTAGACCTTCCTACTTGTGATCTCGCACAAGTACGCGATTGGATAGGAAATGGTGCGGGACGTTTAATTAAACGCGCATTAACTGGACAAGTGGATGGTGAGCCATCAGAAGAACTATTTAAGCGAGCGCATCAACTGTTTTTAGATGTTTATGAACAGCATATCCATGTTGAAAGCGTGATGTATCCTGGAGCACTAGAAGGATTAAAAATATTACGTGAGCACTCTTATGTATTAGCTTGTGTGACCAATAAGCCAAGAAGATTTACGCCAGCACTCCTTAAGGCATTTGGGCTGGATCATTTTTTTGAACACCTAATTTGTGGCGATGACCTGCCCATCAAAAAACCTAATCCTCAGGTATTGCAAACGATTCTCAAGCAAACCAAGCTGAGTCCTTTGCAGGCGGTAATGGTAGGGGATTCCGCTAGTGATATAAAAGCTGCTCGATCGGCTAATATGAAGTCATTTTGTGTCAGCTATGGGTATCATCAAGGGAAAGGAGTTGATGCTTTGGGAGCAGACTATATAATCGACTCCATTGCGGAGCTACCGCAATACATATTAAGTTAAAAACTAAGGGTTTATTTTCAATGTTTATCTCTTTGCAGAAAGGAATTGATGAGTATTTCAGTTGGCGTTGCTAGATCAACACTAACGTATTAACTCGCTTTTCTTTTTTCGCTTCAGATAGAACCCAGACGGTTCAGATCTGAAAAATATTTAAAATGTATGGAGATGACATGGATTCCGCACAATTTGACTCACTAACTCGGCAAGGCTACACCTGTATTCCGCTGGTTCGAGAAGTGCTAGCTGATCTTGATACCCCGCTTAGTGCTTACCTAAAATTGGCTCATCAGCCTTTTACTTATTTATTTGAATCTGTACAAGGTGGCGAACGCTGGGGGCGCTACTCATTTATTGGTTTGTCATGTACCGAGCGCATTAAAGTCTACGGCAATAAAATTGTGCATAAAAAAGATGACGAAACTTGTGAAGAGCAAGTACAAGACCCATTAACTTGGTTGCAAGCGTTTCAGCAACAATACAAGGTTCCAGAAATTCCAGAGCTACCTCGTTTCACAGGAGGCATGGTGGGTTACTTTGGGTATGAAACAATTGAGTATATTGAGCCGCGTTTAAAAAGTGATCCAAAACCTGATGTTTTGCAAACACCAGATATATTTCTCATGGTGTCAAAAGAGTTGGTGGTGTTTGATAGCCTAAGTGGCAAAATCTTTATCATTGTTCATGTTGATCCAAAACATCAGCAAGCTCGTGAATCAGGTGAGCATCGTTTATCTGAGCTCGCAGAGATATTGCGACAACCAATTCCAGAAGTAACCTCTAGTTCTCCACAAGCACCCGTAAAGTTTGTGTCAGAATTTTCGGAAGATAAATTTAAGCAAGCAGTTGATGCAGCACGTGAATACATCCGAGCAGGTGATGTTATGCAAGTTGTGTTATCACAAAGACAAAATACGGCGTTTACTGCACCACCCATTAATTTGTATCGCAGTTTACGTAGCTTAAATCCATCTCCGTACATGTATTACATGAACATGGATGATTTTTATATTGTAGGTTCATCGCCAGAAATACTGGTTCGCTTAGAAGATAACGAAGTTACTGTGAGGCCCATTGCCGGTACGCGACCAAGGGGCAAAGATTCACAGCAGGACATAATGTTAGAAAAAGAGCTCTTACAAGATCCTAAGGAGCTTGCTGAGCATCTAATGTTGATTGATCTAGGGCGTAATGATGTAGGCCGAGTAGCTAAAACGGGTTCAGTAGTACTTACCGAAAAAATGATTATTGAGCGTTATTCTCATGTTATGCATATTGTTTCAAATGTTACGGGTCAATTAGCAGATAAGCTAGATGCTATTGATGTATTAAGGGCAGCTTTCCCGGCAGGTACTGTAAGTGGTGCACCTAAAATTCGTGCCATGGAAATTATCAACGAGTATGAACCGGTTAAGCGAGGAATTTATTCTGGTGCCGTGGGATACATTTCATGGGATGGGAATATGGATACTGCTATCGCAATACGTACTGCAGTTATAAAAGATGAAAAACTTTATATTCAGGCCGGTGCAGGAATTGTTTACGATTCAATTCCTGAAAACGAATGGATAGAAACTAACAATAAAGCAGGTGCAATGGTTAAGGCTGCTAAAGTAGCAGCATCCATTGTATAGTTTAATGTAAGTCTATTAATGACTTAGATATAGATAATAATCTCATGATTTTAATGATCGACAACTATGATTCGTTTACTTATAACTTGGTGCAATATCTGGGCGAAATCGGCGAGGATGTGAAAGTTGTACGTAATGATCAAATTGGTGTTAATGAAATTAAAGCGCTACAGCCAGATCATATTGTAATTTCTCCGGGTCCTTGTACGCCAAATGAAGCAGGAGTTTCGCTAGAAACCATTACCGAATTTGGTGGAGAGATTCCAATATTTGGAGTGTGTTTAGGGCATCAGAGCATAGGTCAGGCCTATGGCGGTAAAGTTGTGAAAGCGCAAGAAGTTATGCATGGTAAAACCTCACAGGTGCATCATCATAATAAGCATGTGTTTGAAAAATGTGATAATCCTTTTACTGCTACACGTTACCATTCATTGGTTATTGAAAAACAGAGTATTCCAGACTGCTTAGAAATCACTGCGTGGACGGAAAATTCTGCTGGCGAGTTGGATGAAATTATGGGTGTACGTCATAAAGAATTAGCTGTTGAAGGTGTGCAGTTTCATCCAGAATCAATTCTTACAGATTTTGGTCATCATTTATTAACGAATTTCGTTCGTCAAAACTAACCTTTACGAAAATTTCAAAGTATGGATATCCAGCAAGCTATCAATACGGTCATTGAGGGCAATCACCTTAACGCAGAACAAATGACTTCTGTCATGCATGTAATAATGTCGGGTGAGGCAACCCCCGCACAAGTTGCAGGCTTCCTTGTAGCATTACGCATGAAAGGTGAAGTAGTAGAAGAGCTTGCAGCAGCGGCATTAGTAATGCGTGAGCTGTCTTCCAAGGTAGAGGTAGCAACCGAAAACTTGGTCGACACTTGTGGGACAGGGGGTGATGCGAAAGGTACTTTCAATGTTTCTACAACCGCGGCATTTGTGGTTGCGGCGGCAGGAGCGCGAGTAGCCAAACATGGTAATCGTTCGGTTTCTAGTAAAAGCGGTAGCGCAGATTTGTTGGAAGCGGCAGGTGTAAACCTGCAGTTAACACCTGAGCAAGTTGCAAAATGTATACAAGAGCTTGGTATAGGTTTTTTGTTTGCGCCAGCGCACCATAGTGCGATGAAACATGCGATTGGTCCACGTAAAGAACTGGGTGTGCGCACCATGTTTAATTTACTAGGGCCACTTACTAATCCTGCAAATGCACCGCATCAAGTTTTAGGAGTTTTTAGTGAAAAGTGGCTTGAACCTTTGGCGCATGTTTTGCAATTACTTGGAAGTAAGCATGTATTGGTTGTGCATGCTGAAGACGGTTTGGATGAAATCAGTATTGCGAGTGATAGTGAAGTCGCTGAACTAAAGGATGGTGTCGTGACTCGCTATAGTATTTCGCCGAAACAATTTGCTGTTGAAAGTGGCAAGCTTTCAGATATCGTAGCTCGGGATGCTTCTGAAAGTCTGCACATGGTAAATAATGTATTCGAAAATAAACCGGGTGCTGCTCTAGACATCGTAAAACTCAATGCCGGGGCGGCTTTATATGCCAGTGACAAAGCCACGTCTATAGAAGAAGGTGTTAATTTGGCGGCCGATGCCATCGCTTCAGGCTTGGCTAAAACCAAGTTTCAGCAATATATAGAATTAACAAATAGTTTTAAATAATTAGTAATGACAAGCACATCTAACAATAGGCCAGAAATACTCACTAAAATTGTTGAGCATAAAAAAAATGAACTTGTGGAGCGTAAACTGCATATGCCACTTGAAAGAATTCAAGAAATGGCAAAAGATGCGCCTAGCCCGCGTGGTTTTGAGCGTGCATTACGTGGTGCGCAAGCCGCTAAACGACCAGGAGTCATAGCAGAAATTAAACGCGCTTCACCTAGCAAAGGTATCCTGCGTGAAAACTTTAACCCCATGGAGATTGCGGCTAGCTATCAAATGAATGGCGCGACTTGTGTATCTGTGTTGACGGATACCAAGTTTTTTAAAGGTTCCTGTGCCATATTAGAGTTGGCAAGGAAAACCTGTTTCCTGCCAATTTTGCGGAAAGATTTTATAATAGATACATACCAGGTATATGAAACGCGTGCTGTGGATGCAGATTGTTTATTGCTTATCGCTGCATGTCTGGATGACGATAAAATGGCAGAACTCTATTCATTAGGAAAAGAATTACGTTTAGATATATTAGTAGAAGTGCACAATGCAGAAGAAATGGATCGCGCCTTGAAGCTCGAGCCCACTATGATAGGCATTAACAACCGTAATTTACATACATTTGAAGTATCATTGGATACAACATTCAATTTATTATCTAAAATTCCTGATAGCTGCCATGTGGTTACCGAAAGCGGAATTCATACTAAAGATGATATCGCTTTAATGGTTGAGAAAAATGTAAATTCCTTTTTAGTGGGTGAAGCATTTATGGTGGCTGAAAACCCTGGTACTAAACTAAAAGAACTTTTTTTCTAAATTTAGACATTATAGCGGTGTAATTTATGGCCAAACCTACGTTAGATAATTCTCACCCAATTATGCGTTTTATTTTATTTATAGAGCGTTTAGGACTTGTGTTGATTACGCTAGCAACCATTATCGCAATCATTCAAGAGCTGGTGGTGGTTTATCAAAATGCCAGGGTTGAGCTACACGATATTCTATTGTTGTTCATCTACTTAGAAATTCTAACTATGGTGGCACTATATTTCACCAGCGGAAAACTTCCTGTACGTTACCCCATCTATATTTCAATTGTTGCGATTACACGGTTCATTATTCTTGGTATGAAAGAAATGAATGCGCTAGATATAATCTATCTTGCGGGAGCAATTTTACTGCTAACCATTGCTTCAATAGTATTGAGGTATGGGCACTCTAAGTTGCCATACACTCAGGAGAATGCGGATTGAGTTCGGCTAAATGGCTGAAACGAAAAGCTGCATAGAAAAAATCAAACTATATTGAGTTTTTGATTTTTTCGAGCATGTTTTTGCCTTTTGTGGAGAGACTTATAAATACTTGTCTTCGGTCGTCTGCATCGTGGCTGTAGACAACTAAATTCTGCAGGTGCAGCGATTTAATGATTCTGGAGACTGCGGCTGGTTGGCAATGCAATATAGAGGTTATATCTGTAGGTTGTAAAGTTTCTTTGTCGTTAAGCAAGTATAGTATTTCAAATTCCCCATAAACCAAATTGTGATTTGCTAACATCTTCACAAATGTTTTCATTTCTTTACGTGCAGCAATTGTGCGTATAAATATATTTTTTAAATTCATAAACTATTTCCTTCTGATATCCCAACATATCAAAGCAGATTGCGAATTTAGAAATAGATTCTAAATTGGAAATGAAGCGATCTACAATAAATGGCTCAGTTCTAGGAAAGTCTTTTTAGATAACTAAAAAAAGAGCACATAATTATTTAGTCGCCCAGTAAACTTTCTATTTATATATAGGAAGTTAATTATGAATACATCACCTCCAGATAATTGATGTCACCATCTCCAGACTATTAATGTAATCTTTGTTATGCAAATAAATAGTCGTTATAACGCTTATGTTAATAACAAGAATGCATATGTTTGCCATATACAATTAACTTGAAGTATAGAATGTTTTTGCGGGTTGACAAAAACATATAAACTTTATCAATTAAATATATAAACAGATTGTATTGTGCAGTTAGTTTTTTGCATAAAGGTCGATAAGAGTGATTTTGATACCGTATAATTGTAGATATACAATCATGCGCATAGTAGGTATCTCTGTGTGCAGGTAACTAACTTCGTTCTACTGCATTCATATTTAGAATAAATCTAATTTCTTAATCTGATAAAAACGTGAATCGTCAGCCTAAAAAATAATACGTTCAAGAGCGTTTACAGAAAGACAACGAATTATAGTTCTTAGCAAATTTTCTGAAGAGTAATCGAGGGTCGAAAATATTCAACCGAATTGAGTTATGTGCTTAATTCGTTAGCGAATTAGAGTTTGGATGCACTGATAGAAAATGCATCAAGGCATCTTAAGTCTATGTTGTACTTATCAAGCGCATCCATGCAGATCATTATTGCTATCGTGTTATTTGTATTTGCGTGACAGATTGCTCCATGCAATGTAAATGAGAGCGATGCCCATAACTAAGTAAGCAGGGTTATAAAGTACGTGTTGCAGTTCTTTCATGTTAAGTGCCCCTTTGTCAAAGTGTTTAAACTTTGCTTAAGAAAATGAATTGTGATGACATATTTCACATCATGTATAGATACCCTTTTCTGGGTCAGTCTGAAAAGAAGTGTAGAAAATGAAACTTCTAGTGATAAAAGTCTCAGAGATACGCCGCTAAGCAGGCGGGTCCTGATTTAGATAAATAGTATGTACACTCTATAGGCTTACTATTATTTTAGCAATTGACCTTACTTATTAAATTTAAAGTAGATAACAGTATGAAAACCATCGCTATTTTTGCAGATGTGCAAAATATTTATTATACCACTCGTGATGCTTATGCACGCCAATTTAATTATCGTGAGCTTTGGAAGCAGCTAAGTACAGAAGGTAAAATTATTACGGCAAATGCTTATGCCACACAAAGAGATGATGATAAACAACATAAGTTTCAAAAAGCTTTGCAACATATAGGGTTTAAGTTAAAGCTTAAGCCCTATATTCAACGCAGTGATGGATCAGCAAAAGGTGACTGGGACGTTGGGATCACTATAGACGTTTTAGAAAAGGCAAAAGAAGTTGATGTAGTTGTGCTGTTATCTGGAGATGGTGATTTTGATTTGTTGCTTGAAAAAATCAAAACAGACTATGGAGTGACAGCAAAAGTGTATGGAGTGCCTGGCTTAACCGCGAAAACACTTATTGAATCTGCAAGTGTGTATCATCCTATTGAAGAAGATTTGCTGCAGTAAACACTAATGTATAGATGGGCAACTAGTATGGGATGCTTTAGTTGCAAGCACATTAGCGACATGACCCGTAGCGTGTATGATCCCGCCAATTACGGTCAAGGTGGTTTCTCCAGTATGGGAAATAATTTGTTGAGTGATCATTTGTTCTGCAAACAGCGCAACGATGACTAAAATAATCAAGCCTATACCGCCAAGTAGCATGGGGGTATTTTTTCTGTGACAACGAAAACCTGTAATTAACGCAAAAATACTTACAGGTATGATGAATATAAGTATAAATTGGTGAAACCAAAATTCATGTGCGCTACTGCCATGATTGACGGTAGACATCAGTAATGGAGTAAAGCCTGCGGCTATCGGTAGTACTATGCAATGAATTGCACAAATACTTGATAAGGCAATTGCAAAGCGGTCAAAGGTGTCGTGTTGCATGGTGCTTTATATGCTCTTGTTTTATTGTCTAGCGCACTGGGAACAAGTGCCATGAATTTCTACATTTACAAGGCTGGGTGTAAATCCTTGCTTTTTACTAATTTCGCTAAGTGTTTTTTGTATTTTAGGTTCACTAAGCTCTTCCACCTCATTGCATTTATCACAGATTAGAAATTTACTGTCCAAGGAATCATGATCTGTGTTGCAGCCAATATAAGCATTTTGACTTTCTATGCGGTGAATTAAATTGTTCTCTATTAAAAACTCCAATGCACGATAAACAGTGGGCGGTTTTTCAACATAATCTTCTGAGCTTAATTGAGCTAATAAATCATAAGCTTTGATGGGTTTATGGCTTTTCCATATTAGTTCTAACACTTTCTTGCGAATAGGCGTGAGACGACATCGGTGGTTTAAGCAGATTTGTTCTGCTTTGTTGAGGGCCTCTTTAATGCATCGGCTATGTTGGTGTCTTTGCCACATAGACGTAATGTTATACTATAACATTTACTGTAGCAACCATTCAGGCATAGTGCTAGTACGGATGGGTTTCAGAAATGTAAAGAACGAGCGAGCGTTAAGATGTTTAGGCTTGCCTAAAAGACTTGGTGATGAGGTTTAACGAGTACCGTAGACCACAATGGTTTTACCATGTGCGGAGATTAAGCCTTGTTGTTGTAGCTCTTTAAGAACTCGGCCCGCCATCTCGCGTGAGCAACCCACAATTTTCGCGATTTCTTGGCGTGTGATACGGATTTGCATACCTTCGGGGTGCGTCATGGCATCAGGTTGCTTGGCCAGATCCAGTAAGGTGTGTGCTACGCGACCGGTAACGTCAAGATACGCTAAGTCGATGACTTTTCGACTCGTGTCGCGTAATCGCTTGGCAAGCTGACCTGCCATGTGCATTAAAATATCGGGATCAGTTTGTACTAACTCACGAAACTTTGAATATTGAATTTCTGCAACGTCGCATTGTTCTTTAGCAATAACTAATGCACTGCGTTCGTTTTCTGCAAACAAACCCATCTCGCCAAAAAAATCACCTTTATTGAGATAAGCCAATACCATTTCATGCCCAGTATCATCTTCAAGCATGATCTTCACAGAGCCATGCGTGATGTAGTACAAAGTACTGGAAGGGTCGCCAGGATGGATAATGCGATTTCCAGAGGCATAGCGCTTGGTATGGCAATGTTCTAGAAAACGGTCCACAACGGGTTCCTGTACTGGTACGGTTGGATTTGGAGTATTCAAGTTCGCATTCAGAATTTGTTATTTGCGCTAGTCTAAGCCAGATAACTCACTGATGTCGACAGGAAAAAGGATCAAACGGTAGCAATGCAAGTACGAATCAAGTGGTTAGCACAACGTAGTTTCCAGGCTGAGACAGGTAGCGGGCATACTTTAACGATGGATGGACCTCCTGAGCACGGGGGGCGTAATCTGGCCGCGCGCCCTATGGAAATGATTTTAGTGGGTTTAGGGGGATGTAGTGCCTTCGATGTGGTAGAAATTTTGGAAAAATCAAGACAACTCGTCAATGATTGCCAAATAGAAATTGATGCTGAGCGGGCAGATGACATCCCAGCAGTGTTTACCAAAATTCACATGCATTTCATTATTGCGGGTGATGGCTTACATGAAAAACATGTAAAACGAGCTGTAGAGTTGTCAGTAGACAAATATTGTTCAGTAGCCAAGATGCTGCGTCCGGATGTTGTTATTAGTTATGACTATGAGATGAATTAAATCGGAATAGTTAAATGATCAAGGATGTAGATAATAATTAAAAAAGAAGCTTATAGTGGAATGAGTTATATGGAATTGGATAATTCAAAAATAATATTACATGGATTTAATAATCTTACTAAAACCTTAAGTTTTAATTTCTATGACATTTGCTATGCACTTAGCCCAGGGCATCAGCAAGAATATTTAGCGTATGTTGATGAAGAATATAATGCGGCTCGACTGGAAGCCGTATTGACAGAAGTAACCAAGAGAATTGGTGCAAGTGTTCTGAATATGTCTGTGTATGACTATGAACCACGGGGCGCAAGTGTTACCTGTTTAATTTCAGAAGAGCCTGCTCTTGCTGAGGCAATTTTTTGCGAAGAAGATACACCATTTGAAGAGGCTAAAAACATAACCAAGCAGTCTGCGGTAGGGCATTTAGATAAAAGCCATGTAACGGCACATACCTATCCTGAATACCATCCGGACAATGGTATTAGCACATTTCGTGTAGATATTGATGTTTCTACATGCGGGAGAGTTTCACCCTTAAAGGCGTTAAATTATTTAGTGGATAGTTTTGATGAAGATATTGTAATTTTAGATTATCGTGTACGCGGATTTACCCGAGATGTAAATGGTTTAAAACACTATATAGATCATGAAATTACATCGATTCAAGATTTTTTGTCAGAGAAAACGAAAAAACAGTATCAAATGATTGATATGAATGTAGATCAAGAAAATATTTTCCACACTAAAATGCTATTGAGTGACTTTAAGCTTGATAATTATTTATTTGGCAAAGGTGTAGATGAGCTTAAAAAAACAGAGCAAGATAAAATTGAAGAGCAGTTAAAGAAAGAAATGAGCGAAATTTTTTACGGAATCAATTCTTTGGATTAAATCCAGTAAGAGGTTTTCGTCATGATTTTAGATACTGCGCTCATTAGTTTTTTGGCGGGTTGTGGTAATTCGTAGGCACCGGCTTCTTGAGCTTTTTTGTCATGCATCTCTTCGTCTTCACGCATTTGTAATAACACTTCGCGACTTTTTATGTCATCTTCAGATATACGCGCTAGATGTCTATCTATATGCTTCACTACTTGTTTCTCGGTTTCTGATACAAACCCCAGTGACCACTTGTCTCCTATGGTGCCAACTGCTGCGCCAATGGCGTAAGAACCAAAATACCAAACAGGTGCGAATACACTTGGGCGATCCTGAAGTTCATCAAGGCGTTTTTTACACCAATTTAGATGGTCTTCTTCTTCTTGGGCCGATTGGCCAAATTTTTGTTTAATGGATTCGTCTTTAGCTACGACCATATGGCCGTGATACAGGCCTTGCGCAGAGATTTCTCCAGCATGATTTACGCGCATTAAGCGAGCAGATAATTTAGCATCCTTTTCGCTTAATTCT
>CAJICL010000145.1_pt1 | contig 10974 bp, 11 predicted proteins | sample 9199671 | NCBI WGS metagenome assembly CAJICL01 (sample SAMEA7708341, study PRJEB35096) | sediment metagenome | biome: marine neritic benthic zone biome [ENVO:01000025]; feature: sediment [ENVO:00002007]; material: shallow marine sediment [ENVO:03000034] sea grass bed [ENVO_01000059] ... | reverse complement strand
ATATTTATCTTAGTGGTGTGAGTAAATTAATGCTCATAACGAATTGATGTTTAGAGAATTACTATAAAATGATACGCAAAAGTTTGGCTGCGCGTTTTATATAATTTTGCATTATGCAAAATTATAATGAAGTTAATTTAGATTTCTGTTCAATGAATTTTTCAATTGATTGAAGTATTGATTGTGCATCTAAGCCGGCTTCTTCTAACAGTTCTTCACGAGAAGCGTGATCTTGATAAGAATCAGGTAAGCCAAGATTAAGAATCTTTACTGATTTGTTTTTGGCTAGCACTTCATTCACGGCACTGCCCGCGCCGCCCGCTACAACGTTATCTTCCACTGTAATAATATAGTGGTGCTGTTGCGCAACTTTGTTGATTAAATTGGTATCGATTGGTTTTACAAAACGCATGTTTACAACGGTTGCATCGAGTTCTTCACCCGCCTTCAAGGCATCATAGACGGTGCTGCCAAAGGCGAGTATGGCTATACCTGAACCATCATTTGATTCTTCGCGTAAAACTTTTGCTTTACCAATCTCTATCTCACGCATTTCAGGAGATACAGGTGCGCCGGGGCCAGAACCACGTGGATAACGTACTGCAGTGGGGCAGTCTTGCAAATGTGCGGTATACAACATGCGACGGGTTTCGTTCTCGTCTGCTGGTGCCATAACAATCATATTCGGAATACAACGCAGGAAAGATAAATCAAAACTGCCAGCATGAGTTTGTCCGTCCGGGCCCACAACACCTGCGCGATCTATTGCAAACACAACCGCTAAGTTTTGTACTGCGACATCATGTATCAATTGATCGTATGCGCGTTGTAAAAACGTAGAGTAAATGGCAACAACAGGTTTTAAGCCTTCGCAGGCCATGCCAGCCGCTAAAGTAACAGCGTGTTGTTCTGCAATTGCTACGTCGACATAACGATCAGGGAATCTTTTTGAAAACTCTACCAGTCCTGAACCTTCGCGCATCGCAGGCGTGATTGCGACTACGCGCTCGTCCTTTTCTGCTATATCGCAAATCCAGTCACTGAATACATGTGTGTAGGTTATCTTAGCTTTCTTGTTTGATTTAACGACACCAACACTTGGGTCAAAGGAGGGCACCGCATGATAGCCAACGGGATCAGATTCAGCCTTTTTATAGCCTTTGCCTTTGCGGGTGATGATATGTAGTAGACGAGGGCCGTCTAGGCGCTTTAAATTTTGTAGTGTTTTTACTAAACCTGAAACATCATGGCCATCCACCGGGCCAAAATAATTGACGCCCATTTCTTCAAAAATGGTTCCTGGTGCAATCATGCCTTTAACATGTTCTTCTGCACGCTTAGCGAGTTCATGAATGGGTGGGATGGGCTCTAATAATTTTTTGCTGCCTTCACGCATGCTGGAAAGAACACGACCCGATAACATGCGGGTTAAATAATTTGTCATAGCGCCCACATTTGGTGAGATCGACATTTCGTTATCATTAAGAATAACTAATAAATCGGCTTTGCAATCACCTAAATGATTTAATGCCTCATAGGCTAAACCGGCAGTAAGTCCACCGTCACCAATTACTGCGACCACTTTGCGTTTATTACCACTTGCTATCGCCATCCCTAAGGCAGCACTTATAGATGTGCTGGAATGACCTACGCCAAAATGATCGTATTCACTTTCGTCACGTTTCGGGAAAGGTGCGAGTCCATTTTTGGTGCGTATAGTAGTAATTTGATTTTTTCGTCCCGTGAGAATTTTATGCGGATAGCATTGATGCCCAACGTCCCAGACAATTCGGTCGTGAGGCGTATTGAATACATAATGAAGTGCAGTAGTGATTTCAATTGCACCTAAGCCGGCAGCAAAATGTCCCCCGCTTGTTGCAACAGAATCTAGTAAGTACGCACGCAATTCTTGTGCAATGGTTGGCAGCTGATGTGCATCCAGTGTGCGCAAATCCGCTGGGAATTCTATGCGGTCTAGTAAAGGGTACTTATGATTCATGAGAACTAGGAATTTCGTGTAACCATGTATTTACTAATTGCACGTAGGTTTTCTGCTTTATCGTCTAAGTGACTAATTTCGCTTAACGCTTCTTGTAATAAATTATTCGCTGTATTCTCGGCTTGTTCTACCCCCACAATGCTAGGGTAAGTAGGTTTATTTTGCGCTGCATCGGAGCCTTGCGGTTTGCCGAGTGTTTCTGTATCCCCTTGTATATCGAGGATATCGTCACGAATCTGAAAAGCCAGGCCCACTTTTTCCGAAAAATGTGCGAAGTGGGCAAAGATTTCAGGATTGTTCCTGTCACTTGCAATCACTGCCATCAGTACACTGGCTTGAATCAGTGCTGCGGTCTTGAGGGTATGCATGGTTTTAATTTGTGCTTCATTAAGTTGTTTGTTGACTGAAGCCAGATCAATCGCTTGGCCGCCCGCCATGCCCAAAGAGCCTGATGATTTTGCTAATTGTTGAATCATATGTACGCGTTTTTCATATGACGCCGCATCGTTTGCGAGCATGGTGAATGCATGGGCTTGCATGGCATCTCCTGCAAGAATTGCCGTCGCTTCATCATAGGCTTTATGGCAAGTAGGACGACCACGACGTAAATCATCATTATCCATAGCAGGAAGGTCGTCATGAATAAGTGAGTAACAATGCATCAGCTCAACTGCGCATGCTGCGCAATCAAGCGAGGTTAAATCAGTGTTGAGTGCTTCACCAGTCGCATATACGAGTGCAGGGCGAATTCGTTTGCCCCCGCCAAGCACAGAGTAGCGCATTGCTTGATGTAGTGTTTTAGGTGATACGGTATCTTGAGGTATTCTGTCGTTAAGTTGCTGATTGACTCTATCTGCATAGTGATCAAGTAAATCTTCAACAGTTACTGTCTTGCTGGTAATGTCTTCAGTCGTTTGTGGCTTCATCTTCGTCGAGATCCTTCTCTATCCAATCTTTATCTTCTTTACTTAAGACCGAAATTTTTTGTTCGGCGGTTTGTAACGCTTGTCGACAGTCACGTGTGAGTTTTACTCCTTGTTCAAAATTTTTCAGTGAGTCTTCCAAAGAGAGGTCGCCTTTCTCTAATTTATCAACCAAAGTTTCCAGTTGTTTCAGTGATTTCTCAAAATCTACTGTTTTGCTTGTCGGTTTACGGGCCACATTCGTTCCTATTATGTTTATATCGGATAAGTTGCAAATATTGATTTATATCAATGGGTCTAGTTGACATCATTTTAGACCTAATCTAAAGTTCGGAGCAGTTTAGACTTTGTCTAAATCAACTATAACCGGCAAATTCACTTCGTGATTTTGCTAAAAACATCATAGCTGGAGGTAGAGATAATGTCTCTAAAGGGTAGTAAAACAGAAGGAAATCTAAAAGACGCATTTGCGGGCGAATCACAGGCTAACCGCCGATACTTATATTTCGCTGCAAAAGCAGATGTGGAAGGATATAACGATGTATCAGCAGTATTCCGTTCAACCGCTGAGGGTGAAACAGGTCATGCTCATGGGCATCTGGAATACTTAGAAGAATGTGGCGATCCTGCGACAGGTCTTCCAATCGGTTCTACGTCTGATAATTTAAAAGCTGCAATTGCTGGTGAAACTCATGAGTACACAGATATGTACCCAGGAATGGCCAAAACTGCTCGTGATGAAAACTTTGATGAAGTTGCAGATTGGTTTGAAACACTTGCAAAAGCAGAGCGTTCACATGCTAATCGCTTTCAAAAAGCATTAGACACATTAGACTAATGTTCAATTAAATTTTTGTTAATGTGCAAATTGCATTTCTGTTATTTGCACATTGCAAAAATTCTAAATCACAGCAGGATTTTTTATGAGAGAAGGCAGTTTAGATGCGCCTACACGGCATCCTATTGACTGGAAAGATCCAAAGTTTTATGACGAACAGGATCTAAATGCTGAATTAGAGCGTGTTTTTGATATCTGTCATGGCTGCCGGCGTTGTGTAAGTCTCTGCAATTCTTTTCCAACCTTATTTGATTTAGTGGATGAGTCTTCCACTATGGAAGTAGATGGTGTCGATAAGTCTGACTACATTAAAGTTGTTGATCATTGTTATCTCTGCGACTTATGTTTTTTAACGAAGTGTCCTTATGTTCCGCCGCATGAGTGGAATGTAGATTTCCCACATTTAATGTTACGTGCAAAAGCCATCAAGTTTAAAAAACAAGGTGCTTCTAAGCGTGACAACATGTTGAGCAATACCGATAAAAATGGAAGATTTTTTGGTATACCTGTCGTAGCGCAAACTGTGAATTTAGTGAACAAAAATTCTGTTGCACGAAAACAAATGAAAAAGTCTTTAGGTATTCATCCTGATGCTTATTTGCCTCCATATATAAGTAAATCTGCAAAAAAACAGTTTGCTAAACATCAATCACCAGTTTCAAACCCGAAAACAATGGGTAGCACAACAGGTAAAGTGGCCATTTTTGCAACTTGTTATGGAAATCATAACGAACCAAATCTGGTAGAAGGCTTAATTAAAATATTTGAGCATAATGATATTGCTACTAAGCTCATTACCCAAGATAAATGCTGCAGCATGCCTAAACTAGAATTGGGTGATTTAGAGTCAGTAGCTGCTAACAAAAATCATAATATTCCTATCATGCAAAAAGTTATTGATGATGGTTGGGATATTATTGCTCCAATTCCATCTTGCGTTTTAATGTTCAAGCAAGAATTACCTTTGATGTTTCCTGAAGATGAAGCATTAAAAAAAGTGCAGCAATCTATATTTGATCCTTTTGAGTATTTGGCTTTGCGACACAAAAATAAATTGCTAAATACAGAATTTAAAACATCGCTAGGAAAAATTTCCTATCACGCTCCATGCCATTTGCGTGTGCAAAAAATAGGTAATAAAACCCGGGATATACTTAGTCTTGTTCCGGATACGGAAATAGAACTTATCGAGCGCTGTGCAGGGCATGATGGCACTTATGCAGTGAAAGAAGAATTTCATGAAGTGTCAATGAAAATTGCACGCCCAGTGGTAAATAAAATTAAAAAGAATGAGCCCAATTATTTTTCTAGCGATTGTCCTTTAGCGGGCCATCACTTAGCAAATGGTCTAAGTAAAGATAACAATGATAATGCAAATCCTACACACCCTATAACCTTATTGAAAATCGCTTACGGTTTATAAACTTTAATCATGCAAAAACTTACCAGACAAGACCTACACTCATTAGAAGATTATTCAGCTATGCGTGAAGAGTTTCGAGCACAAATTATTAAGCATAAAAAGGATCGTGTTTTACAAGTTGGTCCGAATGTCACCATGCATTTTGAAGACCGTTTGGTTATGCAATACCAAATACAAGAAATGTTGCGTGCAGAAAAGATTTTCGAAAGCGAAGGAATACAAGAGGAGCTGGATGCATACAACCCAATGATTCCTGATGGGAGTAACTGGAAAGTAACCTTCATGATTGAGTTTCCTGACCCGGAAGAACGTGCCGTGCAATTAACAAAATTGTTGGGCATTGAAGATGTAACCTACGTTCAAGTTTCGAGCTTTGAAAAAGTTCATCCTATTTCAGATGAAGACTTGCCGCGCGAAACCGAAGAAAAAACCTCTTCAGTACACTTTATGCGTTTTGAATTATCCCAAGATATGATCAGTGCACTAAAAGAAGGTGCTGCATTAAGTGTTGGAATTGATCATCCTGAATATCAGCATTCCATTGAGGCATTGTCAGGTTCGATGCGAGACTCATTAATAGCGGACTTAGATTAGAGCCTTCGGTTGTTGTCTAGAAGCTACATGTGTTTACTGGATGTCACTGAGTAGAGCAACATTGGGGTAGTTAGGGTGAGAACATTCTAAAAGTCTTGTGACATGAATAATTATTTTGTTCAATAGGTTTTATCGCTATTAATTGACAAGCATAATTATATTTTGCTGACTTAATTCTAAATTTTCCTCTGTTCTGGTCGATACAGTGTTTATATCTATATTTGGATAAAGCATGAAGAAACCAGAAATACCTATAGGTGAGGAAACTCGTCTTGATGCATTGTTAGCGCTCAATATATTAGACACTGCACCAGAAGAGCGTTTTGATCGTTTAACGCGTATGGCGAAACAAACGTTGGGTGTAAGCATGGCATTAGTAAGTTTGGTTGATCGTGATAGGCAGTGGTTTAAATCTTCTGTGGGTTTAGATGTGCGTGAGACTCCAAGAGAGGTTTCGTTTTGTGGTCATGCCATTCTTGCTGAAGAACCGCTAGTGATCCCAGATACACATTTAGATGAACGATTTGCAGATAATCCTCTGGTAGTAGATAAACCTAATATTCGTTTTTATGCTGGTTATCCTCTAAAAGCCATTAGTGGTGAGCAATTGGGTACTTTTTGTGTCATTGATACTAAACCTAGAAACTTAAACCAAGAGGAGCTTGATGTATTAGCTGATTTAGCCTCATTGACAGAACGTGAATTGTCTATTGTTCATTTAGCAATTAATGATGATCTTACAAAGATACTAAATAGAAGAGGGTTTAAATTACTTGCGCAACATAGTTTAAATGTGTGCATTAGACATGGTTTTACGGCATCACTTGTATACTTTGATCTAAACAACTTTAAATCCATTAACGATAAATTTGGGCATGTAGAAGGTGACAAGGTGCTTATAGCTTTTGCAATGCAATTAAAGGATATGCTGCGCGAATCGGATGTATGCGCAAGAATTGGTGGGGATGAATTTGTGGCTTTGCTTAGCAATACAAATCAATCAAAAGCTGAAGAACTCGTATCAAGGCTCTATAGGGTAATTGATGTCTACAATAGAAATGCAGGGCTCGCATACAAAATTAAATTTGCACATGGAGTGGTTGAGTATGATTCTCGCCAACACATTGATATTAAGACTCTACTGAATGAAGCAGATCAATCTATGTACAAGCGAAAAAAACAACAAGCAAAAATAATTAACATTAATACCAATCTTCATAAAAACAAACGTCAACAATAACGTTCATTCATCTATATAAGCTGCTGTATTCAACTGACTGCCTTTTAACTAAATCATGCAATATTATTAATCTGAAACAAATTATTGAGCTGGGGCAGTAGAATCGCCCAGTAAATTAATATAGTCTATGCACCTTGTTAAAAAATCTAATTGGACTTATGGATCAATCTTTATACGAACAAATTGGCGGCGAAAAAACGGTCGAAAAAGCAACCTACATATTGTATGCGAATATCCTTCAAGATAAGCGTATAAGAGACTTTTTTAAAGATGTGGACATAGAAAAACAACGCAGGAAAATGACCGCATTTTTAACTTTTATAACTGGAGGGCCCTCGCTATACCTTGGTAAAACTATGCGTAGAGCGCATACATCGGTTGTTGAAAAGGGACTTAGTGATGAGCATGTTGATGCCATGATGGAGTGTGTTAGCACAACGTTGCATGCATTGGATATAGATGATGAAAAAATAAAAAAAGTTATTGATAAAATCGAAGAACATCGTGACGATGTTCTAAATAGATAAAGGCTAATTACTGCTGCATCTTAATTAATCATTTGGTTGTTATTGAGTGCATTTAGTTTATCCAGGAAAACTTTTCTTTTAACTCCCCAATGGAGTTGATACACATATCTAGATCTTTCAAGATTCCATTTTCAATATTATAGATCCAGCCGTGTATAGTGAGTTCTGCGCCACTTTCCCAAGCGTGTTTAATAATATTTGTATTACATACATTGACAACTTGTTCTTGAACATTAAATTCGCATAAACGATCATGTTTGTCGTTTGCTGTTAGGTCGTTTAGTTTTTTAGCGTTGAACCTGGCCACATCTTTAACGTGCCGCAGCCAATTATCCACCAAACCGTGTTCATGATCTTCCATTGCAGCTCTCACACCGCTGCATCCATAATGTCCGCATACGATAATGTGTTTAACTTTAAGCACATCTACTGCAAATTGAATAACAGAGAGACAGTTTAAATCTGTATGCGTAACTACATTCGCAATATTGCGGTGCACAAATACTTCGCCAGGGGGCAGATCAATTATTTGGTTTGCAGGCACGCGACTATCTGAGCAACCAATCCATAAGTATTCTGGTGCCTGTTGTTTAGATAACGATGAGAAAAACTCAGGATTATTCTTCTTCATCTCATCTGCCCAAGCAAGGTTTTTGTCAAATAGGTGTTTCAAGGTTTTCATTTATATCTGTTCCCTGTTAAGTAAACTGCATTAAATAAAACTAGAATCTAAATTATTATCTATGAATACTGTCTATGAGCTGGGCGGTTTTTTAGGTGGTGCATCAAATTCTATTTGTTCATCACCATTGTAAACAAGAAAGGCTTTGCCTTTTGCTCGTGCAATCATCACAATGCCAAGGTCGCGTGCAAGTTCTAAACCCATATTGGTAACGCCAGAACGAGAAAGTAGAACGGGTATACCCATGACGGCAGACTTCATAACCATCTCTGAGGTTAAGCGTCCGGTGGTATAAAATATTTTATCGCTACCTGTTTGATGTTCCAACCACATCCAGCCTGAAATGGCATCTGCCGCGTTGTGTCGTCCGACGTCTTCAACAAATTTTAAGATATTTGCGTTACAACAAAGTGCGCACCCGTGTACTGCACCAGCTTTTTTATAAATATCGTTATAAGTTGTTATTTCTGCAAGTAATGCATAAATCTTGGATTGCGTAAGTGATACTTTAGGAAGTTTCGTGTCATACAATTTATCTAGTGTGCAACTAAATACTGTGCCTTGTCCGCAACCGGATGTAACGGTACGTTTGCTGAGTTTTTCTTCCCAATCAGTAATTTCTTTTCCAGTTGTGAGTGTCACATCAACAAGTTCTTTATCCCAATTAACATTTACAGATTCGATGTCGCTAATATTTTCTAGCAGTCGTTGGTTGCGCAGATAACCTAGTGCAAGCTCTTCCGGGTGAGTGCCTAGGGTCATCAATGTAACAATTTCACGACCATTTACTTTTAATGTAAGCGGAGACTCTCCTGCAATATGTACATCTTTCTTTTCGCCAAACTGGTTTATGGCATTCACTGCATGAGTCGGTGATAAGCCTTGCTGTGAAAGTGTGGGGCGATAGGCTTTATCCATTTTTTTAAAGGGCTTGCTCAATGGCTTCGCTAAGTTTATCTACAGCAATAATTTCAAGCCCTGCAATTTTTTCTTTAGGTTTATTTGCGCTTGGGATGATTGCTTTTTTAAAGCCATGTTCTTTAGCTTCTTTAAGACGCGATATACCGTTATAGACGGGCCGTATTTCACCTGTTAAACCAACTTCGCCAAACACAATTAATTTGCGGTCTAGTGCTTGGTCTCTAAAGCTTGAATATGCAGCAAGAAGTACCGCTAAGTCTGCGCCAGTTTCTTTTAAGGAAACACCACCAACAATGTTTACAAATACATCTTTGTCATAAATGGCAATGCCGCCATGTCGATGTAATATCGCGAGTAACATGGTTAACCTATTTTGTTCTATACCTAGTGTTACGCGTCGTGCATGTCCAGTTGGATTGTCATCCACTAAGGATTGTACTTCTAATAATAAAGGCCGCGTTGCTTCACAAGTAACTGTGATTACACTTCCTGGAGTATGTTCGCTGCGTTGTGCTAGAAATATCGCCGATGGATTTTTAACGCCTTTAAGCCCGCTGTCTTGCATAGCAAATACACCTAGCTCGTTCACAGCACCGTAACGATTTTTTACGGCTCGTAGTACGCGATAGCGCCCACCTTCATCGCCTTCAAAATATAATACCGTATCTACCACATGCTCAAGCACTCGTGGGCCAGCGATTGAGCCATCTTTTGTAACGTGGCCGACAACAAATACTGTGGTATCGGTTTGTTTTGCAAATTGGGTGATTTGATTCGCACATTCGCGAACTTGGGAAACTGAGCCTGCAGCAGAAGGTGTTTTTTCAGAAGAAAGAGTTTGAATGGAATCAATAACCATGATGTTGGGGCGCTCACGCATGGCATTAGCGAGAATTTCTTCAAGATTATTTGAGGCCAAAACACGTAGCTTTGAATCTTTATATCCCAAACGTTCTGCACGAAGTGCAACTTGTTGTAAAGATTCTTCACCTGTTACGTACAAAGCTCTTTCACGATCCAGCGAACTTAGTACCTGTAATAATAAAGTTGATTTGCCTATGCCCGGGTTTCCGCCTACTAAGATAACTGAGCCAGAAACAATGCCTCCACCCAATACACGATCTAGTTCAGCAAGAGGGGTTTTAATGCGAGCATGCGTCTCACAAGTGACATCGTTAATCGCTTGAATTTCGTTCGCTGCTCCTGCTTGGGCAAATGAGCTGAGTTTTTGTTTTTGAAACACTGCAGCTTGTTTTTCGATAGAGTTCCAAGCGCCACACTCAGAACACTGGCCCATCCATTTTGAGAATAGTCCAGAACATTCGGTGCACACATAGCTAAGTTCTTTTGCCATGTGAGTATTGTACTAGATCAGCAGAATTTCTTGTGATGATTGAATGAGAGATTATTAATTAAACAACTTGCTCGTGCTGAGGTAATCTAGGGCTCATGCGTACAGTGCGCACAGCATTATTTTGAATTTGCACAACTTCAATTGGGTAACCATCAATCAGTACACTCGTGCCTGGCTCTGGAATGGATTGCATATGTTCTAAAATCAAACCATTGATGGTTTTTGGGCCATCCGCGTGTAGCTTCCAGGCAAGTGCTTTATTAATGTCGCGAACATGTGAGCTGCCATCAACCAGAAAGGTGCCGTCTTTTTGTGGATGGATTTCTACATCATAACTTGCAGGGTCATTGGTGAATTCGCCAACAATTTCTTCTAATAAATCTTCTAAAGTCACCATGCCTTGGATATCGCCAAACTCATCTACCACTAAACTTAAACGACGTTTATTTTCCTGAAACTCAAATAATAATTTT
>CAJICL010000218.1_pt1 | contig 11024 bp, 10 predicted proteins | sample 9199671 | NCBI WGS metagenome assembly CAJICL01 (sample SAMEA7708341, study PRJEB35096) | sediment metagenome | biome: marine neritic benthic zone biome [ENVO:01000025]; feature: sediment [ENVO:00002007]; material: shallow marine sediment [ENVO:03000034] sea grass bed [ENVO_01000059] ... | reverse complement strand
TTAATTGACTAGCAAGTTTCACATTTTGGCCGCCACGACCGATAGCTTGTGATAATTTTTCATCTTCTACCGCTATGTCCATACTGTTTTTATCTTCATCAACAACAATTGAAGTTACGGCTGCAGGGGACATTGCATTAATTACATATTGCGCAGGATTTTCATCCCAAAGAATAATATCAATGCGTTCACCTGCTAGCTCATTAGATACGGACTGCACACGAGAACCTCGCATGCCTACACATGCGCCCACCGGATCCAATCTTGGGTCGTTCGACTTTACTGCGATCTTAGCTCTCAAACCTGGGTCTCTAGCAGCAGAAAGCACTTCAATTAAGCCTTGTCCCACTTCTGGTACTTCTAACTTAAATAATTCAATTAAAAATTCTGGCGCTGTTCTGGTTAAAAACAATTGTGGGCCTCGAACTTCTTCTCGTACTTCATGCAAAAATGCTCTTACGCGATCACCTGGACGCATTGCTTCACGTGCAATCATGTGTTCACGTGGAATAAAGCCTTCTGCATTACTACCTAGATCAATAAAGGTTCCAGAATGATCGCTACGTTTTACTACGCCCATCACCAATTCACCAATTCGGTCCTGGAATATATCAACAATCTGTGCTCGTTCAGCTTCACGGATTTTTTGAACAATCACTTGTTTTGCAGTGTGTGCGGCAATTCGACCAAAAGCTACAGACTCGATTGGCTCCTCTATGAACTCACCAACTTGCATATCTGGATGGTTTTGTATTGCGTAGCTATAAAGAATTTGCCTTTCGGTTGATTCAAACTCAGGGTCTTCATCATCTAAAATTTCCCAACGTCGAAACGATTCATAATCACCCGAATCGCGATCGATCGCCACACGGATATCCATTTCCATGCCATGTTTTTTACGCGCCGCAGTTGCAAGCGCTGCTTCAATAGCCTGGAAGATGATATCTTTATCGACACCTTTCTCATTAGAAACTGCGTCGGCTACAAGTAAAATTTCTTTGTTCATAATTTAAAAAATATTAAGTTCCTATACTTAAAATAATTACAACTCAATTTATTTGAGCTAATTTTTTAGCTTTACATTCGGATCAATATCTACATCTAATTTTGCAATTTTAATAGCTTCTATCGGTACTAAAAATTCTTTACCATCTTGTGTAACAATAGTTAGTCGCTCATCATTCGCATCTTTTAAAATTCCGCGTATATTTCTTCGCTCATCAATTGGCCAAGACGTTTTAACCTTAACTTTATTGCCCACTACTGTTTTCATCTGCTCAATACTGAATAACTTACGATTTATCCCCGGTGAGGAGATTTCCAATGTATAAGGCACTTGCACAGGATCTTCTACATCAAGTACTGCACTAAGTTGCTGACTTACACGCGAACAGTCATCCAAGGTTACACCTTCATTATGGTCAATAAATATTCGCACTTGTGCCGTATTTTCACTTACTTGGCATTCTAAACCCCAAAAGTCATAACCCATGCCTACAATCACGGGCTCAACGATGGGCAAAATACCATACGGATCATTTAACAATATCAATTCCCAAAATCTGTTGAGCTATATTCCCTAGCCAAATTATTTAGCCAAATTTCCCTGACCAATAAAAAAATGGGCATACTAAGCCCATTTCCATTCTCATCATTTCCTTATGAGTACGTTCATACATACATTTATTGGCAAAATTAGCTAATAAAGTTATGTATAAGCAATAAAAAAGGCCCTCTAGGGGCCCTTCCGAATCATTGAAAAACAATGACTTAGCAAACTAAAACGCAATCAGTATAGGTAAAAAAATTCACGGCTTCAAGCAAAGAAATTACCTTCAGTCAGTTTCGCTGGTTAGAGGTATATTTTTTTGGACTAATCCCCTTACTAATGGCCAAATCTCACGCCCTAATCAGCTGCAAACACAAAAAAGCCCGATTAAATCGGGCTTTTTTCACAGTATTAAATTGTGCTTATACGTTTACGATATCGTTCTTCATTGAATACAGGATACAAAGCACCTCATCTCGCTCCGCTTGACCCACATTGTTTTTATCTAATGCAGCGAGTACGTCATCACATACGGCGTTAAACTCAGTATCGTTAATATTCATGCCAGTATGCGCGGTAAGCATATCTTGACCAGTATATTCCTGAGGTCCGCCGATACCAGAACAGAAAAACTCCCATACAACTTGTTTTACTTTTTCACCATCACTATTGACATATCGGTTTTTAATTAGCGGGTTACTGGTATGGTTTGCCCATACATCCGCAACAATAGTTCTTATTTTGTCACCACCGCCAAGACGGTCATATAAACTGGCTCCACTCATTTGCAAACTCCTTTACATTCTTATAATTACTGTAAACTTCAGCGTTTAAATAGATTATTTAAGCATTATACCGTGTTCTTTGCTTGAGTTACTAGCCTGAGAGATCCCTAATAATATCTCAGTTCATTTATGTAACTGCTTGTAAATCAAATATTTATTTTACAGCCATTCAAACCAATGCGAGTCACTGGTATGCAAAAACCTTATTCATCCCACATTACATCTGTATTACGCTCGATGGCCGCCTCAAGCAGATCAATAAGTGGTTTTGCTCGCTTATCAATACTGACGAAAGCTTCACTTTCATCCTCCTCTTCCTGCTTATTTTCTTGGTCATTAGCCGTTTCAGCACGCACAGCAGCTTGAAGTCGCTCTAATGCTTTGGGCAAGTCATCCGCTTTAATGGCCCCAGGGACCGTTCCACTATGCCCCATGAATTTAATGAGCTTTTTGGCTATATCTCCAAACATGGTGATATTGGCATAAGCTTTGGTTTCGAAAGTGATTAGCATGCACAAACGATAGCATGATCATGTTTCAATAATAAAAGAAGAGTTGATTTCGCAAAGGCGACGCATGATTTGCGCGTAATACACGCACAAGTGTGGTAGCGGGGGTAGGATTTGAACCTACGACCTTCGGGTTATGAGCCCGACGAGCTGCCAGACTGCTCCACCCCGCATCAATCTGAGCCGCAGGAGTCTACGCAGATAAGGTAAATATTACAAGAATGCAGATGGGTTGTTGAGTGATGAATAATCAATTATTTGAAATAGAGCCCACTCAAGTGGTGCGTAGACCTTCAAGAATGGATTGAGCTAAGGCAGCCCCGTAGTCAAGGCTCAATAAGGAAACTTGTCGATCTGTAAAGAAATATTCGAACCGTGCTGGTGTTTATAAATCGGGCTTGGACGATTTAGTAAATTTTTGTTATTGAAATACGCTGGTGCAGTAATCCATCAGATAATTAGGAAAGAGGAATAATCCGACAATTAGTAATCCGTTTACAGAAAGGACTGTTTTTGCAATAAACGCATTATGCACACCAAGACTATCCTGAAGTTCGTCAAAGTACATATATTTTATAACCCGCAAATAATAGAAAGCACCGATAATCGACATGATTACCGCTAAAATTGCTAACCAAATAAAGCCGCTATAAATTAAACTTTGTAATACGTACAGTTTCGCATAAAAACCAACTGTTAGAGGCATCCCCGCCATGGAGAACATCAAAAGTAACATAATGAAGGCTAACCAAGGATGCGCCTGACCTAAACCCTTTAACTCGCTAAGCGCATCTACATCACTATCGTCATAATATTTTATTAACAACAATAACACTCCGAATGCACCTGCAGCCATAAGCACATAAACAATTGTATAAAATAATGCAGCGGTATAACCAAGGTTATCGCCAGACAAAAAACCAAGAAGTACAAATCCTATATGCGCGATCGTTGAATAGGCGAGCATTCGTTTAATATGCGTTTGCGCAATCGCAAAAAAAAAAACAAAAATTAAGGACAATACCGCTAAAATTATTAGCATCTGCTGCCAATCAACCACTAACTCTTGCATACCATAGCTTAATAGTCGAATTGCCATAACAAATGCAGCAAACTTTGGAGCAGTAGCAATAAATAGAGTGACCGCAGTAGGTGCGCCTTGGTAAACATCTGGCACCCACATGTGAAACGGAACTGCACCAAATTTAAATGCCACACCCACCACGATAAAGGTTAGTGCAAAAACCAAACCTATATTCACCTCGTTCACATCTGACAAATAAGTACTGACTTCACTCAAACTCAATGTGCCCGTAATTCCATACATAATAGACATACCATAGAGCAACATCCCTGATGCAATTGCACCCAATACAAAATATTTAATTGCCGCTTCTGCGGCATCATTAGAATCACGTAAATATGCAACCAATGCATACATACACAAAGACAATAACTCTAATCCTAAATATATAGTTATAAAATTTTGCGCAGAAGCCATCACTAACATCCCTAGTGTGGCAAATAGACCTAAAATATAAAATTCAGAACGAGCATGTCCACGATTCAATAAATATGGTCGAGCATAAATAAATATAACCGCTACGGTAATGCATACTAATAACTTTATAAGCTTGGCCAGTTCATCATTTACATACATTTCACCAAACAACAATACATCTGGACCTTTAATACCTTGGAGTATCAAAAATAGCACTGCCACTAACGATGCCAGACTTAATACAAATGTGAAGATTTCACTTTTTCGTCCAGAAAATAAACTAATCATTAAAATAATAGACGCAGCAATTAATAATGCTATTTCAGGCATTACCACCATTGATTTAACCACTAAGGTTATTAGTCCTGGAAGTGAATCAATTGAATATATATCTAAGCTATGCATAATTTTATCTAGGGAGATTTGTTAGTTGCGCCTGATACAACAGATGGGTCACCGAAGCATCCATCATTTCGATAAGTGGTGCAGGCCAAAGACCTATCCATAAAACTAACAATACAAGCACAAATAAACAGAAAAACTCTCTGCCATTGAGATCTTGCAACTTGGCAACCTCATCATTTCCTACTTCACCGAATACAACACGCTTAATCATCCACAGTGTATACGCTGCACCCAAAATTAATGTTGTAGCAGCTAGGAATGCAAACCAAACGTTGGCTTTAAAGCTTGCCAATATCACCATAAACTCTCCAACAAACCCGGAAGTACCTGGCAAACCAGCATTAGCCATAGCAAAGATCACAAAAAAGGTTGCAAACTTAGGCATAACATTTACTACACCACCATAATCTGCTATTTGCCTACTATGCATTCGATCGTACAAAACCCCTACACATAAAAACATTGCACCAGAAATAAATCCGTGCGAGATCATTTGCACCATACCGCCTTGTAGCGCAAGTTCAGAATACGAACCATTATTTACAGCTAATTTAAAAATGACGAAAAAGCCCAAGGTAACAAAACCCATATGCGCTATAGATGAATAGGCAATAAGCTTTTTCATATCGCGCTGTGCCAACGCGACAAATCCTATGTACACCACAGCAATAAGGGATACAGCAATCACTAAATACGCTAATTGATTACTCGCATAAGGAGTGATTGGAATACTAAATCTCAAGAATCCATACCCACCCACTTTCAACATTATCGCTGCAAGCACAACGGAGCCGCCGGTGGGTGCCTCTACGTGCGCATCCGGCAACCAGGTATGAACTGGCCACATAGGAATTTTCACTGCAAAGGCAATAAAAAAGGCTAAAAACAAAAATAATTGCTGACTTTCATCTAATGGAATGAGCTGTAGTGATGCAATTTCAAATGTGCCAGCATTTAAATATAAATAGATTAGTGCAATCAGCAAAAACACTGAGCCGAAAAAAGTATACAAAAAGAACTTAATGGTTGCATAAACTCTTCTTGGACCACCCCACATTCCAATGATTAAAAACATCGGAATTAGCATGCCTTCAAAGAAGATGTAGAAAAGAATCGCATCTAACGCACAAAACACACCAATCATTAATCCTTCTAAGATTAAAAAAGCTGCTAAATACTCCGCAATGCGTTCACTGTTAATTTCCCAACCTGCTATAACTACTAATACAGTAATCACTGTAGTCAGTAGAATTAATGGCACTGAAATACCATCTACTCCTAAGGCATAATAAATATTAAATACATTAATCCATGGGGTTTGTTCATAGAACTGCATCGCATATTGACTGCTATCAAAGCCATTCATTACTACAATACTGACAACAAAGGTAGTGAGCGTAATTATCAACGACAACCATCTAACAGCACCAAAAGAAATCCTTTTAGCAGCTAGCACACATAAGCCACCTATAATGGGCAACCAAATTAAAATACTTAAGAGAGGAAGTGAATTAAACATGGTGACTATTTTAGAAATAATCCAGTAAGCAGAATCATTAAACCAATGATCATCACGAAGGCATAATCATATAAATGTCCCGTTTGAATACCGCGCACCTTTGAAGAAAACCAATTTACGATTTTTGCTGAACCATTTACTACCAAACCATCAATTAATAAACGATCACCGAAAGAATCACAAAACGCACCCATTTTCCGCGCGCCAGTAGCAAATAGCATCTGATATAGCTCATCAACACCATATTTATGCATTAGAACTTTGTAAGGGATTTGGAAAATTTGTTTTAGCCTCTCCGCAAGCTGTGGTTGCAACAAATACAAAAACCACGCACAGAATATACCTGCAAAGGCCAAGTAGACTGCATAACCTTTAAATGCATGCGAAATGAACGAGCCAATACCATGATAGTGTTCTTTAAGTTCAGCAACGGCATGATGGTGTTCTGCTACAAAAATACTTTGTGCAAAATAATCGCCAAATACAAACGTGCCAATGAACAGACCAGCAAATACAGATGGTATCGCCAACAATATAAGTGGAATCGTAATCACCTTTGGGCACTCTTTTACATGTGCTTCTGTATGCTTATCCATTCGCGATTCGCCATGAAACACCAAGAACAGTAAACGGAAAGAATAGAAAGCAGTTATAAATACTCCAGCCAATACCAACCAGTAAGCAAACTCTGCGGCTGGTAAAGTAGAATGATGCACTGCTTCAATAATCGAATCTTTTGAAAAGAAACCTGAAAAACCTGGGAAACCAATTAATGCTAATGTGCCAATAAAAGCAGTCCAGTAGGTAATCGGCATATATTTGCGTAAGCCACCCATTTTTCGCATGTCTTGCTCATGATGCAGCGCAACAATAACTGAACCAGCGCCTAAGAAAAGTAGTGCTTTAAAAAAGGCATGTGTGAATAGATGAAAGATGGCAATGGAATACGCGGAAGCACCTAGGGCAACCGTCATGTAACCAAGTTGTGACAAAGTTGAATACGCTACTACTCTCTTAATATCATTTTGCACAATACCTACTAACCCCATAAAGAAGGCTGTTATCGCACCAATGATAAGAATAACGTTTAACGCGGTATCACTAAGCTCAAACAAAGGCGACATACGGGCCACCATAAAAATACCTGCAGTAACCATAGTAGCTGCATGAATTAATGCAGAAATCGGTGTTGGACCTTCCATAGAATCTGGCAACCAAACGTGCAGTGGTACTTGTGCAGATTTACCCATTGCCCCGATAAACAACAATAAACAAATTACTGTCATCACTGGCCATTGAATATTTTCAGTAATAGAAAAAGTCTGAGTATGTATTAATGGTGCTTGAGAAAATACCGATTGATAATCTAAGCTATTAAAAACCGCAAGGATTGCACCTATACCTAATATAAACCCGAAGTCTCCCACTCTATTCACCAGGAATGCTTTCAGATTAGCAAATATTGCAGTGTCTTTTGTATACCAAAAACCAATTAACAAATAAGACACTAAGCCAACAGCTTCCCAACCAAAAAATAACTGCAAAAAGTTATTTGCCATTACCAGCATCAACATTGAAAAGGTAAATAAAGAGATATAAGAAAAGAAACGCTGATAACCCGGATCATCATGCATATACCCAATGGTGTAAATATGCACCATCAAAGACACGAAGGTAACCACCAACATCATGGTCACCGTTAGAGGGTCAATCAAAAAACCAATCTTAAAACTTACATCGCCTAATGCTAACCACTCATAGATATCAATTGACGTAGATGAAACTTGATCAAAAATAACTTGCTTAAATACAAACAAACTCAAGATAAAAGAAATTGCCACACCGAGTATAGTTAACCAATGCGCCCCACTTCTGCCGACCACACGCCCAAACAAGCCCGCAATCATAGAAGCTGCCAAAGGGGCTAGAACTATTATTAAACAAAGTGATTTCATTTTTGTATCTGCTTAACCTTTCAAATTGTCAATGTCTTGCACATTTATGGTTGAACGATTGCGATACAGCACAACTAATATAGCCAGACCAATAGCTGCTTCAGCAGCGGCTACAGTAAGAATAAAAAACACGAATACTTGACCCGCAAGGTCATCTAAGTAATGTGAAAATGCGACAAAATTCATATTAACTGCTAATAGCATTAACTCAATTGCCATTAGTATTAAAATTATATTTTTGCGATTCAAGAATATGCCCGCAATGCTAAGTGAAAATAGAATCGCGCCAAGCACAAGAAAATGTGTCAAAGTAATCATGTTTTAATTATTATTTTCTAACTTAATTTAATATTTTTATTGTTATTTTTCTCTATCTAGCTCTGTTAAACGAACTCGATCTTTTCGCTGCACACTAATTTGCTCATGAGGTTTTTGCAGTTTAGACACCGCACGCTTACGCATCGTTAGGGTAATTGCCGCAATAATAGCCACCAATAAAATTACACCTGCAATTTCAAATGGATACACGTATTCTGTAAACAGTAATTCGCCTAATTCTTGGGTGTTACTATAATCTGCAGGCTTTGCAATTGCTTTTGCATGCTGAAAAGTTGATTTATTTAAAATAATTACCATTTCTGCTGCCATTGCCGCCCCAACGATTAACCCTACCGGGAAATATTTAGCATAGCCGGCACGCATTTTTGCGATATTAATATCCAACATCATGACCACAAACAAAAACAGCACCATCACTGCGCCGACATAAACCAACACTAAAACAATTCCTAAAAATTCTGCTTCGAGTAACAGCCATAGCGCGCCACTAGTGAAAAAAGCCAACACTAAAAACAACGCCGCATGCACAGGATTACGCACCGTGATCATCGCCAGTGCCGACAATACTAAAATTCCTGCAAAAAAATAAAAAACTGTAGTTTGTATTAACATTTATTGTATTTATTAGTAACGCTTATATTTGTTCGATCAATTATTATTAAATGCTTTATCTGTATTGGGCATCCATTTGACGGTCTGTTGCAATTTCATCTTCATATTTTCTGCCAACTTCTAACAACATATCTTTAGTCATCACCTGTTGCCCACGTTCAAAAAACGCATACTCAAATACACGCGTTTCTACAATGGCATCTACAGGACAAGCTTCTTCACAAAAGCCACAATACACACACTTAAATAAGTCGATGTCATATCGCGTAGTTCTCCTGCTACCGTCTTCACGCTCTTCAGTATCAATGGTAATTGCAAGCGCTGGGCAAACTGCTTCACATAGTTTGCAACCAATGCAACGTTCTTCACCACTCGGATATCTGCGCAAGGCATGCAAGCCACGAAATCTTGGAGACTGAGGCGTTTTTTCCTCAGGATATTGAACGGTAAATTTCTTAGTGACAAAACGCTTGCCCGTTAATCTCATTCCCTTAAGTAATTCGAATAACGTAAAACTTTTTATAAAATGCAGTAGCGTGTTCATTTTTAATCAAACCACCAAGGCGGCAAGTGAAAATACAATAATATACCTTCAACAAATATCCATATTAGTGTTATTGGCAACAATATCTTCCATCCCAAGCGCATAATCTGGTCGTAACGATAACGAGGAAAAGTTGCACGAAACCAAAGAAAACAAAATATAAAGAAACAAGTTTTGGCAATAAACCAATGCGGACCTGAAGAAAGTATAGGACCAAGATAAGGCCAATACAGCGCATGCGAAATACCTGGAACACCTTCCAAAGGACTTAACCAACCCCCTAAGAAAAGCAGTGCTGTCAAGGCTGAAATTAAAATAATGTTGGCATATTCTGCTAAGAAAAATAATGCAAAGCCCATGCCTGAATACTCAACATGGAAACCCGCCACAATTTCGGATTCACCTTCGACCACATCAAAAGGTGCGCGATTCGTTTCTGCTACACCTGCAATTAGATAGGTAAGAAACAAAGGCAATAAAATCAACCAGTTCCATGTAAGAACATTTCCTGCTTGTGCGTTTACGATATCACCCAAATTTAAACTTCCACTGGCCATCAACACACCCACCAGTGCAAAGCCCATTGCAATTTCATAAGCAACAATTTGAGCTGCAGAGCGTAAAGCGCCTAATAATGCGTATTTTGAATTAGAAGCCCATCCTGCAACGATCACGCCATATACTCCTAACGATGTCATCGCCAATAGATATAACAGACCTGCATTGATATCAGCAAAGTTCCAGCCATCAGCGAAAGGAATCACTGCCCACGCAGCTAATGCAGGAATCATGGATAACAATGGAGCCAAACGAAACAAAAACCGATCTGCATCATTAGGCAATATCATTTCTTTAAACATCAGTTTTAGCGCATCTGCTATCGGTTGACCAAAACCTTTTGGCCCTACTCTATTTGGACCTATTCGAACTTGCATAAAACCAATAACTTTACGTTCAGCTAGCGTTACATATGCCACGCACCCAAATAACACCAACACAAAGATAAACATATACACTGTCATCAGCACGACGGGATGAATCATCGAAAGTATGCTCTGTGCCCACTCAAGCATGCACACACTCCTGTCTTAAATTAAACGCTAACTTTTGATACTTAGGCATTAGCGACCCTCTGAATCTCAACCGGTGCAATGGACTCACCCAATGCATCAGATTGTAGTGCACTTTTTTGCACCCATACACAATGATTAGATACCGCTTCGTCGATACGTAGTGGCAATGTGAGCTCTTGCTTGCCTTGAACTACACGAACAATTGAATATGCTAAATGAGAAAGTTGTTCGTG
>CAJICL010000181.1_pt1 | contig 11056 bp, 11 predicted proteins | sample 9199671 | NCBI WGS metagenome assembly CAJICL01 (sample SAMEA7708341, study PRJEB35096) | sediment metagenome | biome: marine neritic benthic zone biome [ENVO:01000025]; feature: sediment [ENVO:00002007]; material: shallow marine sediment [ENVO:03000034] sea grass bed [ENVO_01000059] ... | reverse complement strand
GGGTTCATGCCGCTTACATACATGTGGTGTGCCCAAACAATAAAACTTAATCCACCAATAGCGATTAAGGCCCATACCATCATGCGGTAACCAAAAATATTTTTTCTCGCATGTGTGCTAATTAAGTCTGATGCTATTCCAAACATGGGTAGCGCCACGATATACACCTCAGGATGGCCAAAGAACCAAAACAGGTGTTGGAATAAAATAGGTGTGCCACCTGTTGTACTACTTGTTTCTCCCAGTGATGATATGGCCGGCATAAAGAAGCTTGTACCCAGTGTTGCATCTAATAGCATCATGATGGCCGCAACTAATAAGGCAGGGAAAGCGAGCAAACCTAAGATAGTTGCCATAATAATTCCCCACACCGATAACGGCATCCGCATGAGAGTCATACCGCGTGTGCGGGCTTGAAAGGCAGTAGTGACGTAATTTAATCCGCCCATCGTGAACGCGACAATAAATAGTGCTAAGGAGGCAAGCATTAAAAGTATACCCATCCCTGAACCAGCCGTACCTTCAGTGATGGCTTGCGGTGGATACAACGTCCAACCTGCACCCGTAGCGCCACCAGGCACAAAGAAGCTTGCACATAAAACAAGTACAGAAGCTAGATACACCCAAAAGCTGAGCATGTTCATGTAGGGAAAGGCCATATCTCTAGCACCACACATCAAGGGAATTAACAGATTGCCAAAACCGCCGAGGAAAAATGCGGTTAGCATGAACACCACCATAATCATACCGTGCATGGTAACTGCTGAATAATATTCATTCGGTTGAATTAATGTGAATACTCCTGGGAAGCCTAGCTGCAAGCGCATCATGGCTGATAAAACTAATGCCACTAATCCCACGGCGGTGGCAACTATAATGTATTGAATACCAATTACTTTGTGGTCCTGGCTCCAGACATAAGCGCCTATCCAAGTCTTTGGATGAGCAAGCTCTTGCCCTTTGTCGGCTAATGCAACGTGTGCCATATTTTTACCTCGTTACTATTTTAAATGCTGTTAACTAAAAAATTAATCTATAAGGAATTAATGTAAGCAATGATATCTTTCATTTTTTCTTCGTTTAAACTCAATACCATGGATTCCATTTGTCTGCCGGTTGCATCATCAGTGTGGGCGCCGCGTAGTCCATGTTTGAAGTTTTTAAGTTGAGTCAATAAATACCAATCACTCATACCAGCGATGCGTGGCGCATTAACAGACCATCTGCCTTCGGCCTGCTTACCGTGACACTTACTACAGGTTGTATAAAGACCTTTACCATTGTTGATATCGCCCTTGATGGTTTGTGCAGCAGGTTTATCAGGTAGAGATTCAATATAAGCAGCAACATTGTTCATAGCGGTTTCGTCCACTAGAGTTGCGGCCATCGGTGCCATTTGTGCACCGTAGGTATCTTCAGGATTTGATCCACGTATACCATGCTTGAAATAAGCAAGTTGGCGTTTTACGTACCAACTTTCTTGACCACCTATTTTTGGTGCGTTAAGTGCAGGATTGCCTTCGCCTTCTAAACCATGGCATGAAGCACATACCTGATAGAGTGCTTTGCCTGCATGTGCATCACCTTTTGTGGCTGATGCATATTGCGCATAAGTTTTTTGTGAGTCTAGCCAGGCTTGGTATTGTTCTTCTTCTTCAACAACGACCTTGCCGCGCATAGCGTGGTGAGCAATACCACATAACTCTTCGCAAAGTATTTCATATGTACCGATGCGTGTAGGTGTTAACCATTGCCAGGTAATCATTCCTGGAACAAGATCCATTTTTACGCGAAATTGTGGCACCGTGAAATTATGTAAAACATCTTTTGAACGCAGATTAAACTTGACCGGTTGATTGATTGGTATATGTAATTCATTACCAGGTATTAGTACATCATCCTGTCCATAAGGATCATCTTCATTCATACCAAACGGATTATCAATATTAATTTTCTTAGTATCTACGGTGCCAAGTCGACCGTCTTTGCCTGGTAAACGAAAGCTCCATTGCCATTGCTGGCCTACCGCTTCAACTATATTAGCGTCCTCAGGTGGTGATACGAATTTAGCCCAAACGACTAGACCCGGAGCAAGCATTGCGACGACACCAATGGAAGTGATAACTGTTAACCAAACTTCAAGCTTTTTATTCTCGGGTTCATAAGCAGCACGTTGATCTTTGCTTTTATTGCGGAACTTAATAATGCAATAGGCCAAGAAAAAGTTGCATAGCACAAAAACAATTCCACAAACTATAAAGGTGATTGTCACCGTGTTATCCATGTCCCCCCAGTTAGAAGCTAGTTCAGTAAAATACCATGGGCTCATAAAATGGAAAATGAGAGAGCCAATAACTAAAAGAATAATTACAATGGCAATTACCATACTCAATACTCCCTATATATAAGGTATGCTCATGCGATAACACGTCCGCACTGACAATCAATAAAAATTAAAGTGAATAAACCAAGAAGATATAAAATCGAAAAACCGAATAACTTGCGGGTACTTTTATGTGTAATCGGTTTGCGTGCGAAGTCTATTGTTAGCACTAAATATGTAATGCCTAATACTGTTGCGAGTATTAGATAAGTAAAGCCCACGAGCTGAAACCAATACATTGCCAGACTAACCGGTAAAAGTGCCACCGTATAAAGTAACATGCGAATCTTAGTTGCACGGTTGCCATGTGTTACGGGCAACATAGGCAAATTGGCCTGACGATATTCATCCACACGTAATAAAGCCAGTGCCCAAAAATGCGGGGGCTGCCATATAAACATGATTAAAAACATTATTAGTGCAGGCCAAGCAACTTCATTCGTAACTGCAGCCCAACCAATTACGGGTGGCATAGCACCTGCGATGCCTCCAATTTCTGTACAAAGAGGTGAGTTGCGTTTGAGCCAAATTGTGTAGATAACTACATAAGTAAAAGTTGTTGCTTGTACAAGGAAGGCAGTTAACGGGTTAACTAAATAAAAGAGTATTGCAAACGACCATAGGCTTAACATCACCCCTAGCCATAATGCTTGTTGAGGGTGGAGTCTAGATGAAGGTAACGCGCGCATCCGTGTGCGCGCCATAAGTTTATCAACTTCACGATCAACATAGTTGTTAAATGCGCCACTCGCTGCAGAAGCAAGACCTGTGCCTAGTAATGTTAATATAATAAGGTCAAGTTTAAGCGCAGTACTTGCAGCTAACCACATGCCTGCGAAAGTAGTTACTAAAACCAGCAGGGTAATGCGTGGTTTGCAAATCTCAACTAGATCAGATGCTAAGCTACGCGTAGCAGTTATCGTTGCACTCATTAGATTCTTATTATTATTTTATGCTTATTGCTTATTTATTGAATCAGTTAAAAGTAGTGGATTAGTTTTCTATGCGCTTTAGTTGGCAGAACGGATTAAAATACTGAATATCCGTAGCAACTAGTTCTGCTTCAGGATGTTTTTTAGCCATTACATCTTTAACGGCTTGTTCCTGTTTTTTCCATACATAAATAAGAATTAAGTACTTGCCGTCTTCTAAATCATCATGGAACTTCGCGAGTTTCCTGTTTTCACATGCAACACCAGTTAAACCGCCTTCCCATATACCGAATAAGGTAAATAAAGCAATAATGATTAGGTAAATGAATTCCGGCATGTTAGGTCCGAATGGTTTGAAATACATTATCGCTCCAGCGGCAAATACTCCGGCAATGAAGCCGATTAACCCGCCGATACCACCATTGCGTAACACGTCTAAGGTTTCGAGATAATTACTGGAGTGCACATGTTCTTTGTTAAGACCGGATTCGTCTTTACTAATAACATGTATAAACCAGTCATTTATTCCAACTTCATGAAGATCTTCAGAAATTTGATGAGTACTTTTTAGTGTAGGCGAAAGATAGTAATTAGTTTTCATAGATACTCTACCTCCTTAAGTATCCGAGTTAATATTCACATTAAAAGTTACTCTAATCATTTATCTGTAACTAGTAATGTAGCTCATGCTGCACTATTAATTTATAGACAATTCAGCTTTTTTTAAACTGCTAAAATTACTTATGCGCTTGGTTTGTTATTTTTATAAGTGTTATGTTTTTTTATAAGTATTATTTAAGATGAGCATAGATCAATAACACGAGTTTATTATGCATGATAAAAAGCGTGCTATTGATAATAGTTTTATATGTGTTTCATAAACTATTTTAGTTATTTAAGATATTAAAGATGATTGAGATGCTGGGATTAAATGTTTTACTTATTAGCCTAAATATTTAATTTTATGAAAAGTGGCATAAACATTAGCTATGCATTAATACTTATCCTTGGTATTTATGAAACTAATGAATAGACTTTACTTTAAAGCTAAATCAAAGCTAATAAATCAAGATTAACGAATTGCTTAATGTATCAGGTTTGATAAGGGCAATAGTGATAATCGCACTCGGGAAAAATTAAAACCTTTTTGGTGCAAAAAATTTATTCTGTGCATCAATATGACTCACAGCGTAATGAGGAAGGTGTCTAAAAGGTTGTTTTGTTAACAAATAAGTTTTGGCATGCGTGTTGCAAACAATATATATGTAAATGTTCTATTTGTCTTTTTTCATGGAGGTGATAGTTAAAATATAGAAATACTATTTAAATTACGTCTATCAACCTAAATGGGTGATAGGTATATATAGAGTTCGCTCACTTTTAAACTGAGTAGCTTCGTTCTGACCCTGCGGGGCTATTCATTTAACTAATTCATAGAGTAGTAGTAAATAAAGCTTTACCAGAACGGGTCAACTCATTTTTCGATATACCTTTATTTTACGTCTCAATCCAGGGGGCAGTTCGATTAACAATCGCAACAAGCGATAACATTACAGGAACCTCTACAAGCACTCCAACGACGGTTGCCAGTGCAGCCCCTGAATTTAAACCAAATAAAGATATAGCAACAGCTACCGCTAACTCAAAAAAGTTAGAGGTTCCAATTAGGCAAGCAGGAGCAGCGATCTTATGAGGTAATCGCATGACTTTTGCTGCACCATAAGCAATAAAAAAAATTCCATAAGTCTGAATCAATAATGGTATTGCGATGAGTAAAATTGTTATTGGATGCTCAATTATTTTTACAGCCTGAAATCCAAACAATAGAACTACGGTTCCCAGTAACCCAATAATTGACCACGGTTTTAATGCATGAACTAAACTTTCAACACGTTTATGATCACCATTGGTTTGTAATCTACTTCGAGTGAGAGCACCGGCTACTAGAGGAAGAAGAACATATAGATCAACAAATAAAAACAATGTTTGCCAGGGAACTTGAATATCACTAATACCGAGCAGAAAATCTGCAATCTGTGCAAATGCAAAAATCATAATTATGTCATTCACTGATACTTGTACGAGCGTGTAATTAGGATCGCCCTTTGTGAGTTGACTCCAAACAAATACCATCGCTGTACAAGGGGCAACACCGAGCAATATCATTCCTGCAATATATTCAGTAGCAGATTGTGGGTCGACCCAAGCTGCAAAGATAACTCTAAAGAACAACCAGCCCAACGCTGCCATTGTGAACGGTTTAATAAGCCAATTCACTACAAGTGTAAGAAATAACCCCTTAGGTTTTTTGCCAACATCTTTAAGCGAAGAAAAATCGATCTGCACCATCATTGGATAAATCATAATCCAGATGAGTGCCGCTACTACAAGGTTAACGTGCGCATATTCCAGCTTGGCAATTAGTTGAAAATAGCCTGGGGAAAGATTACCAAGTAAAACACCAACTAATATACAAAGCCCCACCCACAGAGTGAGGTAGCGTTCAAATATTCCCATTAGAGTTGTTTGTTAATTTCGTAGTATGGAGACATTAAATAGTGCATGTACTTATGCTGCTTTGGGTCGGCAGAAATATGCTTTTTGAAAACTGCTTTTACGTTATCCTACTTTCAGCATTTGTGTAGTCGTGTAATTCCTATACCTTTTATCATCCATGTTTTCGCTAGGGGACATTCTAGCAAAAATATTTTTTTCTGAGGCACTATCCATGTGCTCACGCTATCACTCATTCACGATTTTTTAGCTGGTATAAAATATAAATTAATCCAGAAATTGTGACTGAAGATAAGGTCATAATGGAACCTATTAATTTTGAATAGTGTTGAGCAACAATAATTCCGCCGAACATAAAAGATACAATTAGAATGGAACCTATTATTTCTAATATGGTGACTTTTCTTTTTAGGTTGTCTGGCATCGTCTGGCCCCGCTCACTAATTGCCGACAAATAGGACTAGGACTTAAGCTTGTCTATTTACAGATTGTTTTTCACTTATTACTAGAGTGTTTAAGAGTAAATACAGCTTGATAGTGTCGATTCCGCCATTTTAACCTAAATATCTCTGTAATAGCCTAAAGGTAATCTAGATCTTGGCGGTATGCGTTTGTACTATGGTGTTCTAAATAGGCATATATATAAGCGTTTGTTTATTGTATGATTTTTTCAAATTCCCTATAAAAATTACGTTGGAGTCCTATCTTGAAAGCAGTTGGCTTATATAAATATCTTCCTATTGATTTGCCCGATTCACTTGTTGATGTTGAGATCGAAAAGCCAAGTCCTCAGGGCCGTGAGCTTCTTGTTCAAGTAAATGCTGTAGCGGTAAATCCTGTAGATACTAAAATGCGGGCACCCCAAGATAAAGTAGAAGACAACCCGAGGATTCTGGGATGGGATGTGGCTGGTGTGGTTGAATCAGTCGGTCCGGACGTGACCTTATTTAAAGTTGGAGATGAAGTGTTTTATGCCGGAAGTTTTATTCAGCCGGGTTGTAATAGTGAATTTCATCTTGTTGATGAGCGAATTGTAGGCAGTAAGCCAAAGAGTTTAGATTTTGTTCAAGCTGCCGCTATGCCATTGACTAGCATTACCGCATGGGAAGCGATGTTTGATCGTTTAGGAATAGATACATCGGGCTCTGATGCTGGGAAGAATTTATTAATTATCGGTGGAGCAGGCGGGGTGGGTTCAATTGCTACACAATTTGCTAAGCAACTCGCAAAACTTACCGTAACGGTTACGGCTTCAAGACCGGAATCTAAGACTTGGGTTAAAGAACTAGGTGTAGACCATATAATTAATCATTATTTAGATATCCCTGAACAAGTACAGAAGCTAGGTATAGACGGTTTCGAATATATATTATGTCTCAATGATACAGATGAGCATTGGCAATCCATGGCAACTGTAGTTGCACCGCAGGGTAAGATTTGTTCGATTGTTGAAACTGCTGCGGATGTAGATTTGGGCGCATTAAAAAGTAAGAGTGCTAGTTTTTCTTGGGAATTCATGTTCACGCGATCAATGTATGAAACCGATGATATGATCGAGCAACATAATTTACTAAATAGAGTGGCTGATTTAGTGGATGCTGGAACGATTAAGACGACTACTAATAAAGTGTTAAAGCCTATTAATGCGAAGAATTTAAAAGCTGCCCATGCTGAGATTGAAGGTAGGCATGCGATAGGAAAAATCGTTTTACAAGGCTGGTGATTTCAGGGTGCACTAATTTATTTTTTCCTCGTCTAAAAATAAATTAGGTACGCTTTAAAGACTATTTAAATTTGGTAATTTAATGAAAACTAAAACTTTACTCATTATCTTTACAGCTTTATGTATAAGTCTAATTGCTTTGAGTAGTTGTGCCTCCAAGCAAAAGCAAAAAACATTAAATAGCTTCGACGAGAGAATTCATCTTTATGGCAGGTTGCTGCGCTGGAAAGAGTATGAAGGTGCGGCAAATATGATACAACACCAAGATGAGTCGAGTGTTGAGATTGATCTTGATACTTACAAAGATTTACGTGTAACAGATTACGAAGTAAAAAAAGTAGAAATGGGTGATGAGCTTAAAACTGCAGAAGTTGAAGCGGAAATTGATTATTATTTTGAGACAACTAACTCGGTGGAAACTATCCGTGATAAGCAAACTTGGTGGTATAACGAAGAGGCAGAAACTTGGTTTCTAGACGATGATCTCCCAGCATTTTAGATTATGGAATTACTGCGTTAAGAAATCAGAACTTCATTGTATATTAGCAGTGAGAAAATCTTTCCACTGATCATTCAAATTTCCGACTGCTAGAAAAGAAGGATTTAAAAGTGAATCCTTAGTGTTGTATGGAAGCGTTTCTAATGCTGTATTTACAATAACCCCTCCGGCTTCATTGACTACACAGTGCGCAGCTGCGGTATCCCATTCTGAAGTAGGTCCGAAACGTGGATAAATATCTGCAATGCCTTCAGCGACTAGACACATTTTAATAGAGCTACCCATACTGATGAGGTCATATTCACCAATTTTTTCTTGTAACGCTTTTAGCGATTCGCCAGCATGAGAGCGGCTACCACATATAGTGGGTTTACTTGCAGGAGTAGAAGTGCGTGATTGTATAAGTTGGGCGTTTTGATTTTGTTTTTGTTTATAGGCGCCTTGATTTCTTGCCGCGAAGTAGCAGATATCTTGAACAGGAATGTATACCACGCCTAAGACGGGTGAATGTTCAGTTATAAGCGCTATGTTAACTGTGAACTCACCATTTCTTTTTATAAATTCGCGGGTGCCATCTAGAGGGTCAATCAACCAATAGTTTTTCCAACTAGAGCGTTCTGAAAATGAAATTGAAGCCGATTCTTCTGACAAAATTGGAATATCAGGGGTGAGGGCGGCTAACTTCTCAATTATTAAGGTATGTGAAGCTAAATCTGCAGTCGTTAGAGGTGAATTATCCTTCTTTTCCTCTATTTCAAAGCCTTCTGCATAGATCTTCATAATCTCAGCGCCAGCCTGTTTGGCAATTTCACAAACAGGATTGACCAGTTCCTTCAGCCGTATATCATTAATTTCCATAAGTAAGCTTATTATCTAGGATCTACTCTTCAATGCCAACACCGATAGACTGGAAATCAATCAATGCGGTCTTTCTCGATATGGATGGTACTTTGCTTGATTTATATTTCGACAATTATTTTTGGCATGAGTTCGTTCCATTGCGATTTAGTGAAATGCGCAATATAGAATTGCATGATGCTAAACAGCAGTTACAAAAATGCTACAAGAGTAAAGCCGGTACACTCGATTGGTATTGTGTAGATTACTGGACCGATGAACTTGGGTTAGATATTCCTGCTCTGAAGCGAGAAATTTCCAAACGAATTCAAATTTTTCCTAATGTTGAGAAATTTCTAAGTAGGCTTAGGCATCATGGAAAGCACATTTCTTTAGTTACCAATGCACATCGAAAAACTGTCGAGATTAAAATGGACTGTTCCGGCATCGGGGATTATTTTGACAGGGTCATTTGCTCGCATGATTATGGCTACCCAAAAGAAGAGCAACCTTTTTGGCATTGTTTTATGCAGGCAGAGCCATTCGATCCAGATGCAACATTGTTTATTGATGATAACCTTGCAGTGCTCGCAGCGGCAGAAGCCTATGGCATTCAACATTTGATATCCATTAAGCAGCCGGATAGTTCAAAGCCATTGCAAGATACACAGCATTATCGGGCGCTGGCAGATTTTGAGGAGATTATGCCAGCTTAGTTCAAAGCTTAGAGTAGCTGTATTTATGCTTATCCGCGTTTCCAGCGCTTAAAGCGTTTTTTGCAATATTTAAGTAACGTTTCATAGTCAGGAAAATACAAGTCAAAATCATCTTCAGCGGGGGAATCAAACTCACAATAATCGTTAGTATGGTCACGACAAATTTGTGGTCGCGCATCATAGATACCACAACCTCCATCTGGCTGTAGGTGATCGCATTTGGCAGCGAATGATACCCACCAGCCTTCATCATCTTTATAAACGGATACATTCTTATGTGAAACTTGCCAAAGCATATGTTCAAAGTCGACTTTGGTTTTTGGAGTTTCAAGTTCTTCAGTTACATAGGAGCAACAATAAGAATTTGTGCAAAATCCACATTTATTCTCAGCAGTGATTTCTACGCCGGGTTCGAGTTTAACTTTTATGTCTGCTAATAGTTCCATTTGAATTTGCTGAATAGTTGAGTGTTAGATGCATTATAAACATGCTGATGCATGGATGGAATAAACTTAGCAAGCTATGATTTGTGCTGATATTGCTAATATAATTAATTCGGTGCGTCCGATAATTTACAGTCGTTTAGTTGTTGGCTTGAAGTGTGTCGTCCCAAGAAAATGCACAATCTAATTCAGAACGCACCATACGTAAGCCTTTTAATCCCTGCTCTGACAAGAGGGTTAACGGAGGTTGATTTTGAAAGCGCCGGTGTGGTGTATGCATCCATAGAATTGCCATATGAGCATTGCGTGGGAAGCTTGTACGCAGTGCATCCGCTATGCCCGCGATATGCTCTATACGTTCAAATGTTGTTTGTGATTCAGGGAAAGCTTCTCCATCACGAAAGCGATCTAAATTGCGTAATCTAATCTTATTTGGCAAACCCAAGAGCTTAATAATATCTTTTCCAGATAATTCCCACTCATCTAAGATGCGCATAATCTGCCGAGTGATTTCAACTTGATTTTTTGATGAAGAGAAAGACATTTTGTGAAAGCTGAACAGTGCTCAATTAAGAGTAAGTTAATTATCGTCAGAGGGGTTATCGCGGGTGGTTTTTTTATGTGGTGATTTAAATTCGATTACAGTCGAGGTTTTAGGTTCATCTATATAACGAGGTCGGTCTTTATTTTCAGTTCCTGCTTGTTTGGCAAGTTCTCGTTCTCTGGCTGAGATCAGTCCAAAACAGTCGCGTATATCTTTAATCGTCTGTTCATTTAATGGGTGACGCATACCTGGCCCGGGAGTTGTATCTTTTACAATCTGTGCCAATAGCTTGCGCATTACAACTAAGATACGTTGTTCCTTGCTTCGTGTAGTCATTAAATGGCCAATGTGTATTTAAAGTATTCGGTATTTGCCTAAAAAAGGTTTAAAAAGTAAACAGCCATAGCCTAGCAGATTATGTTGTTTATACCATTGATCTTTTATGCGCAAGTGGCATAGATAGCG
>CAJICL010000189.1_pt1 | contig 11066 bp, 9 predicted proteins | sample 9199671 | NCBI WGS metagenome assembly CAJICL01 (sample SAMEA7708341, study PRJEB35096) | sediment metagenome | biome: marine neritic benthic zone biome [ENVO:01000025]; feature: sediment [ENVO:00002007]; material: shallow marine sediment [ENVO:03000034] sea grass bed [ENVO_01000059] ... | reverse complement strand
TGATCACCCAACTTAATGTAAGCAGTAAAAACGCTATTACCTTACTTGAGCGTGATATTGCCCCCTGTTGCTCCCAGTCGATTAAGAGTTTTCCAAGATGTGGGTGAGCATAGAGCCAACGATGTAAGCGATCTGAACCTTTTGCGGAAAACCAGGCCGCTAATAGCAAAAAGGGTACTGTTGGCAATCCAGGCAGAATCACGCCAATAAGCGCGAGCACTAGAAAAAAGTATGCTAGTAATAATGCAGCTAGGCGAGTCATTTTCACATTTAAAATAACGACCTTAATTAAGTGGGTAGGATGCGTGCTTTTGTACTATTAAAATGATTCTGCTAGCTTCCCCTCTTATAGTCTTATGGGCTAAGCATAACTATTTATTAGTTTGCTTAAATATATTCCTGGTCATTTTTTATGTAGAAACTGCATGTCCGCTTTGGGTCGTAAGCGGACATTTTAAATAAGAATTGAATCAGTTGCATCGTCCCTGATGTATCTAATATTCGCACATCCTTGTGCTCACCAAATAAAAATTCGGCGTTTTTGGTTAAGCTGGCGTTATTGATTAAAGCAACGGTGCAATTACTAAACTTACAATTGCCATTACGTTAATTAAAATATTCATAGAAGGTCCGGAGGTGTCTTTAAATGGATCACCTACGGTGTCGCCCACAACCACGGCAGTATGTGTATCGGAACCTTTGCCGCCTAAGTTGCCTTTCTCAACATATTTTTTAGCGTTGTCCCATGCGCCCCCAGCATTGGCCATCATGAGTGCCATCAATACGCAAACGAGTAACGCGCCACCTAACATGCCGCCAAGCGTTTCTGCGCCAAAACCGAAACCAACCACTACAGGAGCAATAACGGCTAACAAGCCCGGTGGAATCATGCGTTTTAACGCTGCTGTAGTTGCAATATCTACACAACGAACCGTATCTGGTTTTGCAGTGCCTTCCAGTAGACCTGGAATTTCTTTAAATTGACGACGAATTTCTTTAATCATGTCAAAGGCTGCGTCGCCAACTGCGGTCATGGTCATAGAAGCAACAACGAATGGAAAGATGCCGCCAATAAATAAGCCAATTAAGACATCTGGATTGCTTAGATCAAGAATAATCTTTTCGCCGCCGTGTGCACTGACCTCTGCAAGAAAAGCCGTGATTATGGCAAGAGCGGCTAATGCAGCAGCGCCAATTGCAAAACCTTTTCCAATTGCTGCGGTGGTGTTACCCACTTCATCAAGTCCATCGGTAATTTCTCGAACGTCTTCACCAAGTTCTGCCATTTCTGCAATCCCGCCTGCGTTATCTGCAACGGGACCGTAGGCATCTATAGCCATGGTAATGCCTACTGTAGCCAACATGCCCACTGCAGCGATACCGACGCCATATAAGTGAGCAAATTGGTTAGCAAAGAAAATAATCGCAGCAATACTTAGAATCGGAACTACTACGGATTGCATGCCAGTTGCTAGCCCGGAGATCATTACAGTTGCAGGGCCTGTTTCTCCGTCCTTAGCAATTTTTCTCACCGGTGAGCCACCAGTGTAATATTCAGTGACTAGTCCAATTATGATGCCTCCGACAGCGCCTGAAAGTACGGCTATCCATACACCATTACTCACGCCCAGCGCTTGTATTACAAAGTAGGCAGCTATGATAAAAGCTACAGCAGCTGAAAACGTTCCAATACGTAGTGCAGTAGCAGGAGATTTTCCAGCATAAACCTTTACTAAAATGATGCCTAAGATTGAGCAAAGAATTCCAACGGATGCGAGACCAAGAGGTAAGAACATTAATGTTTGCTTTGCGCCTAGATGCTCGATTACGACAGGTCCTAAGGTCGCAGCAATCGCGATAGTGGCAATAATTGAACCGCAGTACGATTCAAAAATATCCGAGCCCATTCCAGCAACATCGCCTACGTTGTCACCAACGTTATCAGCAATTACACCTGGATTTCGTGGATCATCTTCAGGTATACCTGCTTCAATTTTTCCTACTAAGTCTGCTCCAACATCCGCACTTTTAGTGAAGATACCTCCACCAACACGAGAGAATAGCGCAACGGTCGATGCGCCCATGCCGAATCCGTGAATTACGTTTGCTGTGGCAGGATCTCGACCGTACATTAAATAGAGTATGCCAAGGCCGAGTAACCCCATTGCAGCAACGGTGAGCCCCATAATAGATCCACCAAAGAAGGCAACATTTAATGCCGCACCTGCGCCTTTTTCACTTGCTGCCGTGGTTGTGCGAATGTTTGCTCTCGTGGCTGTGTACATCCCTATGTAACCAGCACCAGATGAGCACAATGCTCCAATAATAAAGGCAATAGCAGTTCTAGAGCCAAGGTCGGAGAACCAGATGGCTGCGACTACGCAAGCTGCAAAAATGAATAAAATGGAATATTCGCGGCGCATGAAGGTCATGGCACCGGTATGAATTTCTTCACCAATCTCAACTACTTTACCGCTGCCTGGAGAATAGCTCAAAATAATTCGATAAATAATAAAGGCAACTATGAGGCCCAATACTCCTAGAATGACGGGCAGTTGGTCGATAGTCATGAAATTTTCTCCCTAATTAGATCGCGTAGTTATAGTTGTTATGATGCTTGCTGGCTTGTCGTAAGTTTGTCTAATTCTTTACAGCAAGTGTTCGATTATATAAGTAAATTATGGGTAACCCCTATTGAATAAACTAATACAATCAAAAAATACAATCAGTTAATATACATTATAAAATGTAGGTTAGTTGTGTATTTAGTCTGAACAATTACATATTAAGGTGTATCAACCCATTGGCATCACGCGATTTTCTTAAAAACCCAAAGCTTGAAGAGCGCTATTTTCGTGCACGAGTGTATGTAGTCGCATTTTTGGTTGTTTGTTGCATTTTTGTACTGGGCGCAAGATTGTTTCATCTTCAGATTATTAGTAATGAACACTACACGACGTTATCACAAGAAAATCGTGTGCGTGTGGTGCCTATTGCACCTACGCGTGGGTTAATATTTGACCGTAATCTAAAATTACTTGCAGATAATAGATCGAGTTATCAAATAGAAGTTACCCCTGTTCAGGTAGAAGATGTTCAGAAAGTTGTTAAACAGCTCGGCGAATATATTCAAATTGAAGAACATCACTTAAAAAAGTTTTTCGAAGATGTAAAGCGTAAGCAATCTTTTGAATCGATACCGCTGAAGTTAAATTTAAACGAAGATGAAGTAGCAAAATTTTCAGTAAATCGTCATCGTTTTCCTGGCGTTGAGATCACCGCTCGCGCAAATCGATATTATCCTTTTGCCGGAATGAATACCCATGCACTTGGTTATGTGGGGCGTATTAATGCTGAGGAAGCGCAAAAGATTGATAAGCAAAAATATAGTGGTACCACGCATATTGGTAAAGTAGGTGTAGAAAAGTTTTATGAAGATTTGTTGCATGGTGATGTTGGATATCAGCATATTGAAATTAATGCCCAAGGACGAAAATTACGAGTATTAGAAAAAGTACCGCCCACAGCTGGTGCAGATTTAGTTCTTTCGATTGATGCACGTTTACAAAAAGTTGCACAAAATAGCTTGGGAGATCGTAATGGCTCGGTTGTAGCAATGGATCCTGTTACCGGAGAGGTTCTAGTATTTGTAAGTAATCCTACCTTTGATCCAAACCTTTTTGTTAATGGAATTAGTAGTAAACAGTATTCTTTGTTGCGCGATGATAATAATCGTCCCTTGTTTAATCGTGCGCTTAGAGGGCAATATCCTCCTGGTTCCACGATAAAACCGATGATGGCCTTGGCAGGATTGCATTATGGTGCAACCTGGGCCAGTGAAACCATGTATGCAGGACCCTATTATCAATTGCCAGGGCATGAGCGAAAATATCGTGACTGGAAAAAAGGTGGGCACGGCAAGGTCGATATGTATAAAGCTATTGCCCAATCTTGTGATGTGTATTTTTATACTCTTGCGACAGAGCTGGGTATCGATAAAATCTCAGAATTCCTAAACCTATTTAATTTGGGTTCTCAAACGCAGTTAGACACCTGGGGGGAGGCAAAAGGCTTAATTCCTTCTGTGCAATGGAAAAAAGCTATGTATGGACAACCTTGGTATCCAGGTGAGACAGTTATTACCGGTATTGGCCAAGGCTATATGTTAACTACACCTTTGCAACTTGCTACGGCAACCAGTGTGCTCGCAATGCGTGGCCAAGGTGTGCGTCCACGATTTTTGCGTGCCACACGCAATCGTGATCATGTTGAAGAGATTGCCAGTGCTACTGCAATGCCAAGTATATATGTTGAGAATGATGTGTATTGGGATCAAGTGATCCAAGCTATGGTTGATGTTGCGCATAAACCAAATGGCACTGCATTTAGAATTGGTAAAGACGCAAAATATAAAATTGCTGGCAAGACGGGTACCGCACAAGTATTTGGCTTAGCAGAAGATGAGGAATATGAAGAAGAAAATGTAAGTGAAAAATTACGTGATCATGGATTATTTATTGCTTTCGCACCTGCAGATGATCCAAAGATCGCAATTGCAGTAGTGGTTGAGAACGGTGGAGGTGGAAGTAAGTCTGCGGCCCCTGTAGCCCGAGTTGTTATGGACCATTATTTGCTGAGTAAGGAAGAATTAATTGCTATATATGGAAATAAGCAACCGCAGTATGTCAATTCGTCTGTCTCACTCGCAAATGCATTAACAGAATAGGGAAATATGGCAAGTACTTATTCAATCAAAGATTCATTAGTAACTTCGCCAATTAGAGAGGAGCGGAATTTATTTAATATTGAACCGACCTTATTTGTTTCACTGTTATTACTTTGTACAGTTGGCTTAGCAGTTTTATATAGTGCGACCAGTGGGGAAATGGCAGCTATCACTAGGCAGTCTATTCGGTTTGCTTTAGGATTTGTTGCGTTATTATTTTTAGCGCAAATACCTCCGAAGGATTTGGCGCGTTGGTCGCCGTGGTTGTATTTAATGGGTATTGCGTTATTACTTGTAGTGATGGCGATTGGATATAGTGGTAAAGGTGCACAACGTTGGATAGATCTCGGCATTGTGCGCTTTCAACCATCAGAGTTATTGAAAATATTTCTTCCGATGATAGTTGCATGGTATTTTAGTGAAAAACCAATGCCACCAACGATTTTGCAAATTTTCATTGCGCTATTGATAATTATCATTCCAGCAGGTTTGGTATTACGTCAACCCGATTTGGGTACGGCATTGTTAATTTCATTTGGTGGAATTTGCGTGATTTTTTTAGCTGGCATTACCTGGCGACTGCTTGCTGTGTTTGGTGGCATTGCCCTGGCATCGATGCCGGTATTTTGGTTTTATCTACATGACTATCAGCGACAGCGCATTCTTACCATGTTGAATCCTGAGAGTGATCCGCTTGGAACTGGTTACCATATAATACAGTCTAAAATTGCAATTGGGTCTGGTGGTTTGTATGGGAAAGGCTGGTTAAATGGAACCCAGTCACAACTGGATTTTATACCAGAAAGATCTACAGACTTTATTTTTGCAGTATTTAGTGAAGAGTTTGGTTTTTTTGGCGTGGTCTTATTACTATGTGTTTATGGTTTTATTGTGATGCGTGGTTTGGCAATTGCAGCGCGTGCGCAAGATACATACTCAAGATTGTTAGCTGGAAGTTTAAGCCTGTCATTTTTCGCATACTTTTTAGTAAATATTGGTATGGTGAGTGGTGTTCTTCCTGTGGTAGGCGTGCCATTACCATTAATTAGTTATGGCGGCACATCTGCCGTTACGATATTAGCAGCATTTGGAATATTAATGTCTATTCATTCGCATCGTAAATTTTTATCTCACTGATTTTATGTATAAACGTTTAATTTTAGTTACCGTTATATTTTTTTCGTATGTCACGCAAGGTTTTGCGAATAACGATTACTTATCTCGAGTAGATGTAAAGAAATTTATTAATGAATTTTCGTCTAATAACAATTATTCAAAAGAGTCTCTAGATGACTTGTTTAAAAAAGTCACTACCCAGACACAAGTTCTAGAAGCAATTCAGCGACCTGCGGAGAAAGAAAAAAATTGGCAGGAATACCGCAAAATATTTATCACTGATAAGCGCGTTCAAGAAGGTCTTGCATTTTGGAGTAATAATGCAGCTATTCTTGCAAGTGCAGAGCGTAAATATGGAGTACCACCTGAAATCGTGGTTGCTATCATTGGCGTAGAGACTTTTTATGGTCGTTATAAAGGAAAGTATCCAGTATTTGATTCTTTAGTAACGCTAGGGTTTGATTATCCACCTAGGCAGAAATTTTTCCGCAGTGAGCTTGAGCATTTTCTTTTGCTTGCGAAGGAAGAAGATTTAGATCCTTTAGCAATTAAAGGTTCCTATGCAGGAGCGATGGGTAAGAGCCAGTTTATTTCTAGTAGTTATCGACGTTACGCAGTTGATTTTGATGAAAATGGCACGCGTGATTTATGGGAGAGTAATGAAGATGTAATCGGTAGTGTGGCGAACTACTTTAAACGTCATGGTTGGAAGGCAGATGAGGTCATTACGGTGCCTGCAAAAATTCAAGGTAACCGTTATCTAACACTGTTAGAAAAAGGGCTTAAACCGGTTGCATCTGTTTCTGAGTTGCCTCAATATGATGTGACGGCTGAACATAATGTTGATGCTCAACAAGCTGTATCACTTCTTGAGTTTAAAAATAATAAATCGGATGAGTATTGGCTAGGATTTAATAATTTTTACGTTATTACCCGTTATAATCACAGTCATATGTATGCCATGGCGGTTTATCAATTGAGCCAGCAAATCAAAAAAGACATTAAAGACTACGTTGTTCAAAATTAACTCTATTACGTATTGCCATTATCTAGCGATATGGGTTTTGGTTTTATCTGCAACCAGTGCATGTTCATCATTGCGTACATCATCATCTGATGGGCCACCGCCAGTCGCTAAACAATCCACGAAAACATTTCCAGTAGATCCAGTTCCTAGACAAGAACCGCTCAGTAAGTATGGCAATCCTGCTTCCTATGTAGTGTTCGGTAAAACCTATCGTACGCTTTCAAGTAGTCAGGGATTTGTGCAGCGTGGAATTGCTTCTTGGTATGGGAAAAAATTTCATGGCAGACGTACATCAAGTGGTGAGGTCTACGATATGTATGGCATGACAGCAGCACATACTCAGCTTCCATTGCCGACATATGTGCAGGTGACTAATTTAAAAAATGGCAAACAAGTAGTGTTGCGAGTCAATGATCGTGGACCATTTCATGGTAACAGAATAATTGACTTGTCTTACACAGCTGCATCTAGGTTGGGGATTATTAAGGAAGGTACGGGTTTAGTAGAAGTACGTGCATTAGATCCGCGTAACTATCGACTCGCACAAAATAGAGAACCCAATAATAGTGCAACTACAAAAGTAGAGAAAAAAGCAGCTTATATTGATGATAATACTGCTGATACGGCTCCGGAAGCTGCAACTGTTTCAAAGCTTAATCCTCGAGTTTTTGTGCAAGTGGGTGCATTTGGTGAACGTGAGAATGCCAACCAATTAGTGAGCCAGCTTAGTGAACTTAACTTAGGAAAAGTGTCTATTTCTTCTGTAGTGAAAAACTCTAGGCAACTACACCGTGTACGTATTGGTCCATTGGCGACAGTGCAATCTGCAGATGATACGGTTGCTCAGTTAAGTGCTATGGGTATGAGTGATCACCGTGTAGTGATTGAATAACTGATTTAGGAGAGGTGTGTGAGAATATTGGCAAGCATTAGAGTTAAAAGTTTCAGAATGGCAATTATTTTAGTATTGATTCTGGCTGCAACTGCTGCATTTAGTGCTGAATCGTTGCCAGTCCCTGCGCCTCCAACATTCGACGCGAGCAGTTATGTGTTAATGGACCATGCCAGTGGAGCAGTATTGGCTGATCACAATCCCAATGAACGCGTTGATCCTGCGAGCATTACTAAAATTATGACTGCTTATGTGGTGTATAAGTCTCTTGCTTCAGGGGATATTACTTTGTACGACCATGTAGAAATTAGTGAAAAGGCATGGCGAAGTATTGGTTCGAGAATGTTTGTTGAGGTTGGGGATAAAATTATTTTAGAAGATTTATTGCTTGGGCTTATTATTCAGTCAGGTAATGATGCGAGCATTGCCTTAGCTGAGCATGTAGCAGGAACTGAAGAAGCATTTGCAGATGTAATGAATGCTCAAGCAAAGCGAATTGGGATGAAAGATTCTCATTTTGTTAATGCAACCGGTTTACCTGATGCTGATCACTATACAACTGCATATGATATTGCATTGTTATCGCGTGCAATGATTAGTGAATTTCCGGAAGAATATAAAACATACTCGCAAAAAGAGTATACCTTCAATGGTATTAAACAATTTAATCGTAACCGTTTACTTTGGCGTGATAGTGCAGTAGATGGAATTAAAACGGGTCATACTGAAGCTGCAGGATACTGTCTAGCTGCATCTGCTGAGAAAAATAGTATGCGTTTAATTTCAGCAGTTATGGGTACGAATAGCGATAAAGCTCGCACTGTAAATAGCCAAGCGTTGTTGAATTATGGATTTAGATATTATGAGTCACATAAATTATATAAAGCGGGAGAAGTTTTGGCGCAGCAACGCATGTGGAATGGTGAAGTTAAATCCATTCAACTCGGTTTAGATAAAGATTTATATGTAACTATACCGAGGGGAAGCTACGATGCTTTGAAAGCAGATATGGATATCGATGCAGAGATTATTGCGCCAATTGAACAAGGTGATCAGGTTGGAGTAGTAAAAGTTACTCTTAAAGGGGAGGATTATTTAGAGCAGTCACTCGTTGCACTGCAGTCAAATCCTGAGGGTGGATTATGGCGTCGCCTTGTTGATTTCTTTATGAAATTATTCTTTTAAGTCATTAGACCTGTGCCTTCTGTTCCTGCATATTTAAATGGCGAATACTTGCCCTTAGAAGAATGTCGAATTTCTGTATTAGATCGTGGGTTTATATTTGGCGATGGAATTTATGAGTTAATTACGGTTTATCAAAACAATGCTTTTTATTTGACTCAACATCTAGAGCGCTTACAGCGCAGTATGGCGGAAATAAAAATTGTCAGTCCATATAGTGACGCAGAGTGGAAAGCGTTGATTAATAATTTAATACAGCAATCAAATCATGATGATCTAGCAATCTATATACAAGTTACCCGTGGGATTGCGCCCCGCGATCATTTTTTTCCAAAATCAACGCAAGCCACGGTATTTGCAATGGCTAACCCTCTTCCACTTGTTGCAAATGAGGATTTGGAAAAAGGTGTTGAGCTAATCACTAGTAATGATATCCGCTGGCAACGTTGTGATATTAAAGTAATTAGTTTGTTGGCAAATATTCTTGCAAAAGAAGAGGCAGCACAAGCTTCGGCGACAGAAGCCATTATGGTTCGAGATGATTACGCACTAGAAGGTTCGGCGAGCAATCTATTTGTGGCAAGAGGTGGGGTGGTGTATACGCATCCTAAAGATAATCTAATTTTGCCAGGTATAACCAGAGATTTTATTCTAGAACTATTGGATGAGCTTGGTATTGAATGTAAACAACAGCGTATTCCAAAAGACTGGTTATATTCTGCAGATGAACTATGGATTACAAGTTCTACCAAAGAAGTGTTAGCGGCCACGAAGATAGATGGTAAGAGGGTTGCAGATGGAAAACCAGGCAAACTTTGGCGTAAAACGTATGATCTATACCAGCAACGCAAGATGAGGAATTAGTCATTACTATTTGTCTATGACGGAAAGAGAATCATTATTAGAATTTCCATGTGAATTCCCAATTAAAATTATGGGCAAGAATCATCATGGGTTCCATCAAGCGGTTATTGAGATCTTGAAAAAACATCTTAGTGATTTTGAAGAGACTAAAATTAGTGAAGTAGAAAGTAAGCAAAAAAACTATTGCAGTATAACGGTAGTAGTTAATGCGACTAGCCAAGAACACTTAGATAACATCTATATAGAATTATCGGCTAGTGAATGGGTCATAATGGCATTATGATTTTTGACGAGGCTCTAATTTTTCTTTTACCTCGCTAATTGATGATCTCTAAATCGCTCTTCTGATAATTTTTACCTGGGCTCAACATAAATCAGAACAACCTTAAGATGTATGACTTATATGTTCGATATATGGGCAAGCAAGACTACAATGCTGTGTTCGAGAAGATGCGTGACTTTACTCAGCAACGAACTCCCGCCTCAGTAGACGAAATGTGGTGTTTGCAGCATCCTGCCGTTTTCACTTTAGGTGCTAATGCGGATCAGCAGCATATTCTTTCTCAAACAAATATACCCATCGTGCAATCTGATCGTGGTGGTCAGGTGACTTACCATGCTCCTGGGCAGGTAATCATATATTTGCTAGTGGATTTAAAACGCAAGTCCATTGGGGTGAAACGACTGGTTCAACTTATAGAAAAATCTGTGGTAGGTCTATTAAGTGACTATAATATTATTTCTCAGGCACGGGCCGATGCGCATGGCGTATATGTAAATGAGGCTAAAATTGCTTCGCTTGGTTTGCGCGTGCATAGTGGTTGCAGTTATCACGGAGTGGCACTAAATGTTGATATGGATATGAAACCGTTTTCGTTGATTAATCCCTGTGGTTTCCCTGGTTTGGCAGTTACGCAACTAAAGGATCATAGTATTACAGAAAGCGTAGAATCAGTTTCTGAAAAGCTCGCTCTTAAACTTTGTGAACATTTAAATTATAAAGACCGTAAAATCTTTTCTAAAGAGGCCTAAAAATTCTGTAATGCCGAAAAACAAGTCACATTTAGCTAAGCTTGGTGTTAAACAGCGAGGGCGTGAAAAAGTAACCAAGATTCCAGTAACATTTAAGGCTATGGGCGAAATTACGGGTTCGCGAATTCCAAAACCTAAGTGGCTGCGCGTTAAGGCTTCAACCAGTGAAAAAGTTCGAGAGTTGAAAAGCTTGTTGCGCGAACAAAACTTACATACGGTGTGTGAAG
>CAJICL010000260.1_pt1 | contig 11150 bp, 8 predicted proteins | sample 9199671 | NCBI WGS metagenome assembly CAJICL01 (sample SAMEA7708341, study PRJEB35096) | sediment metagenome | biome: marine neritic benthic zone biome [ENVO:01000025]; feature: sediment [ENVO:00002007]; material: shallow marine sediment [ENVO:03000034] sea grass bed [ENVO_01000059] ... | reverse complement strand
TTTGGTGTACCTATAATTTTATACATGGTTTCTCATGCCTTTATTAAGCCAATCGCCAAGCCATTAAAAACTTTATTCACTTACTGGTCTGTAGTTATTGTTCTTGCATTAATATTTATGGAAATTGTTACGCCCTTTTATATGACTGAATATGGGGTGAGACCTGAGCGAAAATTTTTTGAATACTTAACTGATCCTAAAGAAGTGCTCTTAATGTTATGGGGTATGTATGGATTTGCATCGATCATTATTTTGGCAATCCTGCTTGGTTCAGCTCCGTTTCTATATCGCTTAGTTAAAGGCTCTTATGTAAACATTGGTGATTGGTCAGTTAGTAAGTTCATATGGGTATTCCCCATTGTGATATTGGCCATATTTATAAGTATTCGATCTAGTTTTGACCATCGACCTATTAATCCAAGCATGGTTGCTTTTACGGATGATGCCTTAGTAAATAGTTTGCCCCTTAACTCGTTATATTCTGTTTTATATGCAGCATATCGTCTGAAAGACGAAGAAAACGCAAGTGATGTATATGGAAACCTTTCAAGAGATGAAATATTTGCTTCTGTAAACGATGAGTATGAGAAGCATAATCATGTTCATGCAATTAATAATATGGGTTTGGCAAACAAGCATAAAAATTTAGTTATTATTCTGGAGGAAAGTCTTGGCGCTAGATATGTGGAACGATTAGGTGGTGAGGGTTTAACGCCGAACTTAAATAAACTGGCAGAAGAAGGATGGTGGTTTAATCATTTGTATGCTACAGGCACACGTTCTGTGCGTGGAATCGAGGCAGTGGTATCAGGCTTCCTTCCAACTCCTGGTCGCAGTGTAGTGAAGCTTTCAAATTCCCAATCAAACTTTTTCACAATTGCTTCTTTGCTGCGCGAGCATGGTTATCAAAACCAGTTTTATTACGGTGGTAATGCGCACTTCGATAATATGAAGGGATTTTTCTTAGGCAATGGCTTTCATGATGTAATTGAGCAAAAAGATTTTATAAGTCCTAAATATATTGGTTCTTGGGGAGTATCGGATGAAGATGTTTTCCAGCGGATGCATCAGGACTTACTAACCAACACTCAACAGCCTAAACTGATGGTAGTGTTAACAACTTCTAATCACACGCCATTTGACTTTCCTGCCAGTTCTAATGACAGTTATAGTAATCCAATAAAATCTCGTGTAAATGCAATCCATTATGCTGATAAAGCATTAGGCGAATTTTTTGATAAAGCTAAACAGGCCAGTTATTGGGATAACACAACTTTCTTGGTGGTCGCCGATCATGACCAAAGAGTGTCGGATTTTATTGTTAAACCGGACCCTAATCATCCTGAAAAGAGCGTAAAGTATTTTCCAGTAGAAGGATTTCGTATCCCAGGCTTAATCCTTGGTGGTGGTATACAGCCAAAACAAATCGATAGTGTAATTAGTCAAATAGATATGCCGCCAACATTGCTAAGTATGATTGGTATTTCAACAGATACCCCAATGATTGGTACTGATCTAACCATGATAGATGAATCCTATGTTGGGCGTGCGATTATGCAGTTCAACGATCATCAGGCTTATTTAGAAGGTGAATCTTTAGTAGTTTTGCGGCCAGGGAAGTTTCCACTTAAAGGCCAATATAAAAATAAAACTTTTATGCCTGAGAATAAGGAAGGTCTTGATGAATTAGCCCATACGGCATTAGCCCATGCTTTGTGGGCAAGTACTAAGTATAAAGATAGGTCATATAATTGAGGGTCTTGTTAGATATCGTGTAACGAAATGCTTATTTGAATCGAATAGCTGCTATTTTTAGCGATTATTTATCTAAACTTCCAGTTCAGGACGTATCTCGAAAGGAGAGCAGTTTAGTAAAGAAGCTACAGGCAAAGATATTATATTGCCGGAATGATGATTAGCACAATCGAGAATAGGATAGGCAGTAAAAAGAGAACTAGCTGTTAGGGGCGACTTAAAGTTTTACTCCAGTTAATCGTTCACAGGCTTCTAAATATTTTGCGCTAGTATTGTCGATAATTTCTTGGGGTAGTTTCGGTCCGGGCGCTTGTTTGTTCCAATCCAATGTTTCCAAATAATCACGCACATATTGTTTGTCGTAACTTTTTGGACTGGTGCCCACCTGGTAGCTATCTTGTGGCCAAAATCGAGATGAGTCTGGTGTTAATGCTTCGTCTATTAAAACGATTTCTCCATTTTCATCTAAACCAAATTCAAATTTAGTATCGGCAATAATAATTCCGCGTTGTAAAGCATATTCTGCAGCTTCTTTATAAATACTTATACTAATGTCTCTAACGGATTCTGCGATGTCCTTGCCGACTAAATCAACAATGGCTTCAAAATGAACATTCTCATCATGATCTCCAACTGCAGCTTTAGTGGATGGAGTGAATATAGGCTGTTCTAGTTGTTGTGCTTGCTTTAAGTTTTCTGGTAACGGTACTCCGCAGATGGCACCAGTATTTTGGTATTCTTTCCATCCAGAGCCAATTACATAGCCGCGTACTATGGCCTCAAAAGGCAATGTTTTCAGTTTGCGAACAATTACGCTTCTATCTTTGAGTAGCTCGCGCTCATTTTCGTCTTGAATAATGTCTTCAAGCTGAATGTCACTGAGATGATTTTTTACTTTGTTTGAAAATCGATCAAACCAAAAATTCGATACGGTGGTTAGTACCATGCCTTTTTTGGGAATAGGATCTGGCAATATCACATCAAAGGCAGAGAGTCGGTCACTGGTGACAATTAGCCAATGTTTATCATCGACTTCATAGATGTCTCGGACTTTGCCCTGGTATACCTTTTTTAGTGATTTTAGGTTGGATTCGAATAACATTTTGTTCTTTTAAGTGCTTAATTCTCTTATATACGCTGGTTTTATTGGCCTGTCTCAGCCAAAATGCCCGCTTATTTTTTTATTATATTTGTTAAATAAGGATCAGGGGTAACGAAATGACCAATCCACAAGTCAGCATTATTATGGGTAGCGATAGTGATTGGCCCACTATGCAAGCTGCTGCTGCGATTTTGGATCAGTTTGGCGTATTGTACGAGAAGCGCGTGGTTTCTGCTCATCGTACCCCAAAGTATATGGCTGAATTTTCTGAGTCTGCCGCCTCCCGTGATGTACAGTGCATTATTGCAGGTGCGGGTGGTGCTGCGCATCTACCCGGTATGGTAGCTGCGATGTCAACTGTTCCTGTGCTAGGTGTGCCGGTGCCAAGTAAACACTTATCGGGCCAGGATTCTCTATATTCTATTGTACAAATGCCTAAAGGGGTGCCGGTTGCCACATTTGCAATAGGAGAAGCGGGCGCTGCAAATGCAGCTTTGTTTGCGGTAGCGATGTTGGCGAACAATGACCCCGCGTTAAGGGCAAAACTAGACGAGTTTCGTGACGCGCAATCAGATAAAGTACTTAACACACAACTTCCCGACTAACCTTTTTTAATTGTTTATGATTTTACCTGGCGCAACGCTTGGCATGTTAGGTGGCGGTCAGCTAGGCCGCATGTTTGTACATGCTGCTACATCAATGGGCTATCGCGTTATTGTGCTTGACCCAAATTCTTCCAGTCCCGCGGGTGAAATTGCACACTTGCATCTGCAGGCTAAATACGATGATGCGCATTCATTAAAAGCATTGGCGCAAGAATGTGCAGTCATCACCACTGAATTTGAGAATGTTCCTGCAGAGGTTTTTGACCATCTTGAAAAAACTTGCAGTGTGTCTCCCAGTGCGCGCGCATTAGAACTTGCACAAGATCGCATTAAAGAAAAAAAGTATGCGCAATCCTTAGGTATTGCAACAACCCCCTTTCATGCTGTGAGCAGTGAGCATGATATAGAGGAAGCATTTAGTAACATAAATGCTCCAATGATATTGAAAACCACGCGTCTTGGTTATGACGGCAAGGGGCAAGCTATTGTTAATACGGTGCAAGAAAGCATAGAGCGGTGGGATACGTTAGAAAAAGTTGAATGTGTGCTGGAGAAGAAAATAACACTTAAGTCTGAGGTCTCTGTTGTGCTAGCAAGATCTTCTGCTAAAGAGCTTAGCTTTTTTCCAGTAGCAGAGAATGTGCATCGAGATGGAATTTTATTTACCAGTACAGTGCCGGCAAGCGTGAGCGATAAAATTCAAGACGTAGCAAAATCGTATGCACAGAAAATTGCAGAGGACTTAGACTATTGTGGGGTCCTCGCGGTAGAGTTTTTTGTTGATGACGAGGAAAACGTATATTTTAATGAAATGGCCCCACGTACACACAATAGTGGGCATTATTCTATGGATGCTTGTTATACTTCGCAGTTCGAGCAGCAGGTCAGAGCGATATGCGGTTTACCGTTAGGGGATACGACTGCGCATAGTGCAGTCACCATGGTAAATGTATTAGGTGACCTCTGGGATGCTAAAGATCAACAGCCCGATTGGTCTCGCATATTGACTGAGAATGTAAAATTACACTTGTATGGCAAACATCAAGCTCGTGTAGGTAGAAAAATGGGGCACTTTAATTATCTTGCCAATCAAGGTGAGGATACATTAGCTAATGCAAAGAAATTATTCTTGATGCTCTCCGCAGAATAAACCTCATATATTATCTAAATGAAAAAGTTTCCAGCATTTCGAATTCATTCAGATCAACAAAGTACTCACGCTGGAATCGAGCAACTTAGCATCGACGATCTTTGTGAAGGCGATGTTGTTATCCACGTGAAGTATTCCAGTGTAAATTACAAAGACGCGCTAGCAGGTACAGGTAAAGCAAAAATTCTCAGGCGTTCGCCATTAGTGGGTGGCATTGATCTGGCGGGAGAGGTGGTTGAGTCTGCCAGCAGTGATTTTATTCAAGGTGATCAAGTTATTGTTAATGGTAGTGGCTTAAGTGAAATTCATGATGGTGGTTATGCAGAGTTTGCGCGAGTGCCAGCTGATTGGGTGGTGCCATTGCCAGCAGGTTTGACGCTTGCGCAAAGCATGATCATTGGTACTGCCGGGTTTACTGCAGCACTTAGCATTCATCTACTTCAACAAAATAATCAACAAGTTGAAGATGGCCCTATTGTTGTTACCGGGGCTAGCGGTGGTGTAGGAAGTTTCGCAATCGATCTATTGCATAAATTAGGTTATGAGACGATTGCAGTAACAGGTAGTAAAGATGCGCATGACTATCTTAATGAGTTAGGTGCAAGTAAAGTCGTTAGCCGAGAAAAAATTCTAATCGGCGATGGTGTATTAGAAAAAACGCGCTGGGCAGGGGCGATAGATAACGTAGGTGGTGATACTTTAAGTGCCTTAGTGCGTGCTACTAAACCATGGGGGAATGTAGTGAGTGTGGGAATAGCAGGAGGAGTAAAATTTGAGCTTTCAACAATGCCATTTATCATACGTGGCGTGAACTTGTTGGGAGTGAGCTCATCAAACTGTCCACAACCATTAAGAAAACAGATATGGAATAGATTAGGGGATGATTTACATCCGGATCATCTCGCTAGAATTAATACGCAAGCAGCAAGTCTAGAGAATTTACCTGATATATTTGAAAAACTTTTAAATAATGAGATTCGGGGTCGAGTTCTTGTTGAGATTTAAATTATAAATTTAACGTAGAGGTAAATAATGACTAAAGCATTAAGAGTAAAACATTTACATTTATTTATTCTATTCGGTTTGGCTTTAGTATTGAGTTCGGTCGTCTATGCCGCAAAAATAAATCCTCCAGCGAAAATGCCTGAGTTTACGCAAGTAGATGAACTAGCGTGGTTAAATTCAAAACCATTATCAGTAAATGACTTGCGTGGCAAGGTCGTGTTAATAGATGTTTGGACCTATGGTTGTTGGAATTGTTATAACTCTTTCCCGTGGTTGAGGAGTGTAGAGGAAAAATTTGCTGACCAAGATTTTACGGTCATTGGTATACACACACCTGAATTCGATCGCGAGAAAGTGCGCGAAAATGTGGTTAAAAAGGTTGCTGAATTTAAATTACATCACCCTGTGATGATGGATAATAATTTTGCCTATTGGCGCGCTTTGCGTAATAGATATTGGCCAGCTTATTATATTGTTGATAAGCAAGGTAATATTCGAAAAGGCTTCATAGGAGAAACCCATGAAGGTGATCGACGTGCAAAGAAAATAGAAAAGCTAATTGCGCAATTACTTAAAGAATAAAAGTAGCAACGTGGATGCTGCGCCGCCAACGCATAATTACTATAATTGTGCGCTGGCGGTTCAGCATCGTTTGTCTAAGGGGATAACAATCCAGATAGTACGATGTAAGTCGCCATAGTCATGGCTGCAATTGCAATGCTTATTAATTCAATGTCATCAGTATTCATAGTTAATTTCCTCTAGTTATTTAATATAAATTTAAAACGTACAAGTAGTAGAGCAAATAATGTGCCAAAAAATTTACCTATATAATTAAACAAATATGTGATTGATTGGAGGTTTATGGGGAGAATTCTGATTCAAAATGTAACGGGTGCTGCACTAGAATGAATCAACGAATATTTATAACGTCTAATGTTCGTTAATGGCCAAAAGTTGAAATAAAGTAAACCATTTGGGGAAATGTTAGGTTGGAATTATTAAAACAAATATTCAAAATGTCTGCTACGACCACCATGGATGGTGGAAGTGCAGAAATTGCACGACTACATGGAAGCAGGAGGTAGAGCAATGCATGGAGCAATTGCCGAGGAGCAAATTTCTACCGACCCAAAGCGGACATTTTAAGATCATAGAATATTTAATCTGAAGCAACATCCATGTTGCGCCTTATATGCGTACATCCTTGTACTTTCTAAATTATCCGAAAGTGGGCATTTCGGTAAGAAAGAATCTAATCAGTTGCAATTTCCGGTTGCAGCTCATATTCACACGGTCACTTAACCTACCTGTCTCCCGCGACACTTGTGCATCCTGCACATCGTTCATGTATACATCCTAAAAACATTTGAGCTTCTAATGCGCGAACTGTATTTAACTGCATGGGAATATCAAATTTTGCTGAATCCATAAATATAACAGTCTAGCCTAGACGTACCGAATAACAGTGCAACATTGATATTTTTGACCATCTTTCAGGGTCCAGCTTCTGGACCAATGACATCTTTACACCCTATATCTGAAAAATCATCCCACTTGAAAGGTGTCTGATGTTACACATTTTAAAAACATAGTACATTTCGCGGTCAATTGTTTACACACTTTCGGGGACGTATAAGTGATATCCATTTGCAGAAAATTCACTGTAAGGTAAGGAAGCTAAAGTGAATGAGGTAACCAGAGCATTCCGAATTGGGTTATGTGGAATCCAACTTAAAGATCGCAATGTGCTAAAACGAATTTTAGCCATTACTGAAGGACGTTCGCGTATTTATTCATTGTTTGATCCACAAGTTGACGATCAAAGTGATATTTTAATTGTAAATGCTGATGATCCTGCTGCCTTAAAAGAGTGGAATAATAAATATGTAGGCAGTAATGGTATGAGTATGTGTGCCACAGTATTTGCAAGTCGTAACAATATGACACATGAGCAATATAGCAATACAGCATTGCCATTTTTCCCCACGCGTATTCTAAAATGTCTTGATGAAGTTACGGTTAAAAACTTCAAATATACGCCTGAATTACGCATCGAAGAGCCTGTTGAGGGCATTGATGTTAAAAAGACTCAGCAAAATAATCGTGATTATAAAACTGAATTCTCTAAACAAGAGTTAGAGAAAGTTATCAGTAATGATCCGATCAAAAATGATGATCAAAATAGACGTAATGTCTTAATTGTTGACGATAGTTTACCAGTGCGGAAAGCGTTGGATATGAAGCTGCGTCTTATGAATTATCAAGTGCACCATGCATCAAGTGGTCGTGAAGCAATATATTCACTTCAAAATAATCGATTTGATTTTATATTTCTGGATGTCGTTATGCCGGGGATTGATGGATATGAGGTTTGCAAGTTAATAAAGCGTAACAAATCCACCAAAAACATACCGGTAGTAATGTTAACAAGTCGTTCCTCACCATTTGATAAAGTTAAAGGAAAGTTAGCTGGATGTGATTCATATCTTACGAAACCAGTTGAGCATGAAAAGTTTGAGAAAGTTGTGGCAGGACTTCTTATTTAGTAGGTATATATATTATGAGTAGCAAAATATTAATCGTTGATGATTCAAAACCTGATTTAGAAAATTTAAAATCTATTGTTGCCAATGCTGGTTATCATGTGATAACAGCAATTTCCGGCCAAGAAGCTGTTGAGAAAGCAACAAGCATTCATCCGGATCTCATTTTCATGGATGTAATCATGAGCAACAAAGATGGTTTTGAAGCTTGTCGTGAAATAGTCGCAAACAAAGAAACTAAAGACATTCCAATTGTTTTTGTGACGGGAAAATGTCAAAAGGCAGACCGAGTTTGGGCAGAACTACAAGGGGGAAAAGCTTTAGTTGGAAAACCTTTTACTCCTGATCAAATAATGGTTGAACTTCATAAGCATGTAATATGAATAAGATTACCAACAACTCTGCACATTCAGCACATGGTGAGTTGAGCTCAGCATATACCGGGCAAGTGTGGTTAAAAGAAAACGAAGAGCTTGTTGAGAAATTAGAAGCTGCATATGAAGCTGTTCCTGGAAAAAATGCAGCAAACCATAATAAACAGTTTTACGGGATTAAATTCAACACCTTGCATTTGCTAATTGATAAAAATATCTCTAGTGAATTATTAGAGGACAGTTCGATTTACCCTGTTCCACTAGCAGCTGATTGGTTAATCGGTGTAGCTAATATAAGAGGAGATATTGTTCCGGTTATTGATTTTGAAAAAATGATAACAGGTGAATCTGCTAATCAAAATACTAATAACAGTAAGATTATAATTATTAATAAAGGTATGGATGCCATTGGATTGATGCTTGATCAATTACCGAAGCTTATTAGTTTCAGTAGCGATGCAAAATTAAGTGATTATTCAAGCTTGCCAGAAGTGATTCAAGAATATGTGGAATATGCCTACACACAAGATGCTATTACATGGGCATGTGTTGATTTTCCAGCATTTATTCAATCTAACAAAATTTAATACAACGTTTATAACAGATGCTTAATTAGGACATTATTATGATCAATTCAAATTTAATCTCTAATATATCGATAAATAAAAAACTAACGATTCTCTTTATTACTGTTGCGATAGGGTTTATAGCAACTACTTTAACTTATTGGTTTATTGTTAATAATGCGCGGGAATCCACTGAGCGAACTAATTTATTTATCAAATATGGCCAACTTACTAGTGAGGCGCAAAAAAACTACTTCAAAGTAAGACGTTTTGAGAAAGATTTCTTATTAAGTATATCGGCATCGACTGGTCAAACTTATAATAATGCTCCTCTTGATGAACACGCTAAACATGTGCAGCTTCTTGAAAAGAACATGGAGGAATTGAAATCTCTCGGGGAAACCATTGATACATCAATTTCTGAAGAAGTGGTAATCGATGAAATTGAGATGCCTGCTGATTATATTTCGCTGTTAGTTACACAAGCATCCTCTGTTGTTGAGAACTATAAAGTATCGTTTTCAGATATTGTAAAATTTAACCAAGTAGTTGGCTTTACAAGTCTAGAAGGGCTTCGACTTAAAGCAAATGAGGCTATAAATTCTATAGAAAGTAACACTAAATCAGCAACTAATCCCAAATTATTTACATCAATTGCAAAATTACGTTCACATGAAAAACACATTTTACAATCCATTGACTTAACTGAGTCATTTGAGGATTTAAAGCTTGAAGCTCAACGATTAAATTCAGAGCTTAAGGTAACTTCATTAAGCACAAGTGATAGGGTTTACTTGAATAGTAGAGTAAATAGTTATGTTGATATTGTAGATGAAATTGTAACTAATAAACGTAATGCTAATGAATATACTGAGCTATATGATTTTATGCTTGGACCAATGTTTGAAGAAATGGGTCAATCTTCACAGCTTAGTATTACTCAAAACCAAGCTGCATTGGAGAAAGCGACATTTTTAACAACTGTGATTATTTCTGTATTATTGATCGCAATTGCAGCATTGATCTCCTCACTACTTTATTTGTTTGGTGACTCGATCAGAAAGCCAATTAATAAACTACTGGATACCATTCATGAAGTTAATGAAGGTAATTTAACCGCTAGAATTCATTCGAAGCATCAGGATGAGTTAGGTGAGCTATCCACATCATTTGATAAATTACTAGATGAAAAAGTTGCGCAGCTTTCAGAGTCTGAAAAAGAAAATGAGCAACTCAATGAATCTGTAATTGAGTTAATTAAAGCTGTAGCCCAATTAGGAAAAAAAGACTTTACTGTTAAGGTTCCAGTAGCTGAAGACGTTACCGGCGCTGTAGGGGACTCATTAAACTTGCTGACTACAGAGACTGCAAATGCGTTAAACGATGTTAAAAATGTCTCGACCTACGTAGCAGGAATTTCAAAGTTAGTTCAAAAGCAATCCAACTTAGTTATGTCTGTCGCTGAACGTGAGCGTAACCAAGTTGAACAAACTGTAAATGAGTTGAATAAATCATCTAATGAGATGAACAAAATCTCAGCGGATGCGGTGGATGCAAACTCAAGAGCAGATAACGCTTTACTGAATACGCATAATGCTCAAAATGCTGTAAACCGTTCGATCGATGGTATTAATAGTATACGTGACACCATTCGCGAGACTGAAAAAAGAATTAAGCGACTTGGTGAACGATCTCAAGAAATTACAGGTATCGTAAACTTGATTAATAGCATTGCTGAACGAACTCATATTCTTGCCCTTAATGCTAGTATGCACGCTGCTTCAGCGGGTGAAGCGGGACGCGGGTTTGCTGTCGTAGCAGACGAGGTGCAAAGACTTGCTGAAAGTGCTAGAGAAGCAACAACTGAAATTGGCTCGTTAGTTAATAATATTCGTGCAGAAACTAACGATACAGTAACTGCGATGAGTAAAGCGATCAGCCAAGTGGCAGATGGAACAAAATTAGCCGAGCAGGCTGGTTCTGCTATGAAACTTACTGAGCAGTCAACCGAAGATCTCGTAAAAGCTGTTGAAAGAATTACATCAAG
>CAJICL010000258.1_pt1 | contig 11170 bp, 7 predicted proteins | sample 9199671 | NCBI WGS metagenome assembly CAJICL01 (sample SAMEA7708341, study PRJEB35096) | sediment metagenome | biome: marine neritic benthic zone biome [ENVO:01000025]; feature: sediment [ENVO:00002007]; material: shallow marine sediment [ENVO:03000034] sea grass bed [ENVO_01000059] ... | reverse complement strand
ATAAAGAAAACAATAGGAACTGAAATCCACCCTGAACGTGCACCAGACATGGCTAAAGCAAAACTCAAAAAAAGAATACTTATGATTGCAAGTGCAATCTCAATTTTATTTAAACTAGCTATGATGATACTTAAATGTGCAACCACCACCGCAAGCCATGCTGTGCATACAATGCCAAAATGGATTGAATTCATACCAAGACCAATACCAACTGTGTCAAGATTAGGATCATTAGGATATTCATCAAATAACCAAAATTGACTTTTAGCAAATCCGCTTAACTCTGCTATCGCACCAAGGCCAATTATTATTCCCGAAATTGCAAAAATAAATAAAACACTTTTAGCTTGTAAATTACTTCTGAAAATTGCATACGCGATAGGTGGCAACAAAAGATATACTGCGTAGTGCGATTCAAAATACTTGGCACTATGCAAAGGGTAGTCTGATAATGCATAGGAGAAAATACAAACTGCAACATATAGCAGACTCGCATTTAACAACCACCGCATCCACCCTTTTAGCAACAAATTTAGCAACAAAAAAGGAAATAAAACAGACAAATGAATGAAAGGTTTACTATAAAAATCGGTATCACTACAACAAATATTGCTGAGATACGTCGCCAGCATTATCAAAAGCACAAAAATGGCACTTGATTTTAAAACAAAGCCCTTGCTGTAATCTTTATACCTGTCTTTATAGATTAGCACTAACCCAACTATTGCAAGCAAATAAAAACCTATGCGCGCAATATCTCTATTTAAAAAGTACAAGCATAAAAAAAGACTAATACAGATAAGCACAAAAAACGTCATTTTGCGTTTTTCGTTCAATACATTATCAACAACCATTGTAGTATTTATGAACTATATAAAAAATGTGCGACACAACCCGGCATTCTTTTTTCAGCAAATACCAGCAAACAAATACAGAAATCTAAGCACCACTACATTTACGCTAACAATGTCGCATAGGATAGCCACGAATCGTTATAAATATGTCGGCCATACACTGAATCAAAATACATAGACTGTAATTTTGTAGTTATTTCACCACGCACCCCTTCGCCTATGGTCCGATTATCAAGCTCGCGAATTGGGGTAACCTCTGCAGCCGTACCAGTAAAAAAGGCCTCATCAGCCGTATACATTTCATCCCGAGTAATGCGCTTTTCTATTACCGGTATATTAATTATTTCAGCAAGGGTGATTATTGTTTTTCGCGTGATCCCATCCAAAGCTGAGGTTAATTCTGGCGTATAGAGCACTCCCTTTTTAACAATAAATACATTTTCACCGCTGCCTTCAGCAACAAAACCATCTACGTCCAATAACAAAGCTTCATCATAGCCATCATGCAGTGCTTCATTTAAAGCCAACATGGAATTCACATAATTACCATTCAATTTTGCTTTACACATTGCCACATTAACGTGATGGCGCGAGTAAGAAGAGGTCTTTACCCGAATACCATTTTTCATATTATCTTCGCCCAAATAGGAGCCCCATTCCCATGCCGCAACAATACAATGTGTTTTTAAATTATCAGCACGCAAACCCATACCTTCCGAACCATAAAAACACATTGGTCTCATATAGCCATAGGTTAATTCATTTTTATTAATTACATCAATTTGGGCTTGATTAATTTCCTCAGCAGAAAATGGCATTGGCATACCGATTATTTTTGCTGAATTGAATAGCCGTTCAGTATGATCATGAAGGCGAAATATTGCGGTACCTTGTTCTGCTTTATAAGCACGAACACCTTCAAATACCCCCGCACCATAATGCAAAGTATGCGTAAGCACATGAGTTTTTGCTTCTCGCCATGGCACAAATTCACCGTCGTACCAAATCCATCCATCTCTATCAGACATCGACATCTGAACTTAACTCCCTAATAATAACCTTAAGTATAACTATGAAAACGTATGCACTGATGCATAGTATTGAATTGTAAATTATGTAGCTTCTGAGTGTAACAGACTTGTCCAAATTTTTTGTACTACGTTACGTTCCTCAGCAAATACGCTCATATCTTGTGACTCGGGCAATAGCTTCAAACTTAGTTGATGCATATACTCACGAAATTTCAGGTAAATTTCTTTTAGTTCTTCAGCATTTTGCAGCTCCAACAAACCCACCTCAGCACAAGCATCAAGAATTCTAACATTATCAGTATACTCACAAATTTGAGGATATTTACTAGAATAGCTTAGCACCAAATACTGCACGATAAATTCGATATCAATTACGCCACCTATTTCTTTCTTAAGATTTAAACCTGATTTAGAACTAGATTTATGCGCATCCATCATTTTGTTTCTCATCTCAATGATTGATGCCTGCACATCACGAACTTCTCTTGATTGGCATAGTATATTTTGTCTAATATTTACAAACTTATTGTTAAGTTCTTGACTATCAGTGATAGCGCGAGCGCGCACCAGTGCCTGATGCTCCCACAACCAAGCTTCTTTCATTAGATAGTTTTCATATGCATTGATTGAACTCACAATAGGACCAGACTCTCCATGTGGACGAAGCCGTAAATCCGTTTCAAAAACTTTCCCAGCAGAGGTTATCGTAGACAAAATATGTATAGTCCTCTGAACTAAGCGAGTGAAAAAAATATCATTGTGAATTTTTTTATCCCCACCTGCTCCACCTCCACTAGTCTCACAATTCACACCATCGCTATTGTGCAAAAAAACAACATCTAAGTCTGAATCATATCCAAGCTCTAAGCCGCCCAGCTTCCCATACTCGACGATTAGCACTTCCGGCGTGTACACATGACTATTTAATTCGCACTTCGGTTCGCCGTATTTTTCTATTAGATCGTGATAAGCATAACGAACAGCATTACTAATACAGGTCTCCGCCAGCCAAGATAAGTGATCACTCACTTTCATAATTGGATAATTTTCAACAATATCTGCTGCTGCAATTTGGATTACTTGTGAATGCTTAAACTCGCGCAACCGTTGCATATATTTTTCTAAATCATTATTAGAGTCCTCTGTGCCAATTAAACATTGTTGCTGCATTTCAACCATACTCGGTGGCTCGTACGATTCATCCATACTTAAAATTTCATCTAACAACAAAGGATGGGTTGCTATATATTGTGCGGCCCAAGGACTGTCTTCTACTAATCTAAAAATTTTTGATACTTTGTTTTTATTCTCGATTAGTAATGAAATATAAGTAGATCGCTGAACAATTTTTTTCAATATATTTAAAAAACGATCAAAAACTATTTTAGAGTCATCAAGCTGGGACAATTGCTGTAAAAATATTGGCATAAAGCGATCTAACCTAGCTCTTGCGACAGGGATCAGTTTTTGCACAAGACTACTTTGAGAAAAATTATTTAATTGCGTATATATATGTTCTGCATCATCAGCAAAACTATCTGTTAAACAATCTAAACAATTTTCTTTCTCATCTATTTGCAACCATACCTTTTCAAACTCGCTTTTCTCAAATACATCTTGTTTTTCAGCTTCATCATTTTTTAATAATGACTGATATACAGTATTTACCGCACTTTTATGCCTTTTATACTCCGCATAGAATTCATACCAGTCTTGCATACCTAACATATAAGCATAGTGTAATTGCGACTGGCTCTCCGTTGGCAGGCTATGGATTTGCTGGTCTTCTCGAATTTGCAAACCATTTTCTGCCTTGCGTAAAAATAAATATGCTGCTGTTAACTTCTCTGCCAAATCGTAAGTAAGCAAACCTTGCACTTCTAACTGCTTAAGCGCTTGTAACGTAGAACGAATACGTAAAGATGAATCTTTCCCTCCATAAATTAATTGAAACATTTGCGCAATAAATTCAATTTCACGTATTCCTCCAAATCCAATCTTCAAATTTTCTTTTGCAGAATCTTGTTGAGCTTTAGCATCAATCAAAGCTTTCATATCTCGCAATGATTGTATTGCCCCATAGTCCAAATAACGACGATATATAAATGGTGTAACTTCTTTAAGAAAATCCTCCCCAATGTGACGATCCCCCGCAATTACACGTGCTTTCATCCATGCATAACGCTCCCAGTCACGACCGTGGGTTTGAAAATACTGATCGATGGATAGAAAACTAGGAAGTAATGCTCCAGAGTTTCCAAAAGGCCTCAGCCTCGTATCTACACGAAACACAAAACCATCTTGAGTTTGTTCGGAAAGAATTTTAATAAATAACTGAACAACTTTTTGATAAAACTCAATCGCTTTACCTGCTTGGTCTTGCGAATATTTTGGGTTGTCCGCATAAGCAAAAACAATATCGATATCCGAAGAAAAATTAAGCTCACCGCCACCCAACTTACCTAATGCAAAAATAACAATTTTCTGAGGTAAGTTTTTTTCAAAGTCGCTCGTTAAAGATCGAGATTGCTGCCATTCAAAACACCACTGCAAAGTTTCTTGCACACAAATTTCTGCAAATGCGCTTAATTCAAATAGCGTTTGTTGCACGGTTGTATACTGCTGCAAATCTCGCCAAGCAATTCTTGCAAAAGCTGCGAATCTTTTTTGCCGTAGTTTTTGTTGCGCACTTTCAACATTATCAGCAACCGTTACAACCTCGCTCAACTGATGGCGGTAAATTTCCATATCAAAATCAATATGCAACTCGTCATTCCTAAATAAGGTTTGCAACCATTTAGGTTGAGATACACAAACACGTTTTATAAATGGACTCGCATACCAAATAGCAAATAGCTCATCCTTGTGCTTGAGTAGATCTAAATCATTTTCGAGCGCAACAAGAATGGCATCGAAGTCTTGCTGGAATATTGGAGGTGCAGTTTCAGGAGGTAGTTTTAGCATTTATATACGTCAATGACCTTTAAGCTATTCATTCTAACCAAGTAAATGTTGAGCCCTGGGATATCCTGCGCAATTTAGATATTCTAAATGCTAATGAGAATAGATATCATTAATATTAAGCCCTAACCATAATAATTATATGGTTTATACCTATTTAGATTTACAAACTTATGAACTCGACTTTAATCCGTAAATTATATTCAACTATTTCACTCAGCATGCTTCTATTTGCATCTGTCGCTAGTGCTGCTGAAGTTAACATTTATTCAGCAAGAAAAGAGGATCTGATCAAACCTATCTTAGAAAAGTTTGAACAAGACTCAGGAATAGAAGTCAATCTAGTCACTGGGAAAGCAGATGCTTTATTACAACGATTAATTAGCGAAGGCAAACATAGTCCAGCAGATATCTTAATTACTACCGATGCGGGCCGACTGTACCGAGCAAAAAACGCAAAAGTACTTCAGAACATTAAATCTGAGATTCTGAACACATCTATCCCTGAACAGTATAGAGATCCAGAGGGTTATTGGTTCGGATTAACATTGAGAGCACGTCCAATTGTTTACGCTATAGAACGTATAAAACCAGACCAGCTTTCAAGCTATGAATCATTAGCGAATCCTAAATGGAAAAACAAAATATGCATACGTTCTTCCGACAACATATATAATCAGTCTTTGGTTGCATCTATACTTGCTCACTTAGAAGAAGAAAAAACTCTTGCTTGGGCAAAATCATTCGTACAAAACTTCGCTAGACCTCCGCAAGGTGGAGACCGTGACCAAGTCAAAGCCGTAGCTGCAGGCCAATGCGATCTTGCCGTAGTTAATAACTATTATCTCGGCAAAATGTTAACCTCAAAAGACCAATCAGAAGTTTCAGCAGCACAAAAAGTAAATATATTTTGGCCAAATCAAGAAAACAGAGGTACACATGTAAATATTAGTGGTGCAGCCATTACTGCATCCGCCAGAAACAAAGAGGCAGCACTTAGATTATTAGAGTTTTTAGTTAGTGATACTGCACAACAATGGTATGCAGAAAAAAATCTCGAATACCCGATCAAACCAGGAATAAAACCAAGTGAGATTTTACAAGCTTGGGGAGAATTCAAAGCAGATTCTTTAAGCTTAAATCAACTCGGTGAAAGAAATGCTGAAGCTGTGATGATCATGGACCGTGCCCAATGGAAATAATTAAATGAAAATAAATTCGTAGTAAAAAATAATGTAAGGAAATGCACAGGCATACGACCTCATGGATGTAAGTCACGAACCCAACAATAAACAATTTCTGTTGCACAATTTTTTGCAGCAAAAGAGTAATCTTGGGTGGATATTAGGTGCCGTAGCAATCGCCTTAATTGTAAGTATTCCTGTTCTTAGCGTTTTATCCTCAATATTTTTGCCAAGTAGTGATGTTTGGCAACATCTCAAATCTACAGTTCTAACTGAATATATAAAAAACTCCCTGTTGCTTGTGATCGGCGTGAGCTTTGGCACACTCATAATTGGTATTACAACAGCATGGTTATGCAGCGTATGTGAGTTTCCAGGCCGAAAATTTTTTAGCTGGCTACTGTTATTACCTCTAGCCTTCCCCCCCTACATCATTGCATACACCTATACTGGCTTACTGGACTTTTCTGGCCCCGCACAAAGCTTTTTACGAGAACTATTTGATTGGGGTTACGGGGATTATTGGTTTCCAGAAATTCGCTCTCTCAGTGGAGCAATCGCCATGCTTTCATTAGTGCTTTACCCCTACATCTATTTACTTACACGTACCGCTTTTTCAGAACAATCCACAAGCTTTAGGGAAGCCAGTCATATTCTAGGTATTGGTCTGTCGAATACATTTCTAAAAGTTGCATTGCCGTTAGCAAGACCCGCAATTATTGCCGGGTTAACGCTGGTAGCAATGGAAACCTTAGCCGATTACGGAACAGTTCATTATTTTGGTGTTCCCACCTTTACAACAGGCATATTTCGCACCTGGTTTGGTCTTGGAGACCGCATTGCAGCAACACAATTAGCCAGTCTATTACTGCTATGTGTTTTCCTAGTAATTATTATCGAGCGTTACTCACGACAATCAGAAAAATACCATAATCTCTCAGGCGCAAAAAAAAATACGCGCTATCCTTTATCTGGCTCTAAAGCGATCTTAGCCATTATAATCTGCTCAATACCTGTTGTTATAGGATTTATCATTCCCGCTATACAGCTATTTTCCTGGGCACTTAAAACAGCTCCAGATATCATTAACAGCTCATTTATTGAATTGATTTTTAATACTGTCAAACTTGCCTTGATCGTAGCTGTGTTAGTGGTTTTTACAGCAACCTTTCTTGCATACGGTAAGCGCGTAAGCTCTCATTTCATAGTCACTTACAGTGTAAATACAAGCACCATGGGTTATGCAGTTCCAGGAATAATCATTGCAGTCGGCGTACTACTTCCTTTTGCATGGTTTGATAATGCATTGGATACATGGCTAGGAAACAATTTTGGAATCTCTAGTGGTTTATTATTAACTGGCACACTCGCGTCTTTGATTTTCGCTCACGTTGTACGATTTATGGCAATTGGTCTCAACTCAGTAGATGCAAGCCTTGCTAAAATTCACCGTAATGTTGATGATGCTGCGCAATTATTAGGACGCAAAACATTTGACCGCTTCCTTACTGTACATCTACCTTTAATTCGAAGTGGTGTGCTGACTGCAGCACTGCTAGTGTTTGTCGAAGTCATAAAAGAACTACCTGCAACATTAGTATTACGACCATTTAACTTTAACACTCTTGCAGTTCGCACCTATGAATTAGCCTCTGATGAGCGTTTAGCTGATTCAGCATGTAGCGCATTGTTAATTGTTGCTGTAGGAATAATACCTATCTTAATTTTAAATCGCTCAATCACTAATAGTTAGTCATGTTAAAACTAGTAACAAAACTTTAATTATGAATAAAGCCAACATGACCCCAAGATTGGATGTTCGCAACCTAGGTATAAAGCTGCAAGGTAAAAAAATATTGCACGATGTTTCATTGCAATTACAACAAGGACAAATTGCTTCAATGCTAGGCCCAAGTGGTTGCGGAAAAACAACTCTACTTCGTAGCCTTGCAGGTTTTCAGCCAGTCTCAAAAGGTGAAATCTATGTGCATGATAAATTGTTTAGCAAACCAGGCTATTCTCTAGCACCTGAAAACCGAAACATCGGCATGATGTTTCAAGACTTAGCCTTATTCCCACACTTAACGGTCGAACAAAATATTTGCTTTGGCTTAAAAACTCTCAATAAAAATGAACAACAAGCAAGAATAAAGCATGTTCTCGAGTTGACTGAGCTCAATCAACAAGAAAAAAAATTCCCACATCAATTATCTGGAGGCCAACAACAAAGAGTTGCCTTAGCACGAGCACTAGCACCTAAGCCTGAAATTCTTTTACTTGATGAACCTTTTTCAAGCTTAGATCCAGAGTTAAGAGAACAAGTCGCAACCGAAGTCCGCAAAATCCTCAAACATGAAAACGTAACCTCAGTATTAGTCACCCATGACCAGCACGAAGCTTTCGCTATGGCAGATCAAGTTGGAGTAATGGAAAATGGCAATATCGCTCAGTGGGACAGCGCTTATAATATTTACCATAAACCTAAAACCCGCTTTGTAGCTGATTTTGTTGGCTTAGGCAGCATGATTCCCGCCACCATCGTTGACAACGAAACGCTTGAAACAGAGTTTGGACAGGTAAAGGGTGCTCTCATTGAGCACCATTCAATAGGCGACCAAGTTGACCTTTTGGTGCGTCCCGATGACATCCCACATGATGACAGTAGCCATATCACCGCTCTGGTTGAGGAAAAACGTTTTCGAGGCGCTGAGTTCCTATACAAACTTCGTCTTCGAAGTGGCAACTTTGTGCTTTGCTATGCACCCAGCCACCATAATCATAAAATAGGCGAGCCTATAGGAATAAAGCTCGATCTTGAGCATCTAGTCGTTTTCCCACGCAATCAATAGTTCGATACTCTCCATGAATACTCTTTCAAGGACTTAGCAACTAATGATTAAATTAGACTTGACCTTACCGACATAAACCCCAACAATATTAAGGAAGATGCTAACTAGAGGAGTCAAGCATGAGACTTAGTAAACCCTTAATTTATCTATTAATACTTTCATTTATATTTATACAAATTTCTCCCGCCGTTGCCGGAATCGTAGGCACGGACAGTTTTTTAACTGAGCAAACTGTTCAGCAGGATCGTGAAAACTTACGAGCTTTAATGTCTCGCGACGAAGTACGATCCATGTTAGAAATGAATGGCCTTACAGTAGCGCAAGCACAAGAACGTGTGAACTCGCTTACTGATAAAGAAGTAAGCCAGATGGCAAAGAAATTTGACGAATTACCAGCAGCCGGAGATGCGGGAGTAGTGATTCTAGTAATCGCGTTAGTGGTAATTATTCTTGAGCTTGCAGGTATCACAGATATCTTTACAGGAATTTGATCACGGAAAAGATATTTTTAATGTTGAAAAATGCCCGCTGCAATGCGGGTATTTTTTTGTTCTCAATTTTACTTTGCGCATGCGTTGCGCCACAAAGCAAACAATTACAATCAGAACGCCCGAACGACCTTCCTACAAAAGCGCATATAAAAAACGTCCCTTTTTATCCACAAAAACAATTCCATTGTGGCCCCTCTACCTTGGCCATGGCAATGAATTATTATGGCAAAACACTAACCCCTAAAGAACTTGCTAAGGATGTGTTTACGCCAGGACGTAAAGGCAGCTTTCAAGCAGAAATGAAGGCGGCAGTTCGTAAACGTGGCATGTTAGCGTATGAACTCACACCTGAATTAGTGTACTTGCTCGCAGAAGTTTCTGTAGGACACCCGGTTATAATATTACAGAACAAATCTATTAAATATTATCCTGTCTGGCATTACGCTCTAGTAATTGGTTATGACTTAAATAAAAAACAAATTTATCTTCACTCCGGAAAGAATAAAAATTACGTAGTGTCTATGAGTGTTTTTGAATTTACCTGGAAACGTTCCAAGCGATGGGCAATGGTGGTATTACCGACCAATACATTGCCGAACGATCGTAACCTCATTAACTCACTCCAAGCTGCTGTTGATCTTGAAGAAGTAGGAGAAATCGAAGCTGCGAATCAAACTTACCAAACCATTACCAAGCGTTGGCCAGAAAGTTTAGTTGCAATGATGGGTGCTGCAAACACACACTTAACCTTAGGCAATCCTGAAGATGCAACAAATTTTTACTTGCGCGCCCGTGAACTTAACCCAAAACGTGCGGATATCTATAACAACCTCGCTTATAGTTTACTACTACAATCTTGTTACCAATCAGCACTCCGTTCTATTCAATGCGCTATTTCACTTGATGCACACAATCCTGAATTTCTCGATTCACAGAAAGAGATACGCCAATCAGCTAATAAAACAAGCTTAAAATCCTGTCCACATATTAGTTGCGGCACTCCTTAAAACAATTAAGATCCAAATTTATTCTAGACAACTTCTGCTCCGCTCTGGCTTCCTAGTAGATATACTGACACCAGCAGTCAATTACATTTACACTATGCAGCCTATAAAACTTTGCATGGTGTGAAAGTGGCCAAACAAGCTAAAAATAAACCAGATACTAGAAAATATTCTTCGCTAGTTGTTGACGGAGTCGAACGCACGCCGAGCCGTGCAATGTTACGAGCCGTAGGTTTTAAAGATGCGGATTTCAAAAAACCTCAAATTGGTATTGCTTCCACATGGAGCATGGTAACTCCTTGCAACATGCACATTAATAAACTTGCTGATGAAGCAGCAAAAGGCACTAATCAAGCAGGTGGCAAGGCCGTTATCTTTAACACGATTACCATTTCTGATGGCATCTCAATGGGAACAGAAGGCATGAAGTACTCACTTGTTTCTCGTGAAGTCATTGCTGATTCAATTGAAACCGTAGCGGGTTGCGAAGGTTTTGACGGTATTGTAACCATCGGTGGTTGTGACAAGAATATGCCAGGTTGTTTGATAGCATTGGCACGTTTAAATCGCCCCTCTGTGTTCGTATATGGTGGCACCATTATGCCGGGCAAGTATAAGCATACAAAAATAGATGTGGTTTCAGTTTTCGAAGCAGTAGGACAACATGCTAAACATGAACTAAGCGATCAGGAATTAAAGCAAGTGGAATCATCAGCCATTCCTGGTGCCGGGTCTTGTGGTGGTATGTACACAGCAAACACTATGGCCTCAGCAATAGAAGCCTTAGGTATGAGTT
>CAJICL010000048.1_pt1 | contig 11206 bp, 13 predicted proteins | sample 9199671 | NCBI WGS metagenome assembly CAJICL01 (sample SAMEA7708341, study PRJEB35096) | sediment metagenome | biome: marine neritic benthic zone biome [ENVO:01000025]; feature: sediment [ENVO:00002007]; material: shallow marine sediment [ENVO:03000034] sea grass bed [ENVO_01000059] ... | reverse complement strand
TGAATACACGTAACAGGGTGTGCCATAAGCCTCAGCAAGCTCCTGCAAGTTCACGCCCTCTGCGTGCAGAAGGTTATTTCTGTATTCAAATGCGTTCATGGTTAACGTTGCACAAAAAATTTAATCCGCTATGGATAACTAATTATGGGATTAGTTCAAAAAACTCAATTTTTGGATTTTTCTTTGGAGGTCTTTTCGGGTTCGTCTTCTGGTAGATACAAATCACCTGTTTGCCCACATGCAGCAAATAACAAAGTGCTCGTTAAAAGCGTCGCCAGAATAAGTGCTAGAAAATATGGTTTAAGGTGTAACATCTATATACTCAGTAATTCGCCGCTATTGTATAGACCTATCCAACCACAAGAAACCTTAACAAGAACATAATTAATGTATGTCACTCTCCACTATTCAAATTGAAACCCAAAATAATCCGGATTGTGCGGTAATTTGGTTACATGGCTTAGGTGCAAATGGCCATGATTTTGAGCCCATCGTTGCTGAACTAAATTTGCCTGACTCCATTCGTGCAAAATTTATCTTCCCTCATGCACCCATACAAGCCGTAAGTTTAAATAACGGGATTGAGATGCCCGCCTGGTTTGATATTCACGGCCTCGATATGAATAGCCAGGAAGATTCAGTAGGCATTGACACCATCACAACTGAAATTCGTACGCTCATTCAGCAACAAATCGATGCAGGGATCGCAGCAAATAAAATTGTCCTGGCTGGTTTTTCACAAGGTGGCGCACTCACTTTACACGTCGGTCTGAGCTATACACCACCATTAGCCGGTTTACTCGCACTCTCTTGTTACTTGCCCTTACGTGAGCAAATTGCACGTTTCAAAAAAAATGCCTCACTTGATCTACCAATTTTTATGGCGCATGGGACATATGATGATGTAGTGCCCCTTGCTTTTGCACAACTGGCTAAAAAGTTATTAACAGAACAAGGTTATGAGGTTGATTGGCATGATTATCCATGTGCACATACTGTATGCGCGGAAGAAATTCAGGATATTCGTGATTATCTTATCAGGTGCTGGCAGTGATTAGTTAAAATTATTTAAGCGCTCATGCGCTAATTTAATTTGAGCTGCTACTTGTGTTGGCGATGTTCCACCATAAGTATTCTTTGAAGCTACCGACCCTTCTACTGAAAGAATTTCAAATACATCATCTGAAATAGAAGGACTGAATTTTTGTAATTCATACAACTCTAACTCATCTAGCTTTTTCTTTTGCTCAATAGCGTATTTTACTGTTTCCCCAACCACTTCATGCGCATCCCGGAATGGCACTTTCTTTTGTACTAAATAATCCGCAAGATCTGTTGCGGTTGCATAGCCTTGTTGTGCAGCCGCCATCAAAACATCTCTATTCACCTTAATATGAGGAATCATGTTGGCAAAAGCCACTACACAGTCGTTCACCGTATCGACAGTATCAAACAACGGCTCCTTATCTTCTTGATTATCTTTGTTATAGGCCAATGGCTGGCTTTTCATCAAGGTTAGTAGTGCAAATAGATTTGCATAGACGCGCGCCGTTTTTCCACGCACTAATTCTGGTACATCAGGATTCTTTTTCTGCGGCATGATAGACGAGCCCGTGCAAAAACGATCTGGTAAATCAATATAATTGAATTGTGTAGACGTCCATAACACCATCTCTTCAGCTATGCGTGACATATGGGCAAATAAAATCGCGCCAAAGGCACAAAATTCAATAGCGAAATCTCGATCACTCACCGCATCTAAACTATTATGACTGGGCATTGCAAATTTTAATTTTTTCGCAACGAATTCACGATCTAAGGCAAAGCTGCTGCCTGCGAGTGCGGCAGACCCCAACGGCATCACATTGGTAGTCTCTCGACATTGCTGTAATCGAACACGATCTCGGTAAATCATTTCAAACCAAGCCAACATGTGATGCCCAAAGGTGATTACCTGCGCAACTTGTAAATGGGTGAAACCAGGCATGATGGTTGCGCTATCTTGCTCCGCAATCTTCAAAATAGCCCTCTGAAGCTCTTCTAGTCGCTGATCAATCTCATCGATTGCGTCTCGAAGATATAGTCTTACATCCGTTGCCACCTGATCGTTACGCGATCTTCCCGTGTGAATTCGTTTGCCCGCATCGCCCACTAACTCTGTAAGGCGTGCTTCAATATTCATATGTACATCTTCAAGTTCGGTGCTCCACTCGAAGCTACCCTCAGTAATTTCTGCCTCTATGCTATCTAGCGCTTTTAATAATTGTTCACAATCTTTGCTACTAAGAACACCAATATGAGCCAACATTTCCGCATGTGCACGCGAACCTTGGATATCATGCTTAAAAAGTCGTTTATCAAACCCTACAGATGCGTTAAATTGCTCAACAAATTCATCTGTGGCTTCCGTAAAACGACCGCCCCAAAGTTTTGTATCTTTATTACTCATTATTTTGGATCATTTTAAATAAGTTGGTAATTTAATAGGTTCTAAAAATTGGTCCAAAGTATAGCATTAGCTCACCTAGACACGACTTACGCATACTCGTTACCAGTACACTCGTTATATCGTTATGACAGCTAAAACTGAAACAAATAGTCAAGCCAAAGGCAGTGAAGCCGATCCAGCGGAGCATACATTTCTTCCAGACTTTTGTAATGCTCGTATTATTTTTCTAGCGATTTTAATAGCCCAGCTGCTATCTATTGTATTAACCCTGGCAGGCGGCGTCTCACGGCCTGACTTTTGGGTATATCTATCATTAGTTTCCTTATTTATTACTTTTATCGCCATTGGCAATATCCTAGTGCTATGTGTAAGTCGAAAATTTCTACACAAACTACATCCCTCAGCAGCGGCCATCACCTACTATGCACTCAGCTTAATGATAACTTTGATCGTTTCGGTTGTTTCCATTCTCGTCACGCCAACAGAAGCGCTTTGGGCTGCATCACCTGAAAACGTTCAAACTTTAAATCTATTGGATATCCTAACGAGCGACATTTTGATACGTAATATGGCGATCAGCGCCATCGTATCTGCTGTGGCGCTGCGCTATTTTTATGTGCAGCACCAATGGAGAGCCAATATACAAGTAGAAGCACGCTCACGAATTCAGGCGCTGCAGGCTCGAATTCGACCGCATTTTCTATTTAATAGTATGAATACGATCGCCAGCTTGACGCATAGCAATCCCAGCATGGCAGAAAAGGCAGTTGAAGATTTAGCGGATCTATTCCGCGCTTCTTTGGGTCATCAGGATAAAGTTTCACTGCAAGAAGAACTGAATTTCACCCGTCGTTACATTAATATGGAGAAACTGCGCCTAGGAGATCGCCTTACTATTGAATTAAAAATACAAGAAGGTATAAGCTTGAAGACACAGGTACCAGCCTTAATACTACAACCCATAGTAGAGAATGCTATTTATCATGGAGTGGAACCCCTCACTAAAGGCGGAATAGTAAATATCGACATTACTTCCACACAACACGATTTACACTTTACAATTAGCAACCCAGTTGGAGATATCAATATTGACCAAAAACGCCCTGGCAATAAAATGGCACAAGAAAACATCAGACAAAGGTTACAATTAGCCTATGGTGATTTCAGTAGAATGGATATCCGCCATGAGCACGGCTTTTATAAGGTTTCATTTAACATTCCTATCGAGGCAGATGTATGAAAATTTTGATCGTAGATGACGAAGCACCAGCACGCGACCGACTAAACCATATGCTTAGCAGCATCGATGATGTGCAGAGCACAGGCGAAGCTACTAATGGTATTGAAGCAGTAGAAATGGTGCAGTCTCTTCGCCCAGATGTAGTATTAATGGATATTCGTATGCCTGGAATGGATGGCCTGGAAGCTGCTCGCCACCTAACCGAAATGGATGAGCCACCTGCCATCATCTTTACTACTGCATATAGCGAACATGCTTTAGAAGCCTTCGATACCTCAGCTGTAGGTTATTTAGTAAAGCCAGTTCGACAGGAGAAACTGGAAACTTCTATCGCGCGTGCTAAGAAACTAACTAAGGCGCAGATCGCAACATTAAATCAAGAAACCGATAGCCACGGCCGTAGCCATATTTGTGCGCGTATTCGTGGTAACTTAGAACTTATCCCAGTAGATGAAATTCTGTATTTCCAGGCCGATCAAAAATACATCACTGTCCGCCATTTAGGTGGTGAGGTATTAATCGAGGACGCGCTAAAAAATCTAGAAAACGAGTTTGAAGGTAGACTAATTCGTATTCACCGCAATGCCTTGGTGAGTACCAACTATATTAGTGGCATGGAAAAAAACCAAGACGGACGTTTTGTAGTTACTTTTCGTGAAATTGATGATCGCCTAGAAATTAGTCGTCGTCACGTCGCCGAAGTGCGCAAATTTCTTAAGTCACGTTAATACTTAATATAGCTTTCTTATTTACATCCCTTGTAATCCAACGACAAGGGAATATCTACCAATAGCCTGTGCACATAAGAATCGCAACCCGAAAAAGCGCACTTGCACTTTGGCAAGCCGATGAAGTTTCACGTTTATTACGTGAAGCACATGGTGAAAGCATCTCCATTGAATTAATCAAGATGACCACCACGGGCGACCAATTACTAAAAGAGTCACTTGCTACCCAGGGTGGAAAAGGTTTATTCGTAAAAGAATTAGAACGTGGATTACTCGATCATGATGCTGATATTGCCGTACATTCCATGAAAGATGTTCCCATTGAACTGCCGCCAAATTTACATTTGCCAGTTATATTAGAACGTGCAAATCCTTGTGATGCATTTGTATCGAATAATTATGATGATTTAGATGCACTTCCTGATAAAGCTGTAGTCGGCACTTCTAGCTCGCGTCGTGCATGTCAGATAAAAGCTACTTACCCACATTTAGAAATTAAGTTATTACGTGGTAACGTAAATACACGATTGGCAAAACTAGACGATGGACAATACGATGCCATTATCCTAGCTGTAGCAGGACTACAACGCCTTGGATTTAACGACAGAATTCGTTCGCAGCTTTCTACTGAAGTATCTCTTCCTGCCATAGGCCAAGGTGCTATCGGAATTGAATGTAGAGAAAACGATACTGAGATCGAAAATTTAATCGCTCCATTAAATCACGCCGAAACAAAGCTATGCGTTACTGCGGAACGTGCAATTAGTCAAAGTTTAGAAGGCGGCTGCCAATTACCGATTGCAGGTTTTGCCCAACTCAATGATGAAGAGCTGCATGTACGCTCCTTAGTAGGCATGCCAGACGGTAGTAAGATTTGCCGTAGTGAAGCACAAGGATCACAAAATGACCCCATTTCTTTAGGTCAGCGCGTAGCGGCCGAGTTGCGCAAGCTTGGTGCTAACGAAATCCTCAAAGCATGCTTATAGATCTCAGCGACCCTGGTTCTCGTAAATTTATCTAAACGTTATAACAAAAATATTTCGGGTAAGATGGTTCAGCTACCACCAATTTGGCTGAGGTATTTATTCATTTATGTCTTCTAAAACAAGCCTTGCTGGAAAAACAATTGTCGTTACGCGACCTTTGGCACAAGCACAAAATATTCTTGAATTATTAGAAATTCGCCAAGCTACTGTAGTTCATTTTCCTGTAATAAGTATTAGTGTTACTGACGACATCGAAACGACTAAGCAATATTTTAGAAATCTTGCGAACTATCAAGTCATAATATTTATCAGCGCAAATGCCGTGCACTATGCAATGAGTATCGCACAAGAATTAGGTATAAATTTTAAACATTCTACTCTGGCAGCGGTGGGGCCCGCTACAAAAGCAGCATTAGAAAATTATGGCTACAAGGTATCTATTATTCCTCAAGCTGGCTTTACCAGTGAAGCTTTGCTCAATGAGCCGAGATTGCAGAACATTGCTAAACAGAATATCTTAATTATACGCGGCCAAGGTGGGCGCGAGCATTTGCGAGAAACGCTACTCTCAAGAAATGCGCAAGTTGACTATGCTGAGGTCTATCGACGTCAAATACCAAGTGAACGCAATGATATTGATTTAAGTCAGCTTCCTGATCGTGACACTGCGGTACTTTTATATAGCGTAGAGTCTGCACAAAACTTATGGTCACTCTGCTCGCCAGATGAGCAACAATGGTTAACAAATGTGTCACTTATCGTTGGCAGCAAACGCATCTCTGAAGCCGCTGCTAGGGTTGGATTCGCAAAAGATTCTATAATAGCGGAAAATCCAAGTGATGGAGCAATGTTAGCGGCCTTATGCACTTGGAGCTAATTGCACCCCCATAACACTAGGACTAAAAATAATAAGTTAATGTGAGAGACAACAATGTCAGACAATAAGCAACCCTCAGCATCTTCTAAAACAAGTCAACAAAACCAACCAAATAAAAAACCCGCTGAAAAATCAGCCCCGAAATCCAGTAGCGGTAGTGGTGGCCGCTTTTTTATTGGCTTGGTTGCTTTACTTGCATTATTGCTATCAGGTGCAGGTATCGCAGCTGGTTATAAAGCTTGGCTTGAGCTAAATAAACGTATAGACCAAGCCGCTGTAGATCGACAGTCAATTGCCCACGAAGTAGCTACTATTGATGAAAGCACAAAACTTCAAAATTTTAAAACGGAAATAGAAAACAATGTCAGTTCAATCAAACAAAGCGTGGGTGAACTTTCTAATCAAGTTGAAAATCAAGCTGCAGCACAAAAGGGCATAGAGTCAGCTGCGCAAGAAACTTTACAGCATGTAAACCGCAGCCAACTCGGCTGGGGATTAAAAGAAATCGAGCATGTGTTACGCATGGCTAATCATCGCTTACGAATTGAGCGAGATATACAAGGAACAATTACTGCATTAAAAGCTGCAAGCTCAAGACTACATGAATTAAACGATCCGCGTTTGTTACCTGTACGTGAATCAGTTTCCAAGCAAGTCGGTAAATTAAAAAACTTTCCCTATCCAGACTGGGTTGGTATTAGTTTGCAACTAGATAACATCCTCGCGGGGCTTAAGCAAACCATCATTAAAAATGCAAAACAGCGACAAGAAAAAAGCTCAGCAGAAACAAACACAGATGATAATGAAAAAGAATTGTCGGGCTGGGGGAAACTTATAGATGGAGTAAAAAGTTCCATCAATGATTCCATTAAAATTACTCGTGAAGAGCAACAACTAAAAATATTTATTAGCGAGCAAGAGAGTCAGCACGCTTATGAGTTTTTGCGCACAAAATTGTTAGGCGCAAAATATGCGGTTGCCAGTCGTGATGACGATGCATACCACCAAGAACTTGAAGCTGCGTTAGCGTGGCTTAAATCTACTGACACCCTAGTAAACAAGAGAGATGTAATCGAAGATTTAGGTGAACTCAATAATATTAATTTAGAACCTGAGCTTCCAGATATTACTGAGGCCAATACACTGCTCAATGAAACCATGGAAACTATTAATAACAGTTAATTAAGGTAAAGACAAAATGATTCGCGTGCTACTAATTTTTATTTTCTTTCTTATCGTTTTTACTGCAGCGGTATTTTTTGCCATGCAAGCTCCTGGATTTGCTGTTTTTACTTACGGAAATACTACATATGAATTGCCATTGGTAGAATTTGTGATCGGCTTATTCATATTGTTTACCGTGTTTTATATTTTATTGAGATTATTTGCTTTAATTTTTAGCGCACCTAAACGCATACACTCTGCAATGGATAAACGCCGACATAATAAGGCCTTAGACAAAACTCAACAGGGCCTAACAAAATTTACTAAAGGTGACTGGACACAATCTGAAAAACTTTTATTAAGTGGAGCTAATCATTCCAGCTCTGCAAGTGTTAACTATATCTGGGCGGCACGTGCGGCACATATGCGTGGTGATTTTTCGGAACGTGATGCTCATCTAGCAGAGGCTAAAAAGAGCAATGCTGATGATAGTTCAGCGGTTGATGTGCTACGCGGTGAATTGTTATTAGATCAACACATGCCTGAACAGGCGTTAGTCAGCCTTAGTCAGCATGAAGGGGCAATTCGTTCTAATCCTAAAATAGCTTATTTATTCGCCAATGCCTATGAGCAGCTAGGAGACTGGGAGAAACTAGCAGATATTCTTCCACAACTTAAAAATAGTAAAAGTATTAGTCAACAAAATTATAGTCGAATTGAAAATGAAGCGATTAAAGGTTTACTACAGAATAGCCAAAATGCATCTAATGTGGATGAAATTGGTACTAAATATAGAGAAAACATTTCCGCCGACGAAGAATTGACATTAGTGTATGTAACCGCACTACGGCAACAAGGCAAGCACGAACTTGCCGAGAGTATCGTGAGCGGTGCTTTAGCAAAAAATTGGTGCTCGAAACTAGTACGACAATACGGGTTAATCGAACTAAAAGACCCTAGTCAAGCACTTAATAAAGCTGAGCAATGGGTTGAAAAACATACTAACGATGCAAATCTATATCTAACTTTAGGTCGAATTTGCAATAAAGCCCAACTTTGGGGGAAAGCGAAAGCATATTTTGAATCAAGCCTAACGCGCAAACCATTAGCGGAAACTTATGCTGAATTAGCTGCATTGCATGAACAACTTGATGAACTTGAAGATGCGCATAAATGCGCCAAGAAAGGACTCAAACTCGCCACTCGCAGCACTTAGTATTCTTTATTTTAAGATTTCAAGCTAAATTCATGCGGATCATAAATGATCTACATGGCAATTTTCTTAATCTAACAGATTAACTTGAATAATTGCTAAAGCTTAAGTATTTTGAGTGTAAGCAATTTTACACACATGGCCTGAAGTCATAAATTAAGAATGTTCATCCGAATACTTGTTGCATCTATTGTACTGTTTTCATTATGGCTACTTCTATCAGGTCACTACGGAGCTCTATTGCTTTCCCTTGGTGCGCTTAGCAGTGTCTTTGTTGCTTGGGTATCAGAAAAGTTGGGTTTATTCAACAATGATTATTCAACTTTAAAGCTCAATCTTAAACTACCAAAATTTTTACCTTGGTTTTTTTTCGAAGTACTCAAATCCAACATTGATGTTAGCAAAAGAATTTTGCATCCAAAGCTGCCTATTGAGCCAAACATAATGTCTTTAGATGCATCCCAGCACGGAGATGTTGCTACAGCGTTATACGCAAATTGCATTACACTTACTCCAGGCACTTACAGCCTGGACCTTGACTCAAATAACATTGAAGTTCATTCATTAACCAAAGCGTTAGCAGAAGATTTACAAACCGGGGAAATGAGCAAGCACATCGCTGCTCTAGAATCAACATCAACCATTAACTTGGCAAACTAATACAAGTGTTTATAGCTGCGACAATCGCAATAATTGTAGTAATGCTAATTGTGCTACTACGTGCAGCACTTGGCCCTAGCGTGTTTGATCGAATTTTAGCGATAAATACTTTTGGCACAGCTACTGTACTGCTTATAGCATTATTTGGATTTCTTACCGATCGACCAGATTTTATGGATATCGCCTTGTTGTATGCGTTAATCAATTTTATTTCCACCATTGCTGTGCTAAAACTATTTCGCTATGGCAATTTAGGCGAAAGCCTTGATGAGTAATTTATGCTGGTAACAATTTTAGGCTGGTTTTTTTTAACACTTGGATGTTTTTTTTGCCTGGTTGGCTCAATCGGTCTTATACGTTTACCTGATTTTTATTCTAGAGTTCATGCTGCAAGTATTGTTGACAGTTTAGGCACTATTCTTATCTTAATAGGTCTAATTACACAGACTCAGGATCTCCTGGTCATAGTAAAACTTGTATTCATACTTTTCTTTTTGATGCTAACAGGTCCAACAGCGGTACACGCACTAGCCCGGGCTGCAAACCTTAGTGACAAGGAAATGAAAGCGCATGACCGTTAATTATTTCACTAAAAAATAGAATTTTATGGACATACAAACTATTGTAAATGTTTCATTATTAACGCTTCTTGCCGTTACGGCAATAATTTTACTACGCTTACATAATTTATTGGCAGCTATTCTTTTAAGTGGTATTTATAGCCTACTATCAGCTGGATTATTTGTGAGCCTTGATGCAGTCGATGTTGCATTTACTGAAGCTGCTGTAGGTGCAGGGCTTACTACTGTTTTATTATTAGGCGCAGTTGCTATAACAGGGCGAGAGCAATCTATAACTCGCCACAGCAAGGTACTTCCCATAGCAGTAACTACAATCACTGCTGCAGCATTAATTTACGGCACACTTGATATGCCAATATTTGGTGATCCAATGGCACCTATTCATACTCACGTGGCTCCACGTTATATAGAAATGAGTGGCGAGGAAATTGGTGTCCCGAATATTGTCACTTCGGTACTCGCAAGCTATCGTGGTTATGACACTTTAGGTGAAGTGACTGTAGTATTTACTGCTGCAATCGGGGTGATGTTATTACTCGGTGGCACAAGAAATAAGAAAAATAGCCGTAATGAGTAAAAAACGAAGCCTGATATTACAAGAGGCATGCAACTTAGTTGTTCCAGCAGTATTGTTGTATGCATTTTATGTGCAATTCCATGGAGACTATGGCCCCGGTGGAGGCTTTCAAGCTGGAGTGATATTTGCTGCAGGAGTTATTCTTTACGCATTGGTTCACGGAAGAGTCAAAACACAAAAAATATTTCCTACCAGTGTAGTTCGTTATTTTATTTCTCTTGGTTTATTACTCTACGCCGGCGTTGGAGTTACTTCATTATTCATGGGCGGAAATTATTTAGACTATAATGTTCTTTCCCACGACCCTATACATGGTCAGCATCTTGGTATTTTTCTTATCGAACTCGGTGTAGGCATTACCGTAGCTGCGGTAATGATTATGATCTTCTACATGTTAGATGAGTACGCTGAATAAATAATGTTCGCTGATTATTATAATTATTGGGTGGCCATCATTCTGATGATGCTTGGGTTTTATATTGTCATAGCGGATGCAAATTTAATTAAAAAAATAATTGGACTGACTATTTTCCAAACCTCTGTATTTATATTATTCATTTCTATGAGCAAAGTAGACGGCGGCACCGCCCCAATACTTGCAGAGGGTATTACAACTTACTCAAACCCTTTGCCTCATGTTTTGATTTTGACCGCAACTGTTGTAGGCGTTGCCACCACAGCGCTTGGGCTTGCAATCATTGCACGCATTTATCATGAATACGGCACAGTGG
>CAJICL010000227.1_pt1 | contig 11209 bp, 11 predicted proteins | sample 9199671 | NCBI WGS metagenome assembly CAJICL01 (sample SAMEA7708341, study PRJEB35096) | sediment metagenome | biome: marine neritic benthic zone biome [ENVO:01000025]; feature: sediment [ENVO:00002007]; material: shallow marine sediment [ENVO:03000034] sea grass bed [ENVO_01000059] ... | reverse complement strand
TTATGTGGATTATGGTCGTTTTATGTATTGTGTTGACCTTTGTAATTAATATTGCAGCGCAATTGAATTTGTTTAGTCATCTAAAGAATGGAACTTATTAATAGTTGCTTATTTTTTTAAGAATAATGAGAATTCTAAGGGCGCTTTAAGCGCCCTTATTTTTTGTCTTACATAAAATAAATTATATAGCGATGCGTGATCCACTAACAAAACTGTCTTCGTATAAAGCACTTGCTTCACACTTTGAAGAAATTAAATCGTATACATTGCGAGATTTGTTTACTCAGGATGAGCAACGGTTTTCCAACTACTCGGTGATGTATGATGGTTTACTGTTTGATTATTCAAAAAATCGTATTAATGCAACCACAATAGAAAAACTTGTTGCCTTGTTTGATGAATGTGATGTGCAAGCATGGCGGGATAAAATGTTTTCTGGGGAAAAGATTAATTCAACAGAAAATCGTGCCGTACAACATACAGCACTGCGAAATTTAGAAGATCATGAATCATTGCTTACAAAAAAACAGGTAGCAGTATTTTTATTGATCGAAGCATTTGTTGAAAAAATTTATCAATCCAATATAACCGATGTGGTAAATATTGGTATTGGCGGTTCGCACTTGGGTCCACAGTTTGTATGTGATGCATTACGGCAATACGCTAATGGTAATGTTAATGTGCATTTTGTTGCAAATGTGGATGCGGGAGAAATTAATCGTGTATTGGAGGACCTTAGTCCGGAAAACACACTCTTTATTGTTACTTCTAAAAGTTTTGGCACACAAGAGACACTTACCAATGCCAAAACTGCAAGAAAGTGGTTTTTAAAAAATCCGAATATTAATATTGAAGATCATTTTGTTGCCGTGAGCGCCAATGTGAAAAAAGCGCAACAATTTGGTATAGCAGAAGATAATATTTTTCCCATGTGGGATGAGATAGGAGGCAGATATTCGCTTTGGTCTGCAGTGGGTTTATCTATTGCATTATCTGTAGGCGTAGATGCGTTTAGAAGCATGCTAAAGGGTGCGAATGCAATGGACAAACATTTTGTTCAAGCACCAACAAACAAAAACATACCAGCGTTAATGGCATTATTAGATGTTTGGAATCAAAATTTTCTAGGCGCTACAACTCATGCGGTTTTACCTTATGACGTAAGGTTGACCTATTTGCCTGCGTATTTGCAGCAGTTGGTAATGGAAAGTAACGGTAAATCGGTAGATCGAGAGGGTAATGCATTAGATTGTCCGAGTTCGCAAGTTTGGTTTGGTGATGTGGGCACCAATGCGCAGCATAGTTTTTTTCAATTATTGCACCAGGGTACGCAGCGCGTGAGTTGTGATTTTGTTGGAGTTGCGAAAGCAATGCATGATAATCAAGAGCAACATGATATGTTGCTTGCAAATATGATCGGGCAAACACAGGCATTAATGATGGGGCAATCATTAGAAGAAGTAGGTGAAGATGAGTTTGCCGAACATAAAGTATTCTCAGGTAATCGCATTAGCAATACCATTTTCTTAACTGAGCTATCACCATATTCTTTGGGTATGTTGTTAGCCTTGTATGAACACCGAACTTTTGTGCAAGGTGTGTTATTGAATATTAATTCGTTTGATCAAATGGGTGTAGAGCTAGGTAAGCGCCTGGCAAATAATTTGTTAGATAAAATTAAAGGTGAAGAGTCAGTTACAGATGAAGACTCATCTTCCAATGGGTTGATTGGTTTTTATAAAGAAAATAAATAATTAGAATATTGTTGCGATTTAAGTTAAAAATTCGTTCTCTATACATTTAATCTGAGAGAACTTAACTTAATGCTAGTAAGAAATCATTAATTTTGAAAGTTTGGCAAACTTTCAAGAAATTCTTTACCTGCGCCGCGCACCCATATACGGTTATCTTTGTATTTCGCTGCATATAATATGCGTCCCGCAATAGCTGAAATTACTACCACTAAAAATAATACAATAGCTGAAACTAATATTAGTGGTGAATCGGTAGCTATTCCGACAGATATTCCTACAATCGATAATATTGTGGTGACCCATTGAAATATTACAAAGTTCTTGCGTTTCTTTACATGCTGATTACACATGGGGAGCTGAAGGGTGAATTTTTTCTGGAATATCAACGCTAAAATAATTGTAAGGATTGGTGTGATTAATATGGACAAATAGATCCAGGGGTTTACGTAAGCTAGCTTGACCTTTTTTTTGATTTCGGTTTCGGAATTGCACTTAAAACATCTAGAAGACCATTCGGCCTCAGGATTTAATATGGCATACTTTTTTTTACGGTAAATTGTTGAATCATCAACAACTGATAGCTGACTTTTTGGTGTTGCGTAAGGCGAATTGTTTGACATTGCGAAGTCCCTTTTGCAGATGTTTAAATATCACTTTTTTTTTTTTTTTTTAACGTAAATATCTCACGAAACTTGTCTGATCAATGTTTGCTGTGGGTTATAAGGTATTATTATCTGGACGATATGTTAATAATAAAATTTGGCGTAGCAGAAATTAAGTGAGTATAAATGTTGAGTATATATTCAAGTAATAATTTCATATTTCTATAATCGAAACTATAGTGTTAAGCATGCTGTTTTAATGCCCACTCAACATGTTCGCGCACTAATTCACTAGGATGATTCTGTTTTTCTTGTAACGCGTTAATTATTTTTGAGGTGCTAGGTGCATTGCCAAGCGCTACGGCAATATTTCTTAACCAACATTCATAACCAATACGTCGAATCGCTGAGCCTTCCGTATTCTTTAAAAAGTCTTCTTCGCTCCAGCTGAATAAAGTTATAAGTTCTGGTGCATCTAAATTATTTCGTACGGCAAAGTCTGCGAGTTCGCTTTTTTTCTCAAAGCGATTCCACGGGCAATATAATTGGCAATCATCGCAACCATAAATACGATTAGCCATGGCTTTTCTGAACTCAATGGGTATAGATTCTTTTAGTTCAATAGTGTGATAAGAAATACAGCGCCGAGCATCTAATTTGTACGGTGCGATAATGGCTTGCGTCGGGCAGACCTCTATGCACTTGTTGCATGTGCCACAATGATCATCCACAGGTTCGTCAACTGGTAGAGGTAAGTCAGTATAAAGTTCGCCTAAGAAAAACCATGAACCGCATTCTTTGTTAATTAAATTAGTGTGTTTACCTATCCAACCTAGCCCAGCCTTTTCAGCTAGTGCTTTTTCTAGCACCGGTGCGCTGTCTACAAATGCACGATACCCAAATGGGCCGACCTCATTAGAAATTTTATCTGCGAGTTTTTGTAAACGTTTGCGGATAACTTTGTGATAGTCGCGACCTAGTGCATATCGAGATATATAAGCTTGCTCACTATTGCTTAGTACCTCTTCTTCATTGACAGCATCCGGAGTTTGGTAATTGATACGCGTAGAAATAATTCGAATGGTTCCTGGGAGCAGTGTTTCAGGGCGTGAGCGTTTCGTGCCATGCTGATCCATGTAATGCATTTCTCCATGATAGCCAGCGGCTAACCAATTCATTAAATGTGTTTCATGCTCACTTAGCTCAGTATTGGTGATACCAATTTCATCAAAGCCTAGTTCTTTGCTCCAAACCTTAATTTCTAGAGCAAGCTTTGTGAAATCTGTAGTGGTGTTATTCATTACTTACGTATAATTAACTTATGTTGAATATCGAAAATCAAATATATCTACGCGATCAAGTGCGCGAATTAGACCGTATTGCAATAAAAGAATTTAACATACCCAGTTTTACGTTGATGCGGCGAGCAGCAGAAGCTGCATTTAATGAGATTCGAGCTACCTGGCCCGAAGCGCACCATATCATTGTGTTAGTGGGTGCGGGGAATAATGGTGGAGATGGATATGTAATTGCAGATTTGGCGCTAGCTGCGAATCTTAAAGTTGAAGTTATACAGGTGGGGGATCACACGAAACTCCAAGGTGATGCTAAAAAAGCCCAAGATCAATTTATTGGGGATGGTGGAAATTGCACTGCGTATGAGAGTAAGCCATTAACCAATTGCGATGTACTTGTGGATGCGCTATTAGGAACGGGATTAACTCGTGAAGTAAAGGGGGATTATGCGGCTGCGATAGAATTATTAAATTTTCATCCTGCTCCCAAACTTAGTGTAGATATTCCGTCGGGCTTGGATGCAATTAACGGTGTTCCGCTTGGTATCGCAGTGCAAGCCGACATTACAGTGACTTTTGTAGGTATGAAGCTCGGGTTATTAACTGCCGCAGGGAGGAAGTATTCAGGTAAGATCATTTTTAACCATTTGCAAATTCCAAAAGAAGTGTATCAGTCAATGTCTGCTATTTGTCAGTCTATTCAGTTAAGCGGTCTGCACAATGCATTAGGCAAACGTGAAGCGAATGCACATAAAGGTGAATTTGGTCATGTGTTAATCATCGGTGGTAATGCTGGGATGGCAGGTTCTGTTATGTTAGCGGCTGAAGCTGCGGCGCGAGTAGGTAGTGGTTTGGTTTCAGTAGCAACCCATCCACAACACGCAACGGTAGCTTTACAATGTTGCCGAGAGATTATGGTGCATGGTGTTGAGTCTGCGAAAGAGTTAACTCCTTTGCTCAACCAAGCCAGTGTAATAGTTATTGGTCCGGGTCTTGGGCAAGATGTATGGGCTAATAAACTTTTTTCGCGAATATTAGAATTTGACCTTCCAATGGTAGTTGATGCAGATGCACTTAACCTTCTTGCCAGCGAACCCATGTATAAAAAATCTTGGGTACTTACACCACATCCTGGTGAAGCTGCACGTTTATTAAAAAAATCTACAAAAGAGATTCAAGCAAACCGTTTACAGTCGGTGCAAGTGTTGCAAAAAGAATATGGTGGTGTATCTGTATTAAAAGGCAGTGGTACATTGGTGGCAGCAGAAAATGATATTTCTATTTGCACGGCAGGAAATCCTGGAATGGCAACGGGTGGAATGGGGGATGTGCTAACGGGAATTATTGCTGGACTGATTGCACAAGGCCTGTGCTTGTATGATTCTGCCCAATTTGGTGTGCAGTTGCATGCACAAAGCGCTGATGTTGCTGCGGAGCAAGGTTTGAGAGGGATGTTGGCGAGTGATTTGTTTGTCCCTCTAAGAAAATTAGTTAACTCTTAACATTGCAAATGACTCAGCTAATTGGTGAAGAGGCCACTCTGGAATTTGCAGCAAACATTGCGTCAATATGTAAGCCTCCTTTGATTATTTTTTTGCAAGGTGATTTGGGGAGCGGCAAAACAACTTTTGCGAGAGGTTTTATTAGCGCGCTTGGTTATAGTGGGAACGTTAAAAGTCCAACCTTCACATTAGTCGAAACCTACGACCTCGAAAACCTACGTCTGTACCATTTCGATTTGTACCGTTTAAATGATCCGCTTGAATTAGAGTATGTTGGTATTCGTGATCTAGTTGGTGAGCGAGATGTAATGTGTTTAATTGAATGGCCGGAGAAAGGGGGTGCTGAGCTGCCACCCGCGGATCTTGAGATTCGTTTGCAATATCAAGGTGAGTCTAGGGGGGTGAGTTGTCAGGCAAAATCGACTAAAGGACAGAGGATTATCGATAAATTATGAGATCTGGCTCTAATAAACTGATATAGGCCATTAGTTTCATTAGAGTTATTGCTTGCATTTTTATCTAGATTTGTCACACTTTCAGTTCGGTTTCTTGTTGTAAGGACTACAGCTTCTCGTGCAACAGCATACATTTATAGTTCGCCAATTTTTTCAAAGGCCTAAATCACATTTAGGTCTATTTCATTTTCTTGCCTATATTTTACTTATTCAACTATTGCTACTGAGTGCTCCAGGTTTCTCGGCAACTAAAATTGCCAAAGTCAGTGATGTTCGAATTGCGGATCGTGGAACTGAAACGCGAGTGGTATTTGATCTAAGTTCCCCAGTTAAGCATAGTGTTTTTGTACTTCAAAATCCTGATCGTGTTGTGTTGGACATTGATCAATGTGATGCAAATGGTGTACTCAAGGGGAGTAGAATTGGAGGCACGTTGGTAAAGGAACTTCGATACGCGCAAAAGACCAGCGATAAATTACGTGTGGTGTTTGATTTAAATTCTAGAGTTTCTCCGAAAAGTTTTTTATTAAATCCTTCCAATGGGAAAGCCTATCGTCTGGTAATAGACCTTACCTCTACAACAACTGTAGCCTCGACGTCATCAGCTTCAGGTGGGATTACCAAAACTCGTGTCGAGCCTGTTATAGCAATGAAAGACGTGCCTACAAGTTTTCGAGATGTTGTGATAGCGATTGATCCAGGTCATGGAGGTAAAGATCCTGGTGCCACGGGTCGCGGTGGTACTCGTGAAAAAGATATTGTATTAGCGATTTCAAAAAGATTAAAAAAGCTTATTGATAAAGAGCCAGGTATGCGAGCATTTTTAATACGCGGTGGCGATAGCTTTGTACCATTAAGGGGTCGAATTCAAAAAGCCAGCAAACAAAATGCAGATATTTTTATTTCAATTCATGCGGATGCTGCGGTTAATCGGCGTGCAAAAGGGTCTTCGGTATATGTGTTGTCACAACATGGCGCAACCAGTGAGGCAGCGAGAATTTTGGCCAAACGCGAAAATGAATCAGATAAAATTGGCGGAGTGAGTCTGGTCGATAAAGATGATGTCCTGAAATCTGTGTTGGTGGATCTTTCTCAAACGGCAACTATTGATGCGAGTATTGATTTGGCTGAAGATATTCTTAAAGAATTATCTCGGGTGGGAAATGTATTGAGAGATGAAGTGGAACAGGCAGGTTTCGCGGTACTGAAATCACCTGATATTCCTTCGGTGTTGGTTGAAACGGCTTTTATTTCCAACCCACAAGAAGAAAAACGTTTAAAAACCGCAGAGCACCAACAAAAATTAGCTACTGCAATTCTTAAAGGTTTGCGTCGATATGCAAAAGATCATGTGCCTCAAAATGCAATTTTGGCAAATGTACAAAGCCCAGCTTCGAAAACCACTTATACCATTAAGCGCGGTGATACATTGTCTGGTATTGCAGTTCGGCATCAAGTGAGTTTGGTGGATTTGCGTAGAGTGAATGGTTTACATTCGGATGTGTTACGTGTTGGTCAAGTGTTAACGATCCCAGCGACGGTTACGGCGGGCACATAACTTTTTAACATTTAAGTAAAGGTTCTGAGCACTATTTACCTGCTGTTGGTTCGATTAATTACTTAAATTTTAAAGAGTAAAGTTTTTTATGTCCTCTAAAACTACAGCGTTATTAATTGGTGGTTTTTTGCCGGCTATTATTTATGGTGGCTCGGCTGTGTTTCAAAAATTTAGTACAAGTGTTGGTATTAGTATCTCGTCTTATCTTATAGCAGCAGGTCTTGGCGTTGTAATGGCTGGTGTAGGTTTTTATTTTTTTGAAAATACAGTGCCATTTTCAATCAAAGCAAGTTCATATGCAGGCGTTTTTGGAATAACTTGGGGAATTGCTAGTGGTTTAGTAGCGTATTCGTTATTAAATTTTGATGTGTCAATTTCTCAGTTAGTACCGTTGTATAATATGAATACCTTGGTAGCTGTCTTGTTAGGTTTAATTATATTCAACGAATGGAAAGATTTGCATACGGTTAAACTGTTGCTGGGCAGTGTTTTTATCGTGATAGGGGCTATTTTTGTAGCGAATGCATAACAACGATATTCTGTAGAATACAGATATTTAAGATATGTAGAGTACTATATGCAAAATTTTCCTATTCCTGCAAATGAATTCTCAAGAATTAATGCACTGCACAAACTTAATATTCTGGATACAGATCCGGAAGAAAAATTTGATCTTATAACCAAACTAACAGCACAAATATTTGATGTGCCGATATCGCTCATAAGCTTGGTAGACAATGAACGGCAGTGGTTTAAGTCGAAATATGGATTAGATGCAGAAGAGACGAATCGTGATGTTTCATTCTGTGCTCACGCAATAGCAAAACCGATTTCAGATGGGAAAGGACAGCTTATTTTTGAAGTGCCAGATGCACTGCAAGATGCTAGGTTTAAGGAAAACCCGTTAGTGATAGGTGAGCCTTTTATTCGTTTCTATGCGGGTTTCGTTATGCAGTCTCGTGATGGCTACAATCTTGGTGCATTATGTATTATTGATTCCAAACCTAGAAAGTTATCGAGCTATGAAAAAGAATCGTTTTTTAATTTAGGTATGATCGCTCAAACAGAGCTTCAATTATTTAATACTAAAGAAAAAGAAATTAAAAAAAGAAGTTACATTTGTACTAGAGAGGATTAATTATTAACGCATCACCCTTGTGCTAACTTATTATCTGTGAGCAGACATTTTTTAATTAAATAATTTCGAGTCTTGTTCTTTTTGCCACCAAGAAAAAAATAACTTATCTACCGTCATATGAATGGATGTGGCTAGTCGTTCGCTAATAGTTTTTGGAACAGTATAAGAAATTTCGTATATATCAGTGTCATTGCTGGCTTGCAATAAGTAATCGTCACTAGTTATTAATTTATCTACGAGCTTTAGCTCAACTCCACGAGTGGCTAACCAGTGTTCGCCAGTTGCTACTTTATCTATTTCTAGGATTGGACGGTTTTCTTTAACGAATTCTTTAAAAAGTTCATGTGTATCTTCTAGTTGTTCGTTGAAGTGCGCGCGATCTTCATCGGTATTTTTGCCAAACATGGTTACCGTGCGTTTAAGTTCGCCTGCTTTCATAAGTTCAAAGTCCACACCATGTTTGTCTAGTAAGCGGTTAAAGTTTGGTAGTTGTGCGAGAACTCCAATGGAACCGACGATGGCAAAAGGAGCTGCAATGATTTTATCGGCGACACAGGCCATCATATAGCCTCCACTGGCAGCCACTTTGTCCACTGCAATAGTTAGTGGGATGCCTTTTTGCTTAATACGTAATAGTTGTGAAGAGGCAAAGCCGTGTTCATGCACTAAACCACCCGCATTTTCTAAGCAAACCACGACCTCATCATCACTTGAAGCAACGGATAAAATAGCAGTAATTTCTTTTCGCAGGTGGCGTACAGCAGTGGCTTTAATATTGCCTAAGAAGTTGAGTACGAAGATACGTTTTTTGTTACTGGCAACAGATTTTTTTTCTTGTTTAATTTCTTGTTTGCGTTCTTTTTTAGCTTTTTTAAGATCTTTTTTGGGTAATAAAGAAAAGCGTAGGCTGTCAGCCATATTTTTATATTTTTTATTTAGATTGGTAATTTCAAAATGATCATCTTTTTGAGATTTTTTTGAATACGAAAACATTAATACCATTAGTAGCCAGATAAATACTAAAATGGTAATGGCCTTGGCTAAAAAAAGTCCGTATTCTGCGAATAGCTCAATCATAGATGTTCCTAATTATTAATGTCGTAGTGGCATGTATAGTTGCTAAAGAATTGTCCATGCTTATTTTCTGAAGGTTGGTCATAAAATAATGAAGTTAATTCTAACTTAGGTGGAGTTAGAGTCGGTCCATCTATTTTAGTTCTGAAAATTTCTCCGCCAAGTAGTTGGTGTGAGTGACTAAGGTAAAGTTTATTTAGTTGTTGGTCGTTAAGCATGGTATGCAACATTTTTGGTCCGGCAATCATATAGAAGTGTTTATAGTTTTTAGCGGTAAGTGCATCAATTAGAGGTTTGCCTTCTACAGAGCTGGATTTTCCTGTAATGAGTACTTCATAACCTTGATTCTGCCAGTTTTTAATTTTGTTGGTATCAGTCTGTTGGCCGGTGGCAATGTACACAGTTTGACTATTATTTTGCAATGAAGAATGCATCGGAAAATCTAAGCTTGAGCTGGCAATAACAACTGCTGGAAATTTTGAAAGTCCATGTTGTTTGCGCCAGTTATATAAATCCTCGCAATTTTTTTCAATAGGTAGTTGTAAAATGTTACCTAGTTTATTTTCAGCTAAGGAGCGCATATAACCACCATGAGTAATTAAGCATTCTGCTTGTGCATGTAGCTCAAGAAATAACCGGAAGTCTTCAGGGCTGGTTAATGAACTTGGTAGTTCTGCGACTGAATCTTCATCCGGGCTAACCGCAATTCGACCATCAAGACTGCTAAGAAAATTTGCAGTAACAATAGGGTGTTTTGTATTGGCTGAAAACCAGCCAAATTCACCTAAGTATAAATTCTTTAATTCATGTCTTTGGTCATGCTCATCTGAAGATTGTGGGAAGAGTTGAAGTAGTTGTTTAGTCATGCAAAAAATAGATTACGAAATTTATTGTATGCCTAGAGTATGCTTGCGAAATTGTATGATTCTAATGATCATTAGTGGATAATTTGCATTATCCTAGCATGACAACCCTTAATTTTATGCAAAAACCAAACATTTCCACCGCAATTCCAAAGCAGCGCTATAAGTTTGGCGCATATACAATTGTTGTGCTTGAAGAAATTGAATCTGAGAGTGAAAGTGAATATGTCTATTTGCTTGCAGGCATTAAAGATGGGCACAATGAGCCTGAAATTTATATTACATGTGAAAAGGCGTCGTCAGTTTCATTGGAAAATGGCACACATATCATTAGATTATTCGCAAAGCAGTTGGACGAACAAGGGTCTGGTACGGTTATCGATCAATAGGTGCTTTCGTTAAAAAATCATAAACAACCTCCGGGGAAGGCGCAAGCCCCAGTTTGCTGCAAAAAGGGAATCATTGTAGAAATGCCGACGTTATGCCATAATGCACGCCATCTGTCGTAAACCGCGCCAAGCCGGTGCCCATCGGCAAGTATAGCGAACAGAAAGCATTGGGCATGAATGAGCCTTCCACCTTCAGTCAAGTTACACATTCATCACAGGTCCTTTACGGCCACCGCCGGCTGTTGATTTGCGGTTTTACTCCGGAAGGGCAGGTCGCGTTCGATGGCGTTATCGCCGCTGCCGCTATCAAAGATCTTGCCCTGATCTATGCTGGCAGCACCGACCTTGAGGTGCCGTTGGCAACCCTACTGACGCGATCCGACCAAGCCGGACGTGAAGAAGTTTCACGAATGCCAGCCGCCGTCATCATGGCGGGTATTACCGAAAACGAGCTCCACAGTATTATATCCAGTTATCGTCAGGCCGGTTTGCCGAACCCACTGTGGGCGACCCTGACGCCAACCTCGGAAAAATGGACGCTCCGCCAGTTGCTCAAGGAACTATCCGCCGAGCGCGAAG
>CAJICL010000294.1_pt1 | contig 11245 bp, 14 predicted proteins | sample 9199671 | NCBI WGS metagenome assembly CAJICL01 (sample SAMEA7708341, study PRJEB35096) | sediment metagenome | biome: marine neritic benthic zone biome [ENVO:01000025]; feature: sediment [ENVO:00002007]; material: shallow marine sediment [ENVO:03000034] sea grass bed [ENVO_01000059] ... | reverse complement strand
GCTGGGTATATCGGGCCAGGGCGGGGTTCGGGTGAATAAAGCAGGATGTATGGATCGTTGTGATGAAGGGCCGGTTGCGGTGGTGTATCCAGATGGGGTTTGGTACCGCTATGCAAATGAAGCCGACTTAGATGAAATTATCACCAAGCATTTGATGCATGGTGAAATTGTCGAAAGATTGAAAATTTAACGCTTGCTGGTTATTCCAATTTAGATACAAGTTAGAGAGATTTAGCTATATATAGCAACATTTAGCTTCAATATCAGTTGACAAGAATAAAAGAATATTAGAACATAACCATATTCTGATAGTATATAAACATTCAGAACTCCTCCATCTACCTTTGGTAGACATAGATTTTAAGCGCGGTACGCAAGTTTCCGCGCTTTTTTTTGCCTTAAATTTGTAAAAGAAATGGGTAATATAGCCAAATAGTTAGTATCTGAGCCTCTAATTCCTTGTAAGCAAGAGCGTAGTTCGATAGTATTTCGCGCCTTTCCCAGGATATAAATCCAGATTAAACAATAGATAAAACAGTAGAATAAATAAGATGTTAACTACGACAACAGTCAGCGCTAAACCAGCAGACGTACAACGAGACTGGTTCTTAGTGGATGCAACCGATAAGACCCTTGGCCGTCTAGCTAGTGAAATTGCTAAACGATTAAAAGGTAAACATAAGCCCATTTATACGCCTCATGTTGATACTGGTGATTGCATTGTGGTGATCAATGCTGAAAAGGTGCGAATTACGGGAAATAAATTGTCTGGCAAGATGTATCACAAACACACGGGTTATGTTGGAAACCTTAAGTCGATACCCTTGGGTGAAATGCTAGCTAAGCACCCAGAGCGTGTATTAGAGACGGCAGTTAAAGGGATGTTGCCAAAGAATCCTCTTGGGCGTGCAATGTTTCGCAAGTTAAAAGTTTATGCAGGTCCCAATCACAACCACGCTGCACAACAGCCACAAGTTTTAGATATATAGGTTATTAAGATGGCACAAGAACAGTTTTATGGAACCGGACGAAGAAAGAGCTCAACGGCTCGTGTATATATGACACCAGGTTCAGGTAATATCACCATTAACACACGCTCGGACGATCGTTATTTTGGTCGTAAGACTTCTCGCATGATAATTCGTCAGCCATTTGAAGTTACTGAAACAACTGACTCTTTTGACCTAAATATTATGGTTAAAGGTGGTGGCCCTAATGGCCAGGCAGGTGCAATTCGTCTCGGTATCGCTCGTGCATTGTTAAAGTATAACGAAGAATTACGTTCTCCTTTGCGTAAGAGTGGTTTTCTAACGCGTGATGCTAGAGAAGTTGAACGCAAAAAAGTTGGCTTACGTAAAGCGCGTAAGAAAGAGCAGTACTCCAAGCGTTAATCTTCTTGCTTGCTGTATACATAAATTATTAAGCAAGTTTAAAATCTTAAAAAAACTGCCCGCGAATGCGGGCAGTTTCGTTTCTCCAGTCAAGTATTTGACACATGTCGATATAGTCTAGATTTATTTCATTTCTAGTCTTTAAATAATTGTAAGTTGGGTGTTAATAATTAGTAGTGATCCAATGCATTTCAAAGTATAAACTTTAAAGAGTGTGATCTTTATTGTAAGAATACTCTTACCATGACTATTCAGATTAAAACGGGTCAACCACAAGATGCAGATCAGATTGCCAATTGGATTAATAGGGTAGGGCATGGCCATATCGAGTACTTGCTGGATGGGTTGGTGCAACAAAGGACTGCGCTTGAGCATTTGGTATTAGTGCTTTGTGAAGATCCGCATTACTCCTACAAAAATGTAGATTTAGCAGTGCATGGTGACCACATCGTTGGCTTGGTGTTCTCTTATAGCTCACATTCTAACGAACTTACCCCTGAAATGGAGAGCGTACTCAGTGCAGATCGTATTCAGTGGATGCGGTACTTTTCAGACAATCAAATTAATAATAGCTGGTACATCAACACACTAGGGGTGGAAAGCGCCTATAGAAAGCAAGGCTTAGGTCGGCAGCTACTTGGCTGCGCAACGAAAAGAGCGTTGCAAAATAATCTTCAATGTTTAAGCTTGCATGTATATGAAGACAATACAGAAGCCATTAGATTGTACGAATCCTATGGTTTTGTTAAAGAGAAAAAAATAGATTTAACTGCACATCCTTTTTTTGTGTCAAGAAATCTTAATGCGAATTATCTAATGAAGTGTGAAATATCGGAGTTGCAAATTTAAAAGCTGATATTTTTGCTATTGAAATGAAAATTAGATGTGAGTAGTAAAATGATGTCAAATACACTCCTGCTTATATTCATAATATTAACCATATCTTCAGCATTTTTTGTAATCCTGCATAGATTAAAAATTATATCTTTTAAAAGTAAACCTGTAATTATATTTTTATATTCAGTGTTAATAATTGGAATCATTTATATCATACTCTCAATATTTGGTGGCCCAATATTAAATAAAATTAACGCATACCAGGAAAATGTTCTCAAAGAGTCAGAAGAAGAATGTAAAAAAGATGACGCGCCTATTTGGTGTGACTTATAAAACTATGTATAAAAATATAAAAACTACCCTAGTAATAATTATTAGTAGTTGTGTAATTAACTCCTCATTAGTACTAGCCGATGTATATGGCGGGAATTATTGGGAGGTTATTGGTTTGGGCAATATGCAATGTGAAGAGTATGCGGCTAAAGCAAAAGATGAAAGTTATCGAGAACTAGGGGCGGTGTGGTTGTCAGGTTTCATGTCTGGAGTGAATTTTACATCCGAGGATGTGTATGACATCACTTGGCGTGAAGATTTATATGTGCTAACCGACTTAGTAATAAAGCGTTGTGGCGAACAGCCTGAAAAACTTTTATCAGATATCGTAACCGAAATGGTTTATAAACGTTATCAAGACAATAACTTTACTGCTACAAAAGACGCAGAAAATTAACTTATTACTAATTAGTCAAAGTAAATATAAATAAGTAATACAATGGCTAAAATTCGGGATAAGCAAGCTCGTTCATATGCTGAAAATATTCTGATTAGAGATTACTTTGATAATAAAAAAAACGGTTACTTCGTTGAAGTTGGTGCAAATGATCCGACTAATCATGGCTCACAATCCTGGCATTTAGAAACTAACTTAAACTGGAGTGGCATACTTGTTGAGCCTATACCTGAGCTAGCAGAAAAATGCAGAAAAACAAGACCTAAAGCTCAGACATATGAGTGCGTATGTGTTGATGAGAGTGCGCCTGAGTCACTTACACTGTTCATTCCATGCGATAAATTCTCTAATGATGAAATACACTGTCGATCAGCGATAGGGAAAAATATTGATGGCAGTAGATTTTCTCAACATAAAGAAATCGAAGTCCAAGCGAGAACACTGAATTCAATATTAGAAGAAGAGAATGTAGAGATTATTGATTTATTATCTATTGATGTTGAAGGCGCTGAGCTAGAAGTTTTATTGGGGGTTGATTTAAATAAATACAAACCAAAGTTAATACTTTTAGAAGATAAGCATTTGTACTTGGATAAGCATCGCTATCTTAAGAATAGAGGTTATAAACTGGTTAAGAGAACTAGGCAGAATTGTTGGTATATACCAAATAATGCTAAACGGCCCCCGCAGACTTTATATGAAAAAATACGTTTACTAAAAAGGATGTATATTAGTATTTGGAGTAAAAAATTGATATTCAGCATCCGCAATAAAACCTTAAAGCCACTTATAAAACTTTAATCTACTTACGCTGTTAGTGGCTAGGTAAGTATTCTGCAAATAGCTTTCGTATATTTCCGCCCATAATTTTTTGTATCTGTTGTTCGCTAAAACCTGCTTTTATTAGTGCATAGGTGAGTAGCTCAATGTTGGAAGATGTAAAGGGTACCAACACATTGCCATCAAAATCTGAGCCAAGCCCAACATGGTCCTCTCCGACTAAATCTATAACATAACGAATCGACTGTACAATGCCTATAATACTTTTATCGCAGGTAACCGTTGGCCAGAACCCAATTCCAATAATACCTCCTGATGCTGCTACTTGTTTAATTTGTGTATCCGTTAAATTTCTTTTTGATTTAGAGTGACAAATCGCTTCAACACCAGTATGTGTTGCTAATATTGGGCGTTCACTAAGGGTGAAAATATCTTCGATTAAGGCGGGAGAAGAGTGTGATATGTCGATGAACATTTCCAATTCATCCATGCGTTTTAAGATTTGTTTGCCAAATTCGGTGATGCCACCTTTGTTTATACCATGTGCCGAACCCCCCAATGCATTATCAAAAAAATGTGTGAAGCCAATAATCCTAAACCCAACGGCATATAAACGATCTAAATTTTCGAGTTTCCCCTCTAGTGCATGTGCACCTTCTAAGCTGAGTAGGCCCGCTGTAATGTTGGGATTGTCCTTGCGTCGTTGTATATAACGACTAAAGTCTTGTTTATTTTTTATTATGTAAAAGTTATCAGCAGAATCGTCTGCAATGTGGTGTAACTTTTGGGCTTGATAGTTAGCTCGTTCAAATAAACTGGACCAGGTTTTCTCTGGCCACAATTGTGCGATGGAAAGTAAGGTAATGTTGTCTGTGTCATCTGAATTCGTGATTAAATTGAGATTCTTTGGAGTTTTAGTTACTACTGAGAAAACTTGTAAACCAATATTGCCTTCAATTAAACGTGGGATGTCGACATGGCCATAGTTGGACTTCTTGGCTAAGTTACGATTCCACAGCAGAGAATCACTGTGTAAATCTGCAATAAACAATGATTGGTGTAAAGTTTTGGTTTCGTCTGAAACTTCAATCTTCGTACCTGGCAGAACACGATTTCTTGATTTTTCTACATATATGGGTAGTAAACTAAATACAGCTAGTACCGCTGAGCTGAAGACCAGCATAGTGATGTAAAAGTACTTATTTTTGAATTTCATTGATAAGAGGTCATCACATAATATTAAAAGGCTTGTTTGTAGCATAAGTTTAACATTTGCGATTCATAATTCGTGCTACTTAACTTCCAGCAATAAGTCACATCTTCAGTGGCCCAAATTACAAACCCGATTTACATTACTACTAATTAGAGTCTGCCAATGCGTGTTCTCATGATTTCTGATGTGTTTTTTCCACGCATCAATGGTGTTTCAACTTCAATCGCAACCTTTGCAGATGAATTTAAGCGACAAGGACATAGCGTGGATTTGATAGCGCCCGCATATTCTAATGCTGGCGTAAAAGAATCTTTGCAAGAAGACTGGATTTATAGAATTCCTTCTCGGGTAGTGCCCTTTGATCCTGAAGATCGTTTGATGTCTGTGAAGAAGGTCAAAGCCTTGTTGCCGCTGTTAAAGCAAAAAAAATATGATGTATTGCATATTCATACCCCATTCTTGGCACACTATGCGGGGATTTGGCTGGCAGACCAATTGGATTTGCCTGTGGTAGAAAGCTACCACACCTTCTTCGAAGAATATTTGTTTCACTATGTGCCTTTGTTGCCTAAAGTGTTACTAAAATTTTTAGCAAGAAAATTTTCTGTATCACAGTGCAATCAAATTGATCAAATTGTTGTACCTTCGCGTCCAATGGCAGATGTATTAAAAGATTATGGGATAAAAACACAACGCACTATATTGCCGACCGGAGTAGATATTGTCATACCGAAAGAAAATAAGGGAATGGAATTTAGACAGAAACATGGGATTTCTTCTACACAACCCGTCTTAGTTCATATTGGCCGTGTTGCATTCGAGAAAAATATTGATTTTTTATTATCCGTTACGGCTGCGTTAGTAACACAAATCCCTGATTTAGTATTAGTTATTGCTGGAGAAGGCCCAGCACTTAAGCAGCTTAAATCGATGTCAGCAAAGTTGGGGATTACGAATAATGTAAAGTTTGTTGGCTACTTGGATCGAAATCGTGATTTGAGTACATGCTACCAAGCTGGTGATATATTTGTTTTCTCCTCACGGACTGAAACGCAAGGCTTAGTATTATTAGAAGCTATGATGCTAGGAGTACCGGTGGTATCCACGGCTGAAATGGGGACAAAAGATATTTTAGTGAATGGCAAAGGCGCATTGATCGCAAAAGAAGAGGTCAATAACTTTGCTGATAAAATTCTAAAAATTTTAAAAGATCCAGAATTGAAGCAGGCGTTAAGCCTAGAAGGGATTAATTATGCCCAAGCTTGGCAGCCAAGTGAAATGGCAAAGCGTATGATAAGTTTATATGAAAGTCTGCAAGCAACTAAAGCTTGTTTATCGAAACCTTCTCACGCATGCTAGGTCTTAGAGTAGAGCTTGTGAAGATCTTTGCTAAATATGGTGGTAAAACAAAAATATGTAAAAGTGCTGTTTTGGGTATCGGCTATAGTTGTTTTGGTTTTATCGTCGATGCCTGGCACCTTAAACTACTCTGTACGTAATTTAGATAAACTGGCGCACCTCTTAACCTTCTTTTTGTTATCCATTTTACTTTTGTTTGCTTACAAATTTGCGAAGCCATTTTTTACTTCAGCGTTGCTGATGGCCTTATTTGGTTTGGCAATTGAGGTACTGCAGCGTTATGTGCCTAATCGAGTGTTTAGTATGGCTGATTTTGCGGCAGACATACTGGGGATTGCCTTAGCACTCATTTTGTTTCGTATACTCGGCGACAAGATTACAATCGCTTAGGGTAATGTAAGCTTTAGCTCTGTACTGGATTTAGTGTAATGTCGTCACCTGCTTGTACATTTTTTAGTGTGCTTAAATCATAATCTGTATGTGCCCAGATGTTAGTGCGTGCAGCAAGTCGAATTTCATTATCACGTGAAATTGGAGTAGGGCCAAAGCCAATCGCAATACAATTGCCTTCCACCCAAAAGGCTAATTCACCTAACTGCACAACGTCTTTTGCGTTTTCCTCTAGTGCTTGGTTAGTAATTGGGGTTTGAAAATAAATTTCATCTCCCCATGTTTGGGCCTTGGATTTAAAAGGCAGTTGCTTAAGAATTGACTCTGCAGTTTTAGTATTCAGTAGTTCAGCGACAATTTTGTGTTCGTTGATTTGTATTTCAATTTTACGAGTCATGATTTAAATACTTAGATCTAATAATAGATTTTTACTGCTTCATGTCATTCAGTAACTGTTGAGCGCTGTTTAAGATAAATAAGCTGTCTACGCCAATGGTGAGCAACGTGAAGCCTTTTTCTTTGTAAGGTAGTACAGCTTCAGCGCTAACGCCAAAATAACCTAGTTTTACATCAGCTTGTTTGCACGCCTGTTCAACTTTAGTAATTGCAGCAACCACCTCTGGATGATCAATTTCGCCGGTATAGCCAAGGTTTGCTGATAAGTCATAAGGGCCAATCAAAATAGCATCGACATCATTAATCGCAACAATATCTTCTATATGCTCTATTGCACCTTGAGTTTCCGCTTGAATAACTACGCAGGTGTCATCGTCAGCGCTGGTTAAATAGTTCGTAAAGGAAATTCCATATTCATGCGCGCGCGCCAAGCCGACACCGCGATTGCCTCGAGTAGGGTATTTAGCAGCACGGACGGCTGCATGAGCCTCATCGGCATTATTAATTTGCGGAACAATAATGCCCGCTGCACCAATATCTAATGCTTGTTTGATGTAAACCAGATCATTACCTGGCACGCGAATTAAGCATGGGAAATTACCAGAGCTTGCCTGCAACATTCTTTGCATTTCTAGTGTGCCGAAGGGGCCATGTTCACCATCTATGAACAGCCAATCAAAATCTAGTTTTGATAAAAGTTCGACAACTTCAGGACTGGGGAAAGAAACCAGAGTGCTTAGCAAAACTTCGCCTGCTTTGAGGCGTTCGCGAAATGACTTCAAGGATGATTTACTCCGTTACATAAATGGTAATTTTCTTTGAGAGCATCTCAGGATCATGTGGGATGTGCGCAAAATTTGCGAATAATGCTTGTAAAGTGTGTGCACCTGGAGAGAGTTCAACCAAAGCTTCCGTTTGACCCTTACCAAAATGCTTATGATGTTCATCAGCGGGTAAGGGTTTATCCATATCAGGTAAATTCTCTAAGTCGATTAATAGATGATGGTGGCCAGTATTTTCACGTTCTATACCTGCAGGCGCTACTCCCATACCACGTAAGCCAAATTTTACTAACACGGGGCTGTGAACAACTTCTCCGTCTGCAGGACTGATGAGATAAACGTATTTGTCAGGAGTAGTGGGTGTTTCTGCGTAGGCTGAGGTAAAAAAAACCCAGCTAAATAATAGCAAAATTAAAGTGACTTTTAGATTCATAAAGTTCTCCCGTAAAAATTTTGTAGGTAACATAAATTAGATTATTTTTTGCTTATAAGTTTCAGGCATGGGATATAAGGCTAAGAATGTCCCTATTTCTAAGAAGTTTTCGGTCCGCTATCGGTGCCTAGAATCAACACATCTGCGGGACGAATCGCAAAAATACCGACGGTTACTACACCTGCAAAATTATTTAGCTGTTGCTCCATTTCCACAGGATTGAGAATTTCAAGATTATGAACATCCAAAATCAGATTTCCATTATCGGTTACAAAATCTTCACGTAATTCGGGTACTCCACCCAATTTTACTAACTGTCGAGCTACATAACTGCGGGCCATCGGTATGACTTCAATGGGAAGCGGAAATTCGCCCAATACATCAACTAATTTTGAATCATCGGCTATACAAACAAATTTTTCACTAATTGCAGCAACAATTTTTTCGCGTGTAAGCGCGCCGCCTCCGCCTTTGATTAAGTGTTTATGTGTTGTCGTCTCATCTGCGCCATCGACATAGATTGGAAGCGATGAAACACTGTTAGAATCTAGTACGGGTATACCATGTTGTTTTAATCGCTCAGAAGACGCTACAGAGCTTGCTACAGCGCCTTCTATTTTACCTTTAAGCTTTGCAAGGCCGTCAATGAAGTAATTTGCAGTAGATCCGGTGCCAACACCGACAACATCATTAAGTTGGATGTAATCCAGCGCGGCTTCAGCCACTATTTGTTTCTTGTTCTCTAAAGACATGTATGTATAGACTCGGTTTTATTGAATAATACCCAGAGTCGTTGCTAAAAGCATCGTTAATTTAGCAAATGACCTTGTCAGAATGAGATTATAAAAAGACGTATAGGAAATCGTGAAATAAAAAAGTGAAAGATAAATTAATAGAAAAAATTGAAAATTCTCAGGTCTATGATGTAGCCATCGAGTCGCCACTTGATCATGCAAAAGTTATTTCATCACGTCTGGCGAATACCATTCTTCTAAAACGGGAAGACCAACAGAGTGTATTTTCATTCAAGCTTAGAGGCGCCTATAACAAAATTGCACATTTAAACGATGCGGAACGTAAAAATGGTGTAATCGCTGCATCTGCAGGCAATCATGCACAAGGTGTTGCATTAGCAGCTAATAAGCTTGGAATTCCGGCGACTATTGTCATGCCAACGACTACACCTAGTATCAAAGTGGAATCGGTAACACGTCTAGGTGGTAAAGCGGTGTTGTTTGGTGATACCTATGATGAAGCGCATCAACATTCTTTGCAGCTAGCTGAGCAGCAAAAACTCAACTATGTGCATCCTTACGATGACGAAGATGTTATTGCTGGACAAGGTACGGTTGCGATGGAAATTTTGAAGCAACACCCTGGAAACATTGACGCCATATTCATTCCCATAGGTGGCGGTGGTTTGATGGCGGGTATGGCTGCATACATTAAATATTATCGACCGGAAATTAAAATAATCGGAGTTGAACCGCAAGATGCGCCAACGATGTATGCGGCATTAAAAGCTAATGCGAGGGTTGAGTTAGATCAGGTAGGGATTTTTGCTGATGGCGTTGCGGTTCGACAGATAGGTGAGAAAACCTTTGAAATTGCAAAAGATCTTATTGATGAGGTATTGCTTGTCACCACTGATGAAATCTGTGCAGGAATTAAAGATATCTTTGATGAAACACGTACTTTAGTCGAACCTGCAGGGGCCTTATCTTTAGCAGGCATAAAACAATACATCGCAAGAGAAAAAATTACCGATAAGACCCTGGTAGGCATTAATTGTGGAGCGAATATAAATTTTGATCGTTTGCGTCATGTCGCAGAGCGTGCCGAACTGGGCGAGCGTCGTGAATGTTTGTTTGCGGTAACAATTCCTGAACAACCAGGTAGCTTCTTGAAATTTTGTCGTATTTTGGGTTCACGTGGCATTACCGAATTTAATTACCGTTATGCAGATAATCAAGCTGCGCATATTTTTGTTGGTGTGAAAGTTGAAGATGCTGATCAGGAAAAACAGCGGTTATTAGAGGTGATGAATACCGATGGCTATACCGCTTTAGATATTTCCGATAATGAAATGGCTATTTTACATCTACGTCATATGGTCGGTGGGCATTGTAAAGATTTACAAGATGAAAAATTATTTAGGTTTGAGTTTCCAGAGCGCCCAGGAGCATTGCTGAAGTTCTTGGAGACTATTGGCCAAGACTGGAATATAAGCTTATTTCACTACCGAAACCATGGTGCTGCTTATGGGCGAGTTTTGGTGGGGATACAGGTGCCCGAATCACAACGACCGCGTTTTGACACCTTTTTAGAAAAGCTTGGCTATCGATATTGGGAAGAAACTAGCAACCCTGTATACAAGTTATTTCTAGGTTAAGTATTAAAGGGCCAATTTAAAAAATCCAGTTTATACGCTGTGTTTTAGCCTATTTATGGTAAAAGCAGCATTCTACTGATACTCAAACAATAAATATTCAGGCATAAAAAAAGGGCTCTTAAAGAGCCCTTTTTTGTTTGGATGTTAATCCAACTACTATCTACGCTTAGTTTTGCGCTTCGTAGTTTTACGTTTGACCTTACGTTTGGTCTTACGCTTAGCTGTTTTGCGTTTGGTCTTACGCTTAGCTGTTTTGCGTTTGGTTTTGCGTTTGGTTTTGCGTTTGGTCTTACGCTTAGTCTTACGCTTAGCTGTTTTACGCTTGGTCTTGCGCTTTGCAGTCTTGCGTTTAGTTTTACGCTTAGTCTTGCGTTTAGCTGTTTTGCGCTTGGTCTTGCGCTTTGCAGTTTTACGCTTAGCGGTTTTACGCTTAGCAGTAGATTTACGTTTCGTAGCCTTACGCTTAGTCGCTTTACGTTTAGTAGCGCGACGTTTAGTGGTAGATTTACGTTTGATGGCCATCAATACTCCCTCCAAACAAT
>CAJICL010000072.1_pt1 | contig 11426 bp, 9 predicted proteins | sample 9199671 | NCBI WGS metagenome assembly CAJICL01 (sample SAMEA7708341, study PRJEB35096) | sediment metagenome | biome: marine neritic benthic zone biome [ENVO:01000025]; feature: sediment [ENVO:00002007]; material: shallow marine sediment [ENVO:03000034] sea grass bed [ENVO_01000059] ... | reverse complement strand
GGTGATAGTTGGGAATTCATAGAAAGTTTGTGGCTGCATGCAGATCGTAAAAAATGGATGGGTGGCGGAGCTGACTATCCTGGCATTCATTCTATATTGTTGGATCCGCGTGACGAAAACATTATTAAGATCGGTGTGTCCTGCGGCGGAGTGTGGGCAAGTTTTGATGATGGGGCCTCCTGGGAATGCTTTGGCCGTGGATTGCGCAGTGATTATACGCCGGAAGAGTTTGCGTATGATCCCTATACACAAGATCCTCATCGTGTAGTGCAGTGTGCAAGCGTGCCTGATGCGATGTGGATTCAACATCACAATGGAATATTTAAAAGCAACGATGCCGGAGCCAACTGGCAGGAAATAGAAAATGCACAACCATCCTGTTTTGGGTTTGCTGTTGCCGTGGATCCCAATGATCCGAACACCGCTTGGTTTGTTCCAGGTGTGAAAGATGATCAACGTTATGCCGTTAATGGTTCAGTTGTTGTCAGTAGGACATCGGATGGGGGAGAAACATTCGAGGTGCTGAAAAATGGTTTGCCTCAAGAACATGCCTATGATTTGGTATATCGGCATTGTTTGGATATCGATTCTTCTGGGGAAAAATTAATATTCGGTAGTACCACTGGTAATCTATGGATCAGTGAAAACCAAGGCGATGAATGGAAAATTATAAGTTCAACATTACCACCCATCTACTGTATTCGGTTTATGTAGATATTTGCTAACCAATTAATATTCTGTGTTGGCTCTAACCACATCTGTAGCTCGATTATGTAGGTTTTGTTGATTGTACCCCTCAATTATTGTTATTATTATCTTTTCCTGGCTGGGGACGTGAATGGAAGAGGAAGACAAAATTGCAAGCCTTGATGATTTCGATACAGAGTCAATAATATTTAATGGGTGGAGATTAGATAGGCTTTTCACTGGTGAAATAGAGAATACGATTCCAACTTACGAAAAGGCCATGCTGCATGCGGAAGACCTAGTGAATAAATGCAAGGTTGGCGTACGCACTGTTACCCATAACAATGTAGTGTACTGGGAAGTCTACAAAAAAGACTAAATTTTAATAAATACCTGGGGTGGAGTGCGGCAGATCTTGTTACACTATCAGCCGATACTTGGATGTAAAAAATAATAAAAAAAGAGGACATTGCGTCCTCTTTTTTTTGGGTAACTATAGCCTGGAGGTTGTCAGATGGGGGTGGCTATAGTATGTGCTTTGTTAAAATAATATTTAGTCGTCTTCGTCCTCCTTTTCGTCTTCGTCTTCATCTTCATCTTCATCTTCGTCTTCGTCTTCATCTTCGTCGTCATCTGACTCATACATCTTCATGTTTTGCTCTATTTGTCTTTTCAAAGACTCATACTCTCGCTTAAGTTCCTTTTCTTTTTGTTTGCACTCAAGTTTGTGCTGCTTGATTTGATCTTTTAATTGCTGCAACCGTTCTTCATCCGGCATAAGCATACAAGCGGGATCAGCTAAGTCGATCATTGCATCGCAGTTATTGTCGATACCATCAGTACAAATTTCCGTTGCAGTTGGCTTAATGTTGAAATTTTTATCATCGCAATCGACTTCTCCACAATCGCCGCCTTCAATAGCGAAGCCATCTAAATCGTTATCGGTGCAGTCAGGTGAAGGTGTGGGTGCAGGTGTAGGATCCTTTAATTTACAAAGCTCCAGAAAATTATTATTTTTGTATAAATCAAATTGCGGCTGTCTCCGAGAGTTACCTGGATTTTGAAGGCTAGTGTGACAATTTTCGCAGCCTATAAGACCGTCTGCTTCATCGATTACTAAGTTCATGCCTCCGTACACTGGAACTGGTGGATTGTCTTTCAATGATTCAAAGCCCGGCATTTCTATGCATTGAGTATCCACTTCGTCGCCAAAGCCAAAATTCGCGTTAGCGGTACTGCACAAGCCAACGATCAGAAGTAACGATAGTATGGCTTTATTTTTTATAAATTTATTCAAATTTAGTCTCATCGCAATTGCCTCAAAATTTAAGGGATCATCAAATTTGGCTTTTAGATACCAAATTCGATTAAGCGTATTTTTATGGTTTTAATGCTGGATTCTGGGCAATTCGCGATGAGCGGCAGGAAAAGGGGGATGAATGATTTGGCATTTATAGGCCAAATATAAGTATGGTAGTTGTAGGCAAGTTACTACCAAAAAGAATCGATTGAATGGAGTCTCACTCGAAATTATTAGTTCAAACCGTAGCAACCATATTACGGCCTATGGTGCGTATTCTGTTACGCCATAGTGTATCTGCGGGTGCAATGAATGAGATTGTAAATCGCGTGTATGTCGAAGTCGCTGAAAACGAATTTACAGTGCCTGGTAGAAAGCAATCAGACTCCCGTATTTCGGTTCTGACGGGATTGCATCGTAAGCATGTTGCACGAATTAAAAATGACCCGCCTTTGGAAAAGGTTACATTAGAAGAGAAGCATCACCGTGCAGTGCGAGTGTTAAGTGGCTGGATGCGTGATAGACGTTATCGAACTAAAGCAGGAAATCCCGCTGTTTTGACATTTGAAGGTAGGAGAAGCTTCTCCGAGCTAGTAGATAAATATAGTGGTGGTGTTCCCCCGCGTGCAATTCGAGATGAGCTCGCGCGGGTTGATGTCATAGAAATTACTAGGCAAAACGGTATCAAGTTAAAAACGAAAGGCTTTGTTCCGGGATCTTCAGACGTGGAGAAGATGCGTATATTAGGCATGGATGCAGCCGATCTTATTGCGACCATTGATCACAATATGGCACACAAACATCCAGATCTTCGATTCCAGCGAACGGTTGTATACGACAGTATCCCCATTGAATATGCCAGTGATTTTCGCAAGCTAGTAACGAAGTATGGGCAAGAGTTGTTAGAGAAACTAGATCGATGGCTTGCAAAGCGAGAAAAAGAGACGCAGGGAAAGCGAGGAGAAAATATACGTTTAGGCGCAAGTATATTTCAGTTCGAAGAAGAGACTAATTCCAATTCAGTATCTATCAGGAAGAAATCATCATGAAGTGTCGTTTCCTATCTTTTGTGGCAAGTATTGTATTCCTAATTCAATTAGCTGGATGCCTGCAGGGCGGTGCTGCCACTGCTGTAGCCAGTCTCGTTACTGGTGGAGGCGTGCATGGGACAGGAATTAGTTTAGGGCCAATTGCTGCATTTGGCAGTGTCATTGTAAATGGTACTCGCTACGATACTAGCAGTGCAGTATTTCTAATTAATGAGCAGACTGCATCGCAACAGGATTTAGCTATTGGGCAAATTATACGAGTCGAATCAGATGAAAATGATGATGCATTGTTGGTTGAATATGTGGAAACCGTTAAAGGGCCGATTCAGTCGATTAACCTGGTAAATAATACATTCACAGCATTGGGTCAAACTGTGCAAGTGACAGCGACAACAACATTTGATGACATTGCACTTTCTGCTTTGCTTGTGGGAGATATTGTCGAGATAAGTGGCATGCGCGACGAGAATCAGGTGATTCAAGCGAGCTATGTGGATAAAGAAGACGGCGCTCTAACTTATCAGGTTACTGGAATTATATCTGACTTAAATGCTACTACATTTAAAGTTGCAAACTTAACGGTCATGCATAACGATCCATCATTAGTTAATGGAATGCTGGTGGATGTAATTGGTTTGGCTAGTGACTTCGATGGCGCTACTTTAATTGCGTCCGACATACGGCCTGGATTTGGATTGGATCCAGAGGAGGGCGAAGAAATAGAAGTTGAAGGATTTATTACCGACTTTACAAACACATCTTTGTTTGAGGTAAATGGAACTATTATTCAAACTAATTCAAATACACAAGTAGAAAACGGGACGCTTAATGATTTGGCGTTAGGTGTCAAGGTGGAAGTAGAGGGAAGCGTAACTCAAGGTGGTGTACTTCTAGCTGAAAAAATTGAGATCGAACCAGAAAGTGAATTGGAAATAGAGGCAGTCGTAGAAGCAATAGATGCTGCAAGTAATACTATTACTATTGCAGGTGTTACAGTGATTGTAAACGCATCCACTAGCTTTAAGGACGAAAGCGATCAAAAAATACAAGCCTTTCGCTTGCCGAACATCAATGTTGGAGATTACCTGGAAATCAAGGCATTTGATCAAGGGCAAGGAGTAACAGCGACTAAAATAGTACGTAAAAATCCCGAGAATGAGCTCCAGTTAGAGGGGGAAATAAATTCGATAGATACCGTTTTATTTTCACTAAACGTCCTCGGAACAAATGTTGTCACTGATGCATTTACCGAATTCAGAGATGCCAATGAAATGACGATTACTCAAGCGCAATTCTTTGCGTTGGTTTCTGTTGGTGATTCCGTCGAAGTGAAATGGGATGCCGCCTTGGGTATTACCGCCGCAGCAAAAGAACTCGAATTAGAAGGTGATGGATAATTTGTGGGAATTACAGCAGTTAAAATTAGTTTCCTCGCTAGATTGCTAAGAGTGATTATATAGCCCGAGTAATTTTTATTTGCTGCAGTCTTTTATAGATTTTCGCTGTATTTCAATTTACTGTTTATCGTTGTCGAAGGTCAGCCAATGTACTCGCAGAGGGTATGGGCCGCCTAACGGTAAAATTGAATAATTAGGTGTTAAGATATCGCCTCATGTTATTCGCCTTTAGGGCGTTAAATATGATAGTTCTGACCTTATATAAGCACTAGATATGACAGACCAGGTAGACCATCCAACGGGTTTTCAGGTCCTTAATCGGGCATCTCTAAACAAGGGTACTGCATTTACCGCAGAAGAGCGGGAGAAGTATAAATTACATGGATTACTTCCTCCTGGAATTTGCTCGCCAGAAGATCAAAAAGAACGCGCCTTGGCAAATATGCGCCGTAAATATTACGACATTGAGCGTTATGTATTTTTGAAGTCGTTACAAAGTCGCAATGAGCGATTGTTTTATCAATTGGTCATCAACAATATTGAAGAAATCATGCCCTTGATTTATACGCCAACAGTAGGTCAGGCGTGCAAAGAATATGGGCGTCTGTTTCGTCGACCCAGGGGGCTATACATTACTATTAAAGATCTTGGTAGTGTGAAACAGGTGCTAGAAAATTGGCCGTATAAGGATATACGCGTCATTGTGGTAACTGATGGTGAGCGCATCTTGGGGTTGGGAGATCTGGGAGCGAACGGTATGGGGATTCCCGTGGGAAAATTGGCTCTGTATGTTGCTTGTGCTGGTATCCATCCTAGTCAATGCCTACCTATAATGTTAGATGTCGGAACTAATAATGAACAGATGTTAGCAGATAAACTTTATTTAGGTCTGCATCAAAAACGCGTTACCGGCGATCAATATTTTGAATTTGTTGATGAATTCATGCGCGCTACACAAGAGGTATTCCCTAATGTATTAATTCAATTTGAAGACTTCCTTACTCCGCGTGCCTACGCGCTGATGAAGAAATATAAAGACGAGATGCTTTGCTTCAATGACGATATTCAAGGGACTGCGGGTGTTGCCTTGGCGGGTGTCTATGCCAGTACTAGAATTTCTGACGTACCATTTTCAAAACTAAGAATTATGTTTCTGGGAGCTGGTTCTGCCGCAACCGGTATCGCTGACTTGATTTGCTATGCATTACAGCAAGAGGGGCTAACTGAACAAGAGGCGCGTAAGCGATTATGGTTTGTTGATATCGATGGTTTATTAGTGAAGGGCCGTACAGGAATGCTAGAGCATAATGAACCTTATTTGCATGAGCATGAAGCATTGGAATTCATACCGGCAATTGATGCGATAAAACCTCATATACTTATTGGCGCTACAGGTTTCCCGGGGACCTTTACTCAAGAAGTAATTGAGCATATGAGTGAAATTAATGAACGCCCCGGCATATTTGCCTTATCTAATCCTACCTCGCGTGCCGAATGCACTGCAGAGCAAGCTTATGAGTGGTCGCAAGGGCGTGCAATCTTTGCCAGTGGTAGTCCATTTGGTGAAGTCGATTATGCAGGGAAGACATTCAAACCGGGTCAAGGTAATAATGCTTATATATTTCCTGGAATTGGTTTGGGTGCAGTCGTTTGTAACTCCTCGTTAATTACTACTGAGATGTTTTTAGTGGCGGCCAAGGCGCTTGCGGCGCAAGTGAGTGAGCAAGATTTGGCGCTTGGTGCTTTATATCCACCGTTAAGCAATATTCGTGAGATATCACTTAGGATTGCGCTTGCCGTAATTGATTATGCCTATGAAAATGACTTAGCTCGTTTACGCCTAAGGCCTGATTCAATGGAACAATATGTTGCAGACTATATGTATGATCCGACTTACTAAGTCGGAGGACAAATTAACCTGTGTGTAGTGTATATTTACCTAATTTTATTGTAGGGCTAGTTTGTGAATCGGCGAGAGTTTATAGCACTTGCGGGAGGTATTCCGCGCATTCCGCAACCACGAAATTACTTGGCACGTAAAATCCAACATAAATATTTCTGGCGATTTTTTGCAAAGCCTAAGTGGCGCAATTCTGTTAAGGCGATATATAGCGAGCTAACGATTGATGTCTTATTGCGGAGAAAAATTTATAGTATCGAACATATCGTACCGAAGTCCTATCTACGTGCTTATTTGGCAAATACACATCAATCTGCGCTTTTGATTCATAGTGCGATATTCAATCCATATAATTATGCGCCGAGTCATCGTAAGGTCAATGCATGCAGGTCTTCATTGCCGTATGATATGGAAGACGAGCAAATAGCTACCACTGTTCGAGTAAAAAAAATGGTGGCTAATGGTGTAGGGACAGACTCAGAAGGTGAATGGGTAGTGCCAAAGCGCTCACGAGGTAGTGTGGCGCGGGCAGTTTTATATATGTCTCTCATGTATGGCATTGATCGGATAGGTAGTGATCCCATCGAAAAATTTGTTCCATGGGCGCTTGAACAACCGCCTGCACTATGGGAGTTGGAATTTAATCGTTGGATTCGAAAAAAATATATGATTTCAAATCCCTTTATAGAGAGATGCGGAGGCGTTAGCCCAATATCATTATGTCACGATAAAGAGTTGATAGAGGAACTCCGGCACTACTATAAAAAAAGAAACAGCACATGAAAATTGTTGAAGTACTTACAGACGAAGGACACGTAGATACTATTTTAAGTATTGCAGAACAAAATAAGGTGGTAGATGTATGGCATTATGCTGCAGGTGAAGATGGCAGGCAGGTAGTCAAGCTGCTTGTGTCTAATGAGTCTACTCAATTAATTATAGATAGTGCGCAAAAAGTACTGAGTACATCAGATATTTCAAGAATTGTCGTATTGCCAGTAGAAGCGACGATTCCTCGTCTCGACAATAAAGATCAAAATGGCAAAAAGGCTAAAATAAGGACATCGCGTGAAGAGCTATATCAAAATGTAGAACAAAATGCGCGTCTTGATAGAAATTATATTTTTCTAGTAATTTTATCTACCATCGTGGCTGCAGTGGGTATGCTAGAAAATAATATTGCAGTAGTGATCGGGGCTATGGTGATTGCGCCGCTGTTAAGTCCTAATATCGCGCTTGCGTTAGGTACGGTTTTGGGGGATAGGATACTTATGTTTCGTGCCATCGGTACGTTACTTATTGGAATCATAATTGCACTTGCAACTTCGTTTGCGCTATCAAGTATGTACTCGCTAGATACATTCAGCCAAGAATTGCTAGATAGAACTAAGGTGGGTTTTAGTTCTATTGCCATGGCACTGGCATCAGGTGCGGCGGCGGCCTTATCAATGACTACTGGGTTGTCTACGGTGTTAGTGGGTGTAATGGTGGCGGTGGCAATCTTACCTCCTACGGCTGCGGTAGGACTAATGTTAGGATATCAAGAGTATGTTCTAGCGTTTGGTGCGTTTATGTTGCTGGCAATTAATATCGTGTGTATTAATTTGTCGGCAGATATTGTTTTTCTGTTGAAAGGCATTAATCCAAGAACTACTGGGGAGAAAAAAAAGGCGTTACGCAATGCGGTATACTATTTCGTTATATGGATGCTCCTGTTGGTGGTTCTGGTATTAATACTATTTCGTACTATTAATCAAAGTCTAGTTCCCGCGTTCCTACAATAGACGCCGAAAAAGCACTAATACTAATAATGAAAGAGTATCGCAGATAGATTCACTCAAATAGTTACAAGAGTATGCATTAGATGTCGCGTAGCACTTAAATTTTATGGCAATTATTTGGCAAAAGCGCTTAGCTGATACCGATTATCGAGTTGTACGCGCTGGACATTCAATTCGCTTGTATCGGAATAATGTTTTACATACTCAGTGGAATCCACGTAATCCCATTAAAGGTCAATTGTGGGAATTGTTCTTATTAACAAGCGTAAATCCAAATAGTGAAATTAAGCGTGTCTTGGTTCTAGGTGCTGGTGGAGGCGCGGTGATAAATCTAATTAATTATTTCTTTCCACTCGCACAGATAGACGCAGTTGATTTGGATAAGATGCATATCCAAATCGCGAAAAGATTTTTCAAAGTAAATACCAAACGATGTAAGCTATTTCACGCAGATGCTTTTGCATGGGTAAAGCAATGTAAAAATGGATTATACGATCTTATTATAGATGATGTGTTTCATGAGAATGATCAGGTACCTTACCGCTCCATATCTGCCAGCGCTAACTGGGTAAAATCTTTATTGGCGATGCTAAGTAAAAAGGGAGTCTTAGCAATGAATTTTGCTGACAATGAAGAATGGAAAAATTGCAATGCGCAATTGCAAGATCAAGGGTTTATACGCCATTATCAAATTGGAATAGCAACAAATAGCCGTTGTGAAAATAAAATTGTGCATATCACCCAGCGACCGCTATCTGCGGCATTAGTCAAGAATGGGCTGCAAAGCAGTAAGGCATTACCTTATTTAAAGTGCTGGGCAGATAAGCAATTTAGCTATCGGCGTGTGAGTAAGTAAGGAAAACCATGCGCGGATATGTGCCCCCCGATCCCGAAGGCGGTGTATCCAAAGAACAATATGCCGTGGTGTATGCGCCGCGGGCAAAACGGCATCGATTTTCCGCTAATTGCGTTGAAATCATGCAGTCTGAGCAAGAAGCACTGGCAAAGGCAGAGCCAGCAAAAGATCGATTTGCGGCCAAGATTTTAGGGCCGTCCAAGTCGTCCGAAGGGCAGTATATTTTCTACCTAATTGAGTGGCTAACTACTTGAAATTTCATGATTTTAGGCGTTTTATCTCGTATTTTGTCCGTTACGCCTAAAACTAATTTACTCTGTTAAATAGTCGCGTAGGCTTGGACCGTAATAATGAATCCTTGCCACATACCTTCTTAGATGCTCAATCTATTTGGAAAAAGTAATAGCAGTTCTTCCGCCGAAGACCAACTGCGTGCTTACTCGGATGCGTCTGCTAAGGCCCCATATTCTATATTTCTGGGCTCTACTTGCGAAATTCAGTTTGTTAGTTTTGGGTTGAAAGAATATTTTCTTGTACACAACATTTATGACGCCAAGAATGTTCTGCCCCCAGAATTGAAATCGATTTGCCAATCCGTGCTTAAGACCAATGCTTCGGAAGTAATCAAACACGAGTATAACGGTAATATTTGGGCATGGGAGTTTTCCATATATGCCGATAAATCAATAGTAGCTGAATTGCTTAATTATAAAGATTTTGATCAGGCAGATGAATTTGAAAACAACATAGAATCTGAGCAATTAAACGAAGAAATATTTGGCAATGTTCCGATTAGTTTGTGCGTAACTTCAATAGATAGTTTTGATTTGATTTACGCAAATTCACATTTTTATGAGATGTTCAAACAGCCTGAATCTGAACATAGCCTCGACGATATTTCTGCCGTTATTCAAAACAATGTAATTCTGCAAGATATCAAGATTTCTATTGCGGACATTGATGAAGTAAGAAACGTGCTGTTTTTATATAATAAGAGCGGCGGTAATTTCTGGGAAAGCAGTGATTTATATGTTTCTACCAACGTAAAAAAATCTCATCAAATGTTTGGAAATGTGCTGGTATGGACATTCCAAGACATATCAGAATACAAACAGTTGCAGCAGCAACATGAGCAATTCAAAAAGAAATTTGATTCGACGATAGAAGCGGCCACTGAGGGAATCTGGGAATGGTCAAAACTAAAAGAAAATGGAGATTGGTGGTCTAAGCCGATGTATACCTTATTAGGGCTTAATGGTGATACAACATCGCCTTCATTAGAAATGATTAAGCGCTTAATGCATCCAAAAGATAGGAAAAAGTATGACTACTTGGTAGATACAGAAATTCGCTCAAACCAGTACTTCACATTTGAATGTCGCTTAACTGTTAAAGAAAAAGGCTTTCGGTGGTTTCGAATGCGCGTAGTGGGGGCGTTTGATTCGCATGGAGATATCAATAAATTAATTGGCTCGCTAGTAAATATTCATTCTGAGAAAACTAACCGGATTCAATTGCAGCAAGAAAAAGATAAGGCTATTGCTACTCTTAATTCAATTGTTGATGCGGTAATCACTACTAACGAAGAAGGTGTCATTGAGTATAAAAATTCAGCAGCCGAACGTCTAACCGGGGTGCCGCGAAACGAGTCTAAAGGGAGTCGTATCGATCAAATTATTTCTTTCTTTAAAGAGCATTCTACTGTTGAGATTAGAAACCCGATTTTAGAATGTTTGGATACTGGCGAACAAATGAAGCAAAAAATATATGCCGACATGCTAGATCGAGACGGCACTAGGTATACCGTGCAAGTCATGGCCACTCCATTGGTGCGTAAAGATGGTAAGGTTTTTGGTGCTGTGCTGGTTCTAAATGATGTTACCAATATACGAATATTATCTAGACGCCTTAAATATCAAGCTTCACATGACATATTGACTAAGTTAATTAATCGCAGTGAGTTTGAAAAGAGAGTGCGAGGGGCAATCAATTTAGCGCAAGAGCAGGGAGGAAATTCGGCAGTATTGTATATCGACTTAGATCGATTTAAATTGATTAATGATATCTGTGGGCATGCGGCAGGCGATGAGTTGTTAAAGCAAGTCGCTAAATTATTAAGAAATATAGTGGGAGAGAAAAATTCAGTCGCGCGCATGGGTGGAGACGAATTCGCGGTGCTGATTGAGGAGTGTTACTTTAGTCAAGCCGAAAAAATAGCAAATAAAATCCTTACTGATTTAGCTGCATATCGATTTTCATGGAACGAAAAAACATTTAGTGTGGAAGCAAGTATAGGTGTAGCAGAAATCAGAGAGTCTTGTGATGGCCTAACCTATATTTTGAATGCAGTGGATAGTGCGTGTTACTTAGCAAAAGAATCTGGCAGAAATTGTATACGCAAATATAGCGAGGGTGACGATACAATTATAGAAAGGAAGGGCCAGGAGCGTTGGATT
>CAJICL010000269.1_pt1 | contig 11539 bp, 9 predicted proteins | sample 9199671 | NCBI WGS metagenome assembly CAJICL01 (sample SAMEA7708341, study PRJEB35096) | sediment metagenome | biome: marine neritic benthic zone biome [ENVO:01000025]; feature: sediment [ENVO:00002007]; material: shallow marine sediment [ENVO:03000034] sea grass bed [ENVO_01000059] ... | reverse complement strand
CTGCGCCACCGGTGCATACTCACCAATTACAGTTTCATCAGGTGTTATTTGCCCACCTCGAAAACGCGTCGATATTGCAAGTATTTTTTTAGCGCCTAAGTGCATAACGGGTGATAGAGGTGCAATTGAACGTATTCCTCCATCACCGTGCCAACCATCGTCAAGTTTAACTGCAGGAAATACTAACGGTAATGCTGCTGAAGCCATCACATGTTCAATCGTAATCTCTGCAATTTCGCTGTGTCTTCTTGGCCTTTGCCAGTGTTCTTCCACGTGACCTTGCACCCAAGTAATAGCTTTCCCGGTACCGTAATTGGTACTTGAGATACCTAAAACCTGTAAGTGACCGTTTATAATATTTTCTTTAATACCTTGGATACTTTCTGAAGCTTTTGAGGCAAGTTTCTTTTCTAAAAAATGTCGCAATGGGTCGCTGTCTAATAAACTGCGTTTGGTTGGTCCCATATGGCTACCGCCAAGAATAAAGCTTAAGCCCCAGCGGAAAAAATTTGAGAAGAAAAATCCACTATCTGTGCGAAATACTTTATCGGTTGAGAGTTCAGACCATAGTTCTGCAAGTTGCTCTACTGCTTCACAGAATGTGCCTTGATACGCAGCAAGGTGAGCTGCATTAACTGCACCAGCAGAAACACCCGTGATAATAGGCGGTCGAAAGCCACTGTGTTTTTTACAGATATAACGTAGCACACCAACTTGATAGGCAGCTCTTGCGCCACCGCCGGTCATGGCTAGGCCCAGCTCTGAATTAATTGAATCTGACATACTTGTGTAACTGCCAAAGTAAGCTTATAACAACACAGTGTATTTCGTTAGAAGTAGACAATTGCTCACACTAGAAGAAAGACTTTTAATAAAAATGCTTTCAACAAATATTAATATTGTCAGTATATTATCGTTATGCATGTATATTGCCTAGTCATCATCAAACCAATGTGCAAACTACTATACTAGAGGATAAATGAACGATATTGATTCACAAGAAACACAAGAATGGCTAGATGCATTGCATGCTATTTTGGTGCGCGACGGTGATGAGCGTGCTCATTATATCATTGAACAGCTGATTAATGATGCACGGCTAAAGGGTGTCAATCTGCCCTTTCGAAATACCACGGCTTACGTAAATACGATTTCAGTTGATGAAGAAGAGCGATTACCTGGTGACCCAAGAATGGAGCATCGTGTTCGCTCACTAGAACGATGGAATGCATTGGCGATGGTAGTGCGCGCCAATAAAAAGTTTCCTGAGATAGGGGGGCATATTTCTACATATGCCTCAGCGGCTACTTTGATGAGTATTGGGTTTAATCATTTTTTTCGACCTGCTACAAAAGATTTCGTCGGTGATTGTGTCTACTTTCAGGGGCATTCATCACCGGGGGTGTATGCTCGAGCGTATTTAGAAGGCCGTATCAGCGAGGAACAGCTACAAAATTTCCGTCGTGAAGTAGCAGGCAAAGGCCTATCTTCATATCCTCATCCATGGCTCATGCCAGAATTTTGGCAGTATCCTACCGTTTCTATGGGGCTTGCTAGTGTCATGGGGATTTATCAAGCGCGATTTATGGAGTATCTGCATGACCGTGGCATTATCGATAAAAGTAACCGCAAGGTTTGGGTGTTTACGGGTGATGGAGAAATGGATGAGCCTGAATCACTTGGTGCGATCTCGCTGGCTGCGCGTGAAGAGTTAGATAATTTAATTTTTGTTATCAATTGCAATTTACAACGTTTAGATGGGCCGGTGCGTGGTAACGGAAAAATTATTCAAGAACTTGAGGGAGTATTTCGAGGAGCAGGCTGGAATGTAATAAAAGTTATTTGGGGTGGAAATTGGGATCCACTATTTGCCAAAGATCAAGATGGGTTTTTACGTAAACGTATGGAAGAAGCATTGGATGGGGATTTTCAAAACTACCGTGCAAAAGGTGGCGCTTATGTGCGGGAACATTTCTTTGGTAAGTATCCAGAGCTTGAAAAAATTATTGAAAACATGACAGATGATGATATCTGGCGCTTAAACCGTGGTGGCCATGATCAGCAGAAAGTGTATGCAGCCTACGCAGCGGCCATGAAACATACTGGCCAGCCCACAGTTATTCTGGCCAAGACAGTTAAAGGTTATGGTTTAGGTAAGAGTGGTGAAAGCATGAATATCGCTCACCAACTAAAGAAGCCAGCCAAAGAATCTCTTCAAGCTTTTCGCGATCGCTATCGCATTCCTATAAATGATGAACAATTAGAGGATGTACCTTTCTACAAACCGCCTGAAGACAGTCCGGAAATGAAGTATATGACGCAACTACGAAAAAAGTTGCAAGGCCAAATTCCGAAACGCAATCAATCTACGATTAATTTAGATATTCCTTCATTAGAAGTTTTTAAAGATGTTATCGGTGGAAGCGAGGGTCGTGAGAATTCGACCACTATGGCGTTTGTAAGAATTTTACTCGCACTAACGCGCGATAAAGCCATAGCAAAATATGTTGTCCCTATAGTACCAGATGAAGCACGAACGTTTGGTATGGAAGGTCTATTTCGCAGTATGGGTATTTATGCACATAAAGGACAACTTTATGATCCTGTAGATGCAGATCAAGTGATGTTCTACCGAGAAGACCAGGCTGGGCAAATTCTTGAAGAAGGTATTAATGAAGCAGGCGCTATGTCTTCATGGATTGCAGCTGCAACTTCATATAGCAATCATGACGTGCCGATGATTCCATTTTATATATTTTATTCCATGTTTGGTTTTCAACGTATTGGAGATTTAGCTTGGGCTGCGGGAGATAGTCGAGCACGTGGATTTTTAATTGGCGGCACTGCGGGAAGAACCACTTTAGCGGGCGAAGGCTTACAGCATCAAGATGGTCATAGTCACATTTTGGCCTCTACCATTCCAAATTGTAGAGCTTACGACCCTGCATATGCTTATGAGCTGGCAGTTATTATTCATCATGGTTTGCAAACCATGTTTGTGCAAAAACAAGACTACTACTATTACATAACGGTAATGAATGAAAATTATGCGCAGCCCGAAATGCCAAAAGGCTGTGAAGAGGGAATCATTAACGGAATGTATCGACTACAAGCTCCGCAAAAAAATAAACAGGGTGCTCAACATGTCCAACTTCTGGGCAGCGGAACCATATTACGTGAAGTGATCGCAGCGGCAGAGTTGTTGCAGGAAGAATATTCAATCAGCTCTGAAATTTGGAGTGTTACTAGTTTTAATCGTCTGCGTCGAGACGGCATGGAAGTGCAGCGTTGGAATATGCTACATCCTAATGAAACTAAAAAAGTATCTTATGTTGAAAAATGTTTAGATGACAAAAAAGGACCTGTAATTGCAGCATCGGACTATATGAAAATATATGCTGATCAAATTCGTCCTTATATAAAGGCTAACTATGTTGTGTTAGGCACTGACGGTTTTGGCCGCAGTGATACGCGCAAGCAATTGCGCTACCATTTTGAAGTTAATGCACATTATATCGCTATCGCTGCAATCCATAGTTTAGTTGAACAGGGCGAATTAGAAAGTTCTGTTCTCAATTCGGCCATGCAAAAATATGGTATCGATCCAGAAAAAGCTGACCCAGTAGTTTCCTAATAATTTATTTAGAATATGTTGTGGAAGAAATAAAAAATATATTGATTACAGATATTGCAGATTTTGAGTCTGTAGATGTAGTAGAGGTATTAGTTAAAGCTGGTGATGAGATTGCCGCAGATCAACCATTAGTAACGGTTGAAAGTGAAAAAGCTATGATGGATTATCCATCCCCTTTACCGGGAGTGGTTGAAAAAGTGCTTGTAGAAGATGGCGAAAAGCTAAAGGAGGGTGATGCGCTAATTACTCTTAAGGTGGTAAAAGATAAAAAGAAAGAAATTGAGTTACAAGGTGAAACTCAATCGGACATAGCTCAATCAGTCGATAGTTCATTTGTTAACAGGTCTTCGCCAGCAAGTAAGAGCGCGATTCAAAATTCTACTGCCTATGCTAGCCCCGGCATACAACAATATGCACGTGAGCTGGGTGTAAACCTTGATGAGGTTCAAGGCTCTGGGCGAAATCAAAGAATTGTCCAAGAAGATATTCAGAAACATATTCGTGAACAGTTAAATAGCGGCCCAGCAGTAGGAAGAAACAAATCTATAAAAGCATTAGATTTTTCAGCCTACGGAAAATCTACTTCTAAAGCATTAACTAAAATTCAGAAATTGACTGCAGATAACATGTTGAATGCATGGCAAAGCATCCCGCATGTCACACACTTTGATCAAGCGGACGTTACTCAGTTAGAGCTTCATCGAAAGCAATTAGTGAATGACTTAAAAACTAAACATATAAAACTTACACCTCTTGTTTTTGTGATTAAAGCACTAGTCACAACATTGAAAAAATTTCCTCAATTTAATGCTTCTCTTGATGTTATTTCTGAAACGCTCATCTATAAAGATTTTTTCCATATTGGTATTGCCGTCGATACGCCGCATGGTTTATTTGTCCCTGTGATACGTGATGTAGATAAAAAATCATTAGAACGAGTGGCCATGGAGTTGGTTGAGCTCACTGAGCTCGCCAAACAAAGGAAATTAGCCCCTAATCATATGGGAGGTGCGAGTATGACGATTTCCAGCTTGGGGCTATTAGGTGGGCTAGCGTTTACGCCAATCATAAATCCACCCGAAGTAGCCATACTTGGGCTAACTAAGATAATTGTGAAAGAAAAAATACTGGAATCAAGTAAGGGACAACAAAAACTACTACCATTGTCTCTATCCTATGATCATCGCGTTATTAATGGCGCCGATGCGGCTAAATTTTGCTCATACCTTAAATCGGTACTAGAAGACGTTTGGAAATTAGTACTTTAAGTATCAAACCATGCTTATATGAAAATCGGAGTTCCAAAAGAAATTAAAGCAGATGAATTTCGCATCGCATTACTTCCTGTGGGTGCACATTTGCTTGTCGAAGGTGGGCATGATGTTTTAATTGAAAAACATGCAGGTTTAGCAAGTGGTTATCATGATCAGGAATATCAATCGGCAGGTGCAAAAATTGTAGATTCTGCTGATAGCATATTTGATGAAGCCGATATAATCGTAAAAGTTAAAGAGCCACAAGCGGAAGAGCTTGAAAAATATTCCCCTCAACAAATAATATTTGGATACTTCCACTTTGCTAGCTCACAACAGTTAACTGAAACATGTCTTCTAAAAAATATCACTGCGTTAGCGTATGAAACCTTGACAGATGATAGTGGTCAGTTACCTCTCCTGAAACCTATGAGTGAGGTCGCGGGTAAAATGTCCATTCAAGAAGGCGCCAAGTGTCTAGAAAAAACAATGCGAGGGAGAGGAGTATTATTGGGGGGCGTGGCAGGCGTGGCACCCGCAAATGTTGTTATTCTTGGGGCAGGAGTTGTGGGTGCAAATGCTGCTCGTGTTGCGGCAGGACTAGGTGCCAATGTCATTATTATGGATATAGATATCGACAAGCTTCGACACATAGATGAAATTATGCCTGACAATGTGACGACCATCTATTCAGATCCTCATGCTATAGAACAACTTGCTTTAAATGCAGACCTAGTTATTGGCGCAACACTCATACCAGGTGCTCGTGCAACAAAACTGATACGTCGAGAGATGCTTAAAAAAATGAAAAACGGTGCAGTATTAGTCGATGTGGCCATTGATCAAGGTGGTTGTTTTGAAACCAGCAGACCAACAACACATCATGATCCCGTTTATGTAGTTGATGATATAGTTCATTACTGTGTAACGAATATTCCAGGCGCAGTTGCACGTACAAGTAGCCAAGCTTTGTGCAATGCGACATTACCTTATATACAAAAGCTGAGTAATTTAGGATTGGAAGCTTTTCTTAACGAAAGCAAAGGTATGCGAAAAGCGCTGAATATTCACGAAGGTAAAATTAAACATTTGGCAGTTGCAAATGCATTTCCTAATTTACCAAATAGTTTTTAGCTAACGATACTCTATAGAATAAATTATTACCCCTAGACCAATAAGCGCTACTTCTATAAGGCTAATGAAAATCAGCATAAAGCTTATTCTTCTGGCTGCAGGTTTCATGAAAATCCAAATGTGTTTTTTATAAATCTGCCAAGGTAAAAACCATGACCAGCGTTGCCAATAGATAAGATAGTTTTGGATTTCTTCTGCCCACTTATGCAAACTTTTGTCTACAGAACATATCAATTCAGGCTCATCATCTTTTAGAGAATGGTAATGGTCTGTGATGATTAATTTAGACCCTTCTGAGAGCGCTTGAGCGATGATAGTTGTGTCAGATTTAATTCCATTATCATAGTAAACATGTAATCCATCATTTAAGTTGGTTACATTTATATGTGTTTGCAGTGAAACTTGGGGTTCTTGGCTGTGATTAGTGAGATCAATAAAATATTTATTCTTTTCGGTTGCTTCCCACTTATTCACTTCAAGATAGGGGTTTATTCTAAACAGACGCTCCATATCGTTACAGAATAATAGCAATTCTTCTTGACTAAGCGGTGTTTTAAATTCAACCCATGCCTTGTTTGCAGCTTTTGTCAATGCTAATTAATGCTCGACGCGTGGGTAAGGTATTTGTATGTGCGGGGTAGTTAACTTTCTAGCTAAAGATTTTGTCATCATGCGTGACCGTAAGCCAGATTTGAACATAGGACGTGGCGAACCTGTGATAACTGCATCAAATTTATCATCGCTACAGATATGTAATAAACATTTTTGTGGGTCACCAAAAAATATTTTGTATTGGTATTTGGCGTCTAAGTTTTCTATTTGTATATTCACGCGAGAAATATTTTCTTCAGCTTCTTGTTGTAATTTATATTCGAGATAGCGACTAAATCGTTCTTGAGTTTTTTGGTTGTTCAGCCAATCATCTGCGAGTATATGCCTCCATAAATCAGGTATAACATACAAGTGTGTGACACAAGTGTTCGATGAACATAACTTAAAAGCAGCTTGTTCCGCTGCACATGCGCCGACCGTTCCGTGACTTGCCAGTAAAATATTATTAATCTTATGCATCTTTGCATCAATATATAAGATATATGAACAAAGCAATTAATAAAGCAAAAATTAATGCCATTAAATCTTCTCTTCGATCACTACTGAAAATAGATAGCGCAGACCCACGATCAAATTTTTGTTCTTGCATATAAATTTCCCAATATTTTTAAATTGTTTCAGAGACGAGTAACAAAACAATAACTAATGATAGACTCGCTTTTATAAATCCTACGACACCACCTATAACGGCTGGTTGCCCCCCTGCTTGTCGCATAGCAGATACTGTAATTTGCATGCCTAAGCCAACTAAGCCAAATGCAAATAACCATGTAATCCAATTTCTAAAAGCTTTTATTTTTTTGGCTGTATGACGCACAGAATTATGTGCATGTTTTAGAATTTCATTTGCGGGCTTAGAAAGAATTTTTGCATTGACTAATCCACGTAAAGCATCGTCATCTTCAATGCTCATTATTTTCCCATGCTGTATTAGTTGTTGAAGAGCTAGTTTACGATCTTGTCTTTGAACTTTAGATATCTCGCTACTTAAAATACTCTTGTATTCATTGCTTAAAATATTCTCAGCTTTAAAACCACCTTCTTCAGAATTACCAAAATATTTACCTTTGTAATGATTTGCAGGCGCGAAAATACCTGTAGTGGAAAGCGCAAAAAGTAAAATGAAACCTAAAACAAATATCGGGAATTTTTCAAATATAACGCTAGCAACGTTTACTTGTTGTATTGAGTTTTCTTCACGTTTGACGTACCAAACAGATAGCCACAGTACGATAATAGGTAAAATAAGTACACGTGTGATATTAAATATTTCAGCAACTTTTAATGTTTCAATACCATCAGGTTGATATGCTAGTGCGGCACCTGCAACTTGAGCAGAGTTTAATATTCCAGTACCTGCCCATGCACCGAATTGCACATGAGATAGGTTTAGTAAGTGACCGATGATGGGGAAAATAAACATACACAGCACACCCCATAACAGGATAGTGCCAATGGTGTAAGCTATTTCTACTGACTTAGCTTTTACGACTGGTGCTGCGGCAACTGTTGCGGATACGCCACAAACCCCCATCCCCGCAGATAAAACACCACCCATAGAGTTTGGAATTTTCATTCGTGACCCTAACCATAAAACAAGGCCTACAGATCCCAACACAAAAAATCCAATCATAATGATGGACAGTCCACCAAGATTTTTAAGCTCAGCGGCACTATAGAGTGTGCCTAGAAGGATAACGCCTGTTTTTAAACCTAAACGTGATAAGCGAACACCATTTTCAGCCCAGGATGGAACATTAAAAACGTTGACAACGATAATGCCTACTAAAATACCCAGCACAACATAGTTTAAACCAAGTATTTCATGTAAATATTTTCCCGTATTGCCAATTTTACCGATTGAAGTTCCTAGTACAGCAATTTCTGGCGCTGCAAACCATCGCACTAACATTGCAATTAATAAAATAAACATTACACCTGCAATAGTAGAAAGGTAATAATCGCATGCGCTTTCTTTGTGTGAGCCTAACCACTGCCAGAGGCCAAAAATAGTCGAAAATACGCCAAAATAAAGAGGCAATGTGGTGAGCTCTTTGGAATATTTATACTTATCACCGCCAAGGTGACTAATATAAACCGATAGGATGTCTGAACTGGCAAGATACCAAATGGCCAACATAATTAGACCAATCAAAAATAAAGCGACAGACTTTTTTGTGTAGACCATGGAATACCCTTTATTATTTTTATTATTGAGTCTTCAATTACACAATAGAAGAGTAAACCCAGGCGAGTATTATAAGCAAGTAGTGATACTTGCTAAGAAGTGAGTAGAGATCTTTCTATAAAATGTTTTTATTTGTTTCATTAAAATAATGTTTAAAATTGATAAACAAGATAATGATGATTATCCAATCTCTCGTGAGGCTTTCGGTAAAAGTTTCGAGGGAATTCTTGAAAGACGTCTAAGTCGTCGCTCTTTACTAAAATCAAGCGCTACGCTTTGTACCTATTTATCGCTATCCTCTCACGTAAATTCTTATGAAGACAAAGCGCCACTCTCTTTCAGTGAAATTTCGCACGGGATGGATGATCGATTGCATCTTGCTAAAGATTATTCTGCACAAGTGTTATTGAGGTGGGGTGATCCACTTTTTGCAGCGGCAGATGAATTTCTACCAGATAAACAAACCGCTGCATCGCAGATAATGCAATTTGGTTATAACAATGATTTTGTTGCCTATCTGCCAATATCGAAAAAGGAAAAATCATCTACGCACGGTCTCTTAGTTGTAAATCATGAATATGTAAATAGCTCCATGATGCATCCTGGCTCACCACACGCCTTCGACTTAAATCGTTCACAAATTGATTCTGAAATTGCAGCACACGGACTGAGTGTTGTTGAAATTCAAAAAAATGCTGGCAAATGGAAGGCCAAACTTAATTCAAACCTCAACCGACGCATTACTCCCTTAACAAAGATGAAATTTTCAGGTCCGGCATGTGGACATAAAAGAGTAAAGACTGAGTTTTCACCTAAAGGAGAAATATGTATGGGAACCTTCGGTAATTGTGCTGGTGGTGTCACGCCTTGGGGAACTATTTTAACCGCAGAAGAAAATATTCAAGCTTATTTTCTAGGTCAAGCAAGCAAAACGGATGAATTTGAAAATTATAAAAGGTTTGGTTTATTAGGCGATAAGACTGTCTTGTCGATTTGGGGTAAATATCATCCACATTGGGATATTAACAAACATCCTCAGGCTCCGCTGCATGCAGGCTGGGTCGTAGAAATCGATCCATACGATACAACTTTTACTCCAATAAAAAGGACTGCCTTAGGCCGCTGCAAACATGAGGGTTGCGAAGTGCATGTGAATAAAGATGGCAGAGTAGTTGTGTATATGGGTGATGATCAAGTATTTGAATATGTTTATCGATTTGTTAGTAAAAATAAATTTCAGGCAGGCCAGCGTGAGCAAAATATGTCTTTATTAGATGAAGGTGAATTATCTGTTGCTGAGTTTACTGACCAAGGCAGTGTTATTTGGCATCCCTTGCAATGGGGCAGCGGGCCGCATACAAGCGATAATGGTTTTGAGGGTCAGGCAGATGTGGTACTGGATATGCGTAAGGCTGCAGATTTAGTTGGTGCAACACCTATGGATAGACCTGAAGAAATAAAAGTAAATCCGATATCGGGGAATGTCTTTGCAGTATTTACCAACAATGCTAAGCGTAATCCACTCGAAACTGATGCTGCTAACCCAAGAGCGTTAAATCGCCACGGACATATTCTGGAACTGATTCCACCAAAACAAGATCACAGTGCACGAGAATATAAATGGGAGGTATTTTTATTAGCAGGTAATCCAAATAGTAAGTTAGATCGTGCGTACTATCATTCTGAGTTATCTGTAAATGGTTGGTTTTCAAGCCCAGATAACTGTTCATTCGACGAAAACGGAAATATCTGGATTGCTACCGATGGTTTTAATCGTTTAGGTACAGCGGATGGAATTTGGGTCAGCGCAACCAGCGGTAAAGAGAAAGCACTTAGTAAACAATTTTTACGCGCACCCATTGGCGCAGAAATATGTAGTCCATGTTTTACACCCGATTACAAAACTATGTTTTGTTCGGTACAACATCCAGGAGATGGTTCTAGCTATGATAAACCCACTACGCGGTGGCCTGACTTTATAGAAAACGTTCCGCCTCGTCCTAGCGTAATTGCAATCACGCATGACGATGATAAGACAATAGGAAGTTAAAGTTTATTTATCTTTTGGGTGTACGAATCTGTCAGTCCAAGGAGAAAGCTGAATAAATTCACTGAACTCGGTACGGTTAATTAGGCCATTTGAGTCTTCATCAAAACGTGCATAAATTTTTTCTTCTGCCAAATTATAAACATTTTTAGCTTCATCACGGTCTAAGCGTTCATTACGGTCAAGATCAGCACTCCAAAAAAGCCCATCTTCAAAGCCGCGACCACCACCAAAATTAGCGAAAGCGTTTATATGCAATAGCATTACTATGACTGCAAATTAGGTATTTCATATTAGCTCTCCTGATTTTGTGAATAACTATCAGAGTGCCTTTTAAGTTAAATATTACATGTTTCCTCTTAATTGTAATTAATCTTAAAAAATCATTTATTTGGCTAATAACCTAGACTTATATGGCAGTTTATTAAGATAACAGCTTAGGCAGTATTGGACGTGACCTTTGGTAAATTTTTTAAATTACCAAAATCATGGTCATACAATATTTAACCTAAATAAATTTGGTATTCGAGAAATTGTTCAATAAATATTTTTGCCATAACTCATTAACAATTGCAGTGAAAGATAAAGAGTTATGAGATGTGTCTAAAGAAACTTCTAGGTTAGATGAGTAGTCAGTAGCAGTAAAAGTATTTTATTCACTTTATATTTTT
>CAJICL010000096.1_pt1 | contig 11562 bp, 12 predicted proteins | sample 9199671 | NCBI WGS metagenome assembly CAJICL01 (sample SAMEA7708341, study PRJEB35096) | sediment metagenome | biome: marine neritic benthic zone biome [ENVO:01000025]; feature: sediment [ENVO:00002007]; material: shallow marine sediment [ENVO:03000034] sea grass bed [ENVO_01000059] ... | reverse complement strand
GCCTAAACCTTCAAAGGATATAGCGGATATATATATCCCTTATCCATCTCAACAAGCCCATGTATATCTGGGGCATTTAGGCATACAGCGAGGTCATCCAGATTATTTCACGCTTTATACTGGGAATCATATATTAGGCGGTGGTGGGTTCACCTCGCGTTTAGTAAAAGAAGTCCGAGTCGAGCGCGGTCTTTCTTATAGTGTCTACAGTTATTTTTTCCCACTTTATTTGCCAGGGCCATTTACCTTAGGTCTGCAAACACGTAGTGACCAAGCGCAACAAGCCGTTGAGGTTTCTTTGCAGACGATTAAAAAGTTTGTTAGTGAAGGGCCCACTGCCGAAGAACTTGCGTCAGCAAAAAATAATATTATCGGCGGTTTTCCACTACGTATTGATAGTAACCGTGATATTTTAGGTTACCTTTCATTAATTGGTTATTACGATGTGCCTTTGGATTATTTAACAAGCTTCACTGATAAAATCTCTGCGGTAACTGAAGACGATGTCCGCAGTGCGTTTAATAAACATTTGCAGCCAAATAACCTGGTTAAGATTGTAGTTGGCGGACCTGGGAATGCTCATAAAATTAGTTCAGAGACAAACTCAGAGACAGTGTCAGGGAGTTAAGCCCTAGGGTTAAACCCAGGGGTTAAACAAAGAGCTTGGCTAATAGTAATAGTTTACGCATCATAGGCGGTGCTTGGCGAAGTCGCCGTATCCAGTTTATTGATTCCCCCAAAATTAGGCCCACACCAGATCGTGTGCGTGAAACCCTGTTTAATTGGTTAGCGCCTAGCATTAGCGGCACTAGATGTTTGGATTTATTTGCAGGGAGTGGTGCTTTAGGGTTCGAGGCGATGTCGCGCGGCGCAGATCAAGTTGTTTTGGTGGAAGCAGATCCACGTATAGCAGCAATGCTTGCTAAACAAAAAGCTCTTTTCAATGCAGGTGGTATGGAAATAAAAAATCAGAATGCTCTTTCTTACCTGCAAGAGCTCGGTCAACAATTTGATCTAATATTTCTAGACCCGCCTTTTGATAGTAATTTGCTAGAGCAAGCACTTCCCATGCTTCTAGATCAGCAAATATTAAGTGAGAATGGTCAGCTATATGTAGAATCTGCCTCACAGCAGATTGAGCCAAAGAGCCTAGCGTCTCTAAGCTGTATTCGTGAAAAAGTAAGTGGAGAAGTACGATATGCTTTGTATGAAAAGGCAGCTAAGTCGTAATTGTGTAAATTAGTTGTCCTTCTCTACGGTATTCATATTAGAATTTAATTATGGCGTTAATAGCAGTTTATCCAGGTACATTTGATCCCATCACTAATGGTCATACTGACTTGGTGCGACGAGCTTGTGGTATTTTCGATGAGGTCATTGTAGGGGTGGCTACCTCTGGAGGAAATAAAGAGCCGTTTTTTTCACAAGATGAGCGTGTTTTATTGGCTGAACAAGCACTAGAAAAATATTCAAACGCGAAAGTGCGTGGCTTTGATGGGTTATTGGTTGAGTTTGCGCGCCAACAAAATGCAAAGGTTATTTTGCGTGGTTTACGTGCCGTTTCAGATTTTGAGTTTGAGTTTCAATTAGCAAGCATGAATCGTCAGCTTGATAGTGAGCTTGAATCAATGTTTTTAACTCCAGCCGAAGAGCATGCATTTATTTCATCAAGCCTGGTGCGAGAAATTGCTACGTTGGGTGGAGACGTCTCAAAGTTCATTTCACCTGATGTAGTTAAAGCGCTAAAAACAAAAGCACGTATTTAATTTCATTATTTAATTTTTATGGGATATTCTGCTTGTTGATGCGCGGGTTTACTTATGCGCTTTTAGTAGCATTAAGTTTGTTACTTGCTTGTAGCACAAGCCCCAATTCTTCTGAAAATCTTAAGCCAGAACATTCACTAAATAATTCTCAACCCAATAACTTTTCTGTAGCCAGCGCACATCCATTGGCTACTCAGGCGGGCATAGAAATTTTACAGCAAGGAGGAAATGCCTTTGATGCAGCCATTGCGGTTACTGCAGTTCTTGCGGTGGTCGAGCCTTATGCATCTGGTTTAGGTGGAGGAGGCTTTTGGTTGTTACATTTTGCAAAGAGTGATCACAACGTAATGATAGACGGGCGCGAGGTAGCACCGCTTGCAGCAACACGCGATATGTATCTAAACGATCATGGTGAAGTAACCGATCAATCTGTGAAGGGTCCATTAGCAGCGGGCATTCCGGGAACACCTGCGGCGATTGTGCATATAGCGAATAATTATGGTCGGCTGCCATTACGAACATCATTAAATGCTGCAATTAATTTAGCACGAAATGGTTTTCCGGTGAGTGAGTTTTACAATTCGCGTGCCAGTGCCGTGGTAGAGCATCTTAAAAGCTTTCCGCAAACAGCAGAGTTATTTTTGCAAGGAGGCGAAGTTCCGCAAATAGGCTATGTTTTAAAACAGTCCGACCTGGGAAATGTGTTAGAGAAAATAAGTGAAAATGGAGCGGATGGTTTTTATCGTGGCAAAATTGCAGAACAGTTAGTTTCCAGTGTACAAAAAGCTGGCGGTATCTGGCAGTTAAAGGATTTATACAATTATCAAATTGTTGAGCGTCAGCCGGTAATAGGCAATTATAAAAATGTAGAAATTATTAGTGCTGCGTTACCTTCATCTGGTGGGATTGTGTTGATGCAAATACTAAATATGTTGGCACAATATGACCTGCAATCGATGAGTGATGAGCATCGTAAACATATCATTGTAGAAGCGATGCGAAGGGCGTATCACGATCGCGCTTTATATCTTGGTGATATGGATTTTATAGATGTGCCAGTTGAAGAATTATTATCTACTGAGCATGCTGAAAAACGCTTTGCCGATTTTAGCATGCAACATGCAACACCCAGTCAACATTATATTCAGCAAGAAGTTGTAAATACCCAACCCCTAATAGAAGAAGCGCAAAATACAACTCACTTTTCAATATTAGATCAGCAAGGAAATCATGTTGCTGCGACACTTTCAATTAATTATTACTTTGGGTCAGGTTTTGTAGCAGAAGGAACCGGAGTGTTGCTGAATAATGAAATGGATGATTTTGCTATTCAGCCGGGTCGCGCGAATTTATGGGGTTTGGTAGGTAGTGAGGCAAATGCTATCGAACCTGGTAAACGTATGTTGTCCAGCATGTCACCTACGTTTTTAAATGATGGTCAACGCACTGCTATTTTAGGTACCCCTGGAGGTAGTCGCATCATCAGTATGGTGTTGTTATCAACACTTGCCTTTGCAGAAGGTGCAAAGGTGATGGAATTGGTTCAATTGCCACGTTTCCATCATCAGTTTTTGCCAGATCAAATCCAATTTGAATCCGGCGCATTGACAGTAAATACTCAACATTCATTAAATTCGATGGGCCATGAGTTAAAAGATTTAGAGCGTAGTTATGGAAACATGCACGCAATTATTTGGAATCAACAAACGAATAATATAACCGCAGCAAGTGATTCACGTGGTATTGGCAAAGCACAGGTAGGAGTAAATCAGCCGTGAAGTTGGTCTATTTCGCCAGCCCAATGTGTTCTTGGTGCTGGGGGTTTGCTCCGGTGATTCAAAAAATAAAAGAATCCAATTTTGTGGAAAATATTCGTTTGGTGTTGACACCGTTTCGAGTCGATACTACACAGCCGATGGATGACGAATTACGTAATTATGTATTGGGGCAATGGCATAAAGTGCATCAAACTACAGCCCAGCCATTTGATTTCAGTTTTGCTATGCCAGCAGAGTTTATTTATAACACTCGTTTGGTATGTTTGGCGATTAAGGCATTAAAGAAACAAAAACCTGAGCAGGAATTAAAGTACTTCCATGCGTTGCAGCAGGCTTACTATACTGAAAACCAAGATCTCACTAACCAAGAGGTGTTAATTAATATTGCAAATAGTTTTTCAGTCGACATTGATGTATTTATTGGAGACTTGACCAATAAAAATCTAGCGGAAGAACTCGAAGAAGATTTTAGTTTTTGTCAGCACTTAAATGTGCAGAGTTATCCGACCTTGATGTATGAGAAGTTTGGCAGTTATGCCATATTATCAAGCGGATATACGGCATACGATGAATTGCTTACTAGAATCGAAGCGGTATTAGAGAGCGAAGGCTAGGTTCGAATTGATTTTTCAGGGCTGGAGCTGTTTTGCGAAGACTCATTTTCTTGTTCTGCGTAACTATTACGCAAGATCTCAATTTGCCAAGTTTGTAAAGTATCAGCATCCGTAAGTACGAAGGTGTCTTCACCAACTTTACTGATTGAATAGCGTTCCTTGTCTGATAAGTCCATGTGCAGTATTAAGGTAGGTGTAGTTAAATCAATTAGTTCGGTGGGCTATGTTGAACTGTTTCACAGATTCACTCATGTAGATAATGATGCATGGCAGGATCTCAACTATGAATGACCAAGCAATAGACAGTCGGTCAAAATTAGCAATTCGACGGCTGTAGCTACGGAAGTTTTTCTTTAGTTGCTGTTATTGCTTAAAATGTTTGTATTCCCATCAACTCCATCTTGCTGGTCTTAATGCTGACACTGCGCACAAAAGAAGCTACTGCGTTGACTTATGCTGCGAACTTTTATGGGGCTACTGCATGCTGGGCAAGGCATTCCGGCTTGCTTGTAAACGTTTAATTTATTTGCGAAGTAGCCTGGTTTGCCATCTTCACGTACAAAATCACGCAGGGTTGTACCGCCTAACTCAATGGCATCACTCAGGACCTGTTTGATATTTTCGGCTAGTATATCGTAACGTCTCAAAGAGATGCGTCCTGCAGCTCGTTGCGGATGTATGCCACTTAAAAACAATGATTCGCTGGCATAAATGTTACCTACTCCAACAACAATATGACTGTTCATGATAAAGGTTTTTACATTAAGCTTTTTACCCTGTGAGATTTGATGTAGGTATGTGCCAGTAAATTCATCACTTAAAGGTTCGGGGCCAAGACTTTTTAGTAATTTATGTTGTAAGGGGTTTTGCTTGGTCCACAGAATTGAACCGAAACGTCTTGGATCGTGAAAACGCAAAGTTTTATTATTAAAAACGATATCCACATGATCGTGTTTATTCGCAGCTATCTTGTTATCAACCATACGTAAGCTGCCAGACATACCCAGGTGGATTATCAAATGCCCTGTTTCAGTTACGAATAATAAATACTTAGCACGACGCTGAATATCTTTTATGGTCTGGTCTTGGAGGTTTCGTTTGAGATTGCGTGGTACTGGCCACCGTAAGCTAGCTTGTCGAACGACAACATTATCGACGCGTTGTTTTTTTACATAAGGTGTAATGCCACGACGCGTAGTCTCAACTTCAGGTAGTTCGGGCATTATGGAGTGGAGGCTTTTCTGGCTTTATGCCTGGTAGAAGGCTTCTATCTCAACTAGCAAGTTTTCTCTACACATATCACCAAGTATCAAAGCACGTGGCGTATTGCTAGATAACCTAGCGGCTAATACTTGATTGATTTGTTCAACATCTTTGCGATGGCGAAGATAAACTTTCATATACAGCAAGTCGTCTTGTGCATTGAGTTGGGTGTGATGTTTGTCATTTGCATGTGCGACTAATGTTTCTACATTGTTTATGCTTTCGTTTAGTTGCGCACAAACATCATCAATATGTAATGTTTCGTGTCCTACAATACTGGCTGTACCGGATACATAAAAGTGTGTGCGCTGACCCCAGGTTTTTAATAAACCGCGAGAAAACAATGGTTGAGTATAGTTATCTTCAACTGGGTAGTGATATGCGCTAGTCTGGCGCGGGTTTTCTACTGCTGTACCTGGAGTGTCACTGGCTAAAAAATAAATTTGTAAACTATTATCATAGCTACCTATTACGGTTGCTGCAGGATAGACTTGTGTTTTGATGCCGCTGTCATGCATAGCTTGTAATCTTCCGTGACAAAAAACTTCATAACGATTTAGTTGCGCGTGTTGTGAGTCTTTGTCAGTGATTTGTGGGAAGAAATTCCAAGTGCGTAATAAATGTTTGCATGAATTGTTCTGCAAGCATTCATATATTTCACAATATGCTTTATGTGTTAAGGCTTGAAAATCATCATTTTCAGTACACGGAAGTTGTATTAGCCCAAACATCATTTGCGGCGTATGTGCATGACGAATATTTTTGTAGCTGCCTTGGGTAACTTGTTGATCCGTATACCAGTATTGAGCGAACAGGTTCGAACCGAGTAATTCTAGTTCTGTTTGAATAGATAAATAGTCAGGATCTGTATCGCAACTGTTACCAAAATATAAATGCGTTAGTAAGGGCTGTTGAATAGGTAAAGCAACAGCATCTTCACACACGACGATATCCAGTGGTGGCGAAAGTGCAGCAGAAACATTGTTTGAACTATTATTATTCATAGGGCTACTGTAGCGCGACATCCGCAGAGTCGCTAGCTAGCAAATTTGATTTAATGATTAATTTTGCCGATTAGAAAAGCAGTTTATTGTTTTGTAAGAAATTATCAGGCCCGGCGCCGCCGAATGCCAATATAAATACCTATTAGCAACACCCCAAATGGCACGATGAGTAAATAGCTAGCTGCTAGTGTAGCAATAGCTGTATTGCTAAACTCAATGGAAATATCAGGTGGTTGATACGGTAGCATAGAAATACGTTGGTCATCGTGCGCTAGCCACTGTAATACGCTTACAATTAATGTGAGATTTTCTCCATGACCTATATAGATATTTGAGGCGAAGTCACTGTCACCGATGCATACGACTCGTTGTTGTTTATCTTTATTTAAATCTCTCGTTAGACTGGCAGCGATTAATAAAGGTCCCCTGGTATCACCGCTAGCACTGTCGAATACCACACTGTTACCAGTAAGATCACCAACTTCTGACCATGCTCCAGGTAAAGAATAAAATAAAGGACTGGCTTGCCATTTTGCAGGGGTAGCAATGGCAATGCCGCTCGCAAAGGGGAATAAAGTTTGGTTTTTAAACGTATTGGTTATTTCATGTTGCTGATACTCAACCACCGGCACAATCGCAGGATGTTTGATGCCTAAAATAGAACGCAATTCTTGATTAGCATCGATGATAGTGCCATCGACCCAACTTAGACCTAACTTGTCAGCCAGTGAGGGCATCAGATTATGGTTAGTTATATCTAATGAATCTGAAGATATTGGATCAGAAAGCCATAATAAATTGCCACCTGATTCAATGTACTCAAGGATTAATTTTTCTTCACCAGATAGTAGTGCCGCTTGGGGTGCTGCAATTACTAACACAGAAATATTGTCAGGAATCGTTGTAGTTTTTAATAGATTGAGGTCCTGTACTTGAACACCACTGGTTTCAAGTGCTTGTTTGAGTTTACTGTAGCCTTGGTTTTCTTCATTAAATGGATCTCGTTCTCCATGCCCGCTTAAAAAAGTCACCCAAGGACTGCTTTGGCGGCTTAAGCGTTGCAAAGCATTGGTTATTTCACGTTCAGAAATCTTATCAATGATTTCAAAGCGATTATTGTAGTCTAGGCGCAGTTGATTTGCGTTGTGAAGGTGTAATTCTTTTGCAAGCAAGATTTCTTTGTCGATATCTAAAAACTTAATATCAATATCAGGTTTAATAGATGAGTATTTCTCTACTTGTCGCAAAATTGCTTTACGTTCGCTCGCTGCATTTCTTGCAAGCACTGTCACCAATAGGGTTTGATCTATTTGTTGTAAGACATTGAGACTTGTTTCACTTAGGCTGTTGCGGCTGTCTCGTGTCCAGTCGAATACACGATGATATTTTTGTGTTACCCAAGCGCAAACACCTACTATTAACAGCAGTAAGATAAGCCCAAGCCATTTGCGAAATTGAATTTTCAGATAGCTATAATTCATGTAAGTGCCAATAACATAGTTTTATAGTGAACGACGTAGTGATAGTCGGCGCACACAGAGCACTAAGAATAAAATTGTGAATAATATAAAATAAGCCACATGTGTGGTGTCGATTGAACCTGTTATTAAACTAGCTAAGTGTGGAAAGTTTGATAAGTATAGAAATAATTCACTGCTGCTCGCGGTAGCAGAACCTGACATGTAAAGCATCACCATAACTAATAGAAAACCGATAATAGCCGCGGTGGCGATGATTGGCACCTTAGTAAGATTTGCGATAAACAATGCTGCAGCATTAAAGGAGCCGATAAATAAAAATGCTGCTAAACATCCGGCAGCCGTTTTCCCGTAATCAATAGGTGTAAAGTAGCCGAGAACTAAAGCAAAACTGCTGCTTATTAATATGTAAAGTAAGGCTAGAATTGCTAACGCAATATATTTACCCAGTACAATTTGAGTTGCGCTAACGGGGGCGCTGCTTAGTAATAAATGAGTACCAAAGTATCGTTCTTCGGTAGAACTGCGAACAGCAAACAGTGGTACTAATAATATACCAACAACTGACACCCAAAACATATAGGGCGCGATCACCAGGTCTGTTAAACCTGGGGCTTGTTCCAAACCCACAAGCTTCGCTTGCACTTCGCTGTAAAAATTATTTAGTAGAATAAGTAACAACAAGCCTAAGACAAATAATGCAACTGCAAACATCACCCATGCAATAGGTGTATAAAACACGCGTTTAAATTCATTGTGCGAAATTATAAAAATCATTAGCTTAGTGATCGTTATGCTGCTGGTATAGAAATTGAATCTCGCATTACAAGATCTAGAAATACTTGTTCAAGCGAGCCACCAATTGCGCTTATTTCATATAGTTGCCAATCATTTTCAAGTGAGTGTGCTTGAACTTGTTGTATAAATTGCATATCGGTATAGCGACAAATATATTTTCCATACTGTGAACAGCTTACTGATTCACAGCCAGGAAGTGCTTTTAGTTCATCTATCGTAGGGCTACTATTGAAACGTAGTTTTACACGCTTGCCTGGACTTTGGTTTAGCTCTTGTAGGCTTTGATCAAGCAATACAGAACCTTTGTCAATTATTAGTATGCGGCTACAGGTAGCTTCAGCCTCAGCAAGTAAGTGCGTAGATAACAACACACTATGGTTTTTTGAAAGTTCTTCGAGTAGTGAGCGAATATCTTGCATTTGTACAGGATCAAGACCCACTGTAGGCTCATCTAAGATAACCAGAGCTGGATTGTGGATAATCGCCTGTGCAATGCCAACACGTTGTTTAAAACCTTTAGACAAGTTTGCAATGAGCTTTTTTTCTACTGAAGTCAAACCGCAAGCTTCAATTGCATAGTTTACGTTTTTAGTAATTTTTTGTTTATCCACGCCATGTATGCGCGCAGCAAAGCGCAAATATTCACTTACAGTTAGTTCACGGTAGAGTGGCGGTGCATCGGGCAAATAACCTAAATTGCTTTTAGCCTTGATAGGGTGTTTAGCCATGCTGATATCACAAATATTCACTTCGCCGGTATGTGGACATAAATTACCGGTAATAATATTAAGCGTTGTAGATTTACCCGCACCATTTGGACCTAACAATGCCACTACTTCGCCGCGATGGATTTCAAAATTGATCTCCTCAATCGCTGTAGTGCCATTAAAGCTGTGAGAGAGGCCTTTTACAGACAGCAATGTTTCTTGAATCATTTGATGATTTTTCTGTCAAATTCTCTTTCAGAGGTTTGCGAATACATGTTTATGTATGGAGGCAGGTGCTAATAGTAGTGATATTACAGGTTTGTTAAATTATGTCGTGTTTTACACATAATTTAATCTAATGATTACTGAATTATACAAGTTTTTTTCTCAATATTACGTGGAAATTCATAGCTAATACTAAATCAGCAACTTACGGTCTCCAGATGTAAACGCAAAAAAGATGTTATGTCAGATATCTACCACGGCGCACCAGTGATCATCTCCCTCTTCCCATGGCGGATACCTGGAAGTATCATCTGCATAGCATGCTGTGTTTTTTCATAAAATAATAACAATAATTAACTAGGGTTTATCGTATATGTTGAATGGATTAGTAACTTTGCCATGGTGGGGCTACATTGTTGTCACGCTTATGCTCACCCACATCACCATTGCTGGAGTAACGATATATTTGCACCGTTGCCAAGCACATTGCGCGTTAGATCTGCATCCTATTGTTTCACACTTTTTCCGCTTTTGGTTATGGGCCACTACGGGCATGGTAACCAAGGAATGGGTAGCTATTCATCGTAAACATCATGCAAAAACAGAAACAGAAGAAGATCCACATAGTCCGCACACAAAAGGGATTGCAAAAGTATTTTGGCAGGGCGCAGAATTGTATAAGGAAGAAGCTAAGAATTTAGAAACGATAGAAAGGTACGGTCATGGAACACCTGATGACTGGATCGAACGTAATATTTATTCGCGATATAGTTCTCTAGGCATAAGTACAATTTTGTTATTGAACGTTTTAGTTTTTGGTCCGCTGGGCATCACCATATGGGCCGTGCAAATGATTTGGATTCCATTACATGCCGCAGGAATTATTAATGGTATTGGTCATTATTGGGGTTATCGAAATTTTGAAACTGAAGACGGTTCAACCAATATAACTTTTCTCGGGATTATTATTGGTGGTGAAGAAATGCATAACAATCACCATGCTTATCCAAGTTCAGCAAAATTTTCCAGCAAATGGTGGGAATTTGATATTGGTTGGTTGTATATACAGCTGATGAGAGTATTTGGCTTGGCAAAGGTTCGTAAACGAGCACCTCAACCTACATGGTTAGCCAATAAAGACATTATAGATTTAGAAACTGCAAAAGCTATGGTGACGAGCAAACTGCATGTGATGGCCGAGTATGCACATCAAGTTACCTTGCCAACCTTTCATGCGGAACTACCAAATTTTGAAGACCGCTATAGGAAGCTTGTGCATCAAATGCGAACGGTTTTAGTACGTGAAGATAGTCGTATGAAACCATTGCAACGCAAATACCTACAGGAACTTTTGCAAAATAGTGAAGCTTTGCACACTGTGTATGAAATGCGTCGTAAATTGCAGGATCTATGGAATGAAACTTACGCGAGTCACGAAAGAATGATTCAAGCAATAATCGATTGGTGTAAAGAAGCGGAAGCGACAGGGATAAAAGTGCTAGAAGATTTTGCGCAGAGCCTAAGAAGTTATGCGCTGCAACCAGCAGTTTAAAGTGTTCTAATAAGATATTGTGCTATCGCAACGATAGCGGTAAGAATGTCTTAACTATTTTATTTTAGCTTCTTTGTACATGACGTGCTTACGTACAACGGGATCATATTTTTTGATCTCTAGTTTTTCGGTCATGGTACGTTTGTTTTTGCTTGTAGTGTAGTAATGGCCAGTACCTGCACTAGATACTAATTTGATTTTTTCGCGAACTGATTTAGCCATTGGGGTTACACCTTAATTCCACGTTTACGAACGTCAGATAGAACTTCATCGATACCTTTTTTGTCAATAATTCGCATGCCTTTAGTTGAAAGGCGAAGCTTTACCCAACGGTTTTCACTCTCCACCCAAAAGCGATGAGTTTGAATATTAGGCAT
>CAJICL010000241.1_pt1 | contig 11769 bp, 8 predicted proteins | sample 9199671 | NCBI WGS metagenome assembly CAJICL01 (sample SAMEA7708341, study PRJEB35096) | sediment metagenome | biome: marine neritic benthic zone biome [ENVO:01000025]; feature: sediment [ENVO:00002007]; material: shallow marine sediment [ENVO:03000034] sea grass bed [ENVO_01000059] ... | reverse complement strand
TCGGGGTCATCTTTATAATGAAAGTACGCTTGCTCAAGTTCTGTTAACGGTTCTATTAGTGTCTCCGATACATAGCGCCCGCCATACTCACCAAACATGCCATTTTTATTAGGCATTTGGTCTGAGATATGGCCATCGGCCGCTTGAGCAGCAATATTCTGTGCAATCCTAGTCACGATGTACTTCCTTAATGAATTGCTCCATTTTAGCGGGGTCTTTGATGCCTTTACCAGCCTCAATTCCACTACTTACATCTACCGCATAAGGGCGTACTACACGAATAGCTTCAGCAACGTTCTCCACGGTTAATCCACCTGCAAGAATAATGGGTTTATTGAGTTTTTTTGGAATATTTTCCCATGCAAAGCTTTCACCACTACCACCCATCTGGCCTTGCGCATGGCTATCTAAAATAAACCCTGTAGCACTTACATAACGCTCGCAAAAATTTTCCACTGACGAAGTACTTGCCATAGGTACGGCTTTTATATAAGGCATATCAAATTGACTACAAAACCCTTCCTCTTCATCACCATGAAACTGCAATAAATTTAGCTTCACATGTTTTACAACCTGCTCAACATCTTCCATCTGGGCATTCATAAATAATCCCACCTTAATAATAAAAGGCGGTACATCGCGAATTAAATTCACTGCGGTATCAATATCAATATTGCGAGCACTTTTTTCTACGAATACAAAACCAAGCGCATCCACACCCAAGGCAACAGCGCACTGCACATCTTGATTTCTGGTCATACCACAAAATTTTATTCGCGTTTGCATTCCGTAATACTATTTAGCTTTAATCTTCTCACCGGTTATAGCAGGCCATCTAATGCTGGAATCTAATCCAAATTTTTCATCGTACTGTACTTTTACCAGATACAGCCCATCAGCAGGTGCTGTTTTCCCACCCAATGTACGGTCGCAACTTTTTAACACTTCCAACGACCAATCCTCCTCTTGCTCGCCCTTACCAATAGCCATTAGTACACCCATTATGTTCCTCACCATATGATGCAAAAAGGCATTTGCACAAATATCCATCAGTACAAATTCATTCTGCCTGCTTAAAGTGATTTCCTCTATGGTACGTATAGGGCTATTTGCTTGGCATGCCACAGTACGATATGAAGTGAAATCATGTGTGCCTAACAAATGTTGTGCTGCATGGTGCATTTTTTGCGCATCTAATGCTGCATATTCCCAAGTTACCAACTTATCTAACAACGCGGGGCGAACTGCATGGTTGAAAATTACATAGCGATAACGTCTCGACAGCGCGCTAAATCTAGCATGAAACTCATCATCTACACATTTAGCCCACAACACAGAAATTGAGTTAGGTAAATTGCTATTTGCTCCCATTACCCAAGCTTTTAGCTCTCGATGATTATCACAATCAAAATGCACAATTTGTTCGTTAGCATGAACACCAGTATCGGTTCTGCCAGCGACGGTTACTTTGATTGGTGCGTTTGCGACTGTAGAAATTGCATTTTCGAGACGTTCTTGAACGGTGTCCGCATTAGATTGACGTTGCCAACCACAGAATTGACTACCGTTGTATTCAATACCTAAAGCGATACGCATGATGATTAGCAAGAATTTGCAGACTAGCTAGCTACAAATAAGAAGCACTAGAATTTAGATTATTTACAGCAGCAAATTATAAACGTTATAGCTTAGATAAATAATTAATGAATATAAGCCAAGTTTAACTACCTAGCTTATCCATTAAATCTTTTGCAGCTCTAATTTGTGACTCATCACCTTCGTTAATAACTTCAAGCAACGTTTCTTTAGCAGCATCGGAATCACCCATATCGACAAATGCTTTGGCTAGATCAAGCTTAGTTCCGACTTCTTCAATTAATGAAGGCGGCCCAAGTTCCTCTAAATCTGTACGCGTTTGCGCCACAGTTCGATCTGCAGGATCAAGAAACTCTGTATCAATATTGCTGACATCAAACTGCTCAGTATCATCGCCACCTAAAGCATCTATTGAGCTTGAACTTGGCTTAAATGCTGCAGTCGCATCTGGGTCATCAGGCGTGAGACCTGTATCTAAACCCAAATCATCAGCTTGCATAGCAATGGTGTCATTCGCTGTACCTTCAGTATCTAACTCACCTTCGTCGATATCTAATTCAGTATCTAGGTCACCTTCGTTAATGTCTAACGGTTCGAGATCGTTCATGGTTGTATGCATACCGATCTCTTCTAGCTCTTCAGTTAAATCATCCATACTAGCCGTATCATGTAGCCCCGTTGCAATTGCATCCATCTCAACTTCAGTATCAACCTCATCCTCGAGCACATCATCGGACAAATCATCAACTTCAAAATTAAGAATGTCGGAGGTTTCGTTTGCTTCCATAATTTTGCTGGCGACAGGATCATCTTCAAATTCGTCTTCAGCTTCAGGCTCATCAATATTAAAATCTAGACCATCATCGTCTTCAGCTTTTGCATCATTATCAATAAACGTATCCTCTAAATTTTCATCAGATAAAGGATTATCAATTACCGTTTGCAAACCAATATCTACATCCGCTTCATTTGGTTTATCTACAGCGGACTTTGCAGCAACCCCTGCTACTGCTGCACCTGCAAACAATGCACTGCTAGGCGCAAGTTCTTTACCCATGGCAACAATGTTTTGCCAATGAGTACTCGATTCTCCAACTTCATCTTTAATCTTTTCTGCGTATTGCTCAAATGCTTGCTGATCTTTTTGGCTGTAATAGACTTCAGCTAGTTTTGCTTTATATTCATTGTTATTTGGCTCATTAGTAATAGCACCATTTAGTAGATCAAGTGCTTGCTGATGCAAACCATAAGAAATGTATACATCTGCCTCATCTAGTACATCTTCACCTGATTCAGCGTCACCAGCAGATTCAGAAGATGTAGAACTAAAATCAGAACCATCATCTTCCATGCCTAGATCTTCCATTGTACCCAAGTCTTCATCTTTCATTTCTGCTTCGGCATTCGATTGCGGAGTAACTATGGTTTCATCCAAAATGTCATCAAAATGCTCATCATCTTCGGTAGATTCAAACGGCATCTCACCAAGACCGGTTAGCTCAATGGTTTTTACTGCGCGCTTTTTACGCCACACTACTAGACCTAATAAAGCCGCCAATACACCTAAACCAATCCCAGCTTTTTGAGCATGCGCCTTTAAAGGTTCCAAAAAACCAAGAATCCCAGCCAAAAATCCAGGTTCTGATGCAGGTTGCTCTACAGTTGGTTTAGCTTCGATAGGTTTTTGTTCTGGTTTGATTTCTTCTGGCTTAACTTCGGTGGGCTTAACATCTTCTGGAGTAGCTTCGGCAACAGTTTCTTCTTGAACCGGCTCAATTTCAGGGAGCGAATCCCAATCAGGCAAAGGTTCAAGTCTTGGTTGAGCAACATCCTGATCTGCGACGACGGGTTCCGTAAATTCAGGCAATGCCTCTACTACTGGCTTTTTTATCTCTTCAACAACCGGCTTTTCTTCTTGCTTAACTTCTTCTGGTTTAACTTCAGACTTTGTTTTTTCCTCAAGCGCTTTGTCTTGCAACAATTTTTCAGCTGCTGCAGCTTTCTCTTCTTCAGTACTCAGTTGTTCTTGTAAATCTTTTAACTGTTGGCTTTGAATGTTTAGAATTTTCTCTTTCTTTTCCAACATCGACTCAAGCGCTTGTACACGACTTTTTAGTTCTTCAGCCTCTTTAGCCCTCGAATTCGCTAGTTCTTTATTAAGAGTAACTTCATTTTGTAACTTCTTAAGCTCTTCTCCCCCCGCTACTTGCATGCTGGTGTCAGATTGCTCGCCACTATCGGCCGCAAGAATATTCAGTTCTTGTGTGGGGGCATCAGGCTTTTTGGTAGCTTCATTGAGCGCTTGCTTTGCCTCTTTGGCTACGTCACTACTTTTCTCTTTAACCAATTCCGGCGCATCTACATTAGTAGATGCTATCTGCGATACATTGGCTCGATACTCTCTCCATAGGGCATTTTGCTGTGAGATCATTTGCCGAGCATCTGCAGTTGCCACTAACTGCGCTTCATCCATTTCAGGTATGCGCAGCACAGCACCTTTCTTAAGAAGGTTTATGTTTTCTCGTATAAAAGCGTCTGGATTCTCTTGTTGAATTGCAATCATCATCTGGTTTACAGACACATCATCAGACTGTTTAACCGACTTAGCAATCTCAGATAAAGTATCTCCTTGCTCTACAACATGCTCATTCGCTGCTACTGGTTGTTCGCCCATTTCTGATTCAGCAGTCTCTTCTGGATCTGCCTCAGCAACCATTTCTACAGGTTCTGTACCATCAATACCAAGCGCACGATCCATACGGGCGCGAATCGTTTCAAGATCTTCTGCGCCAGCCTCAACAACTTCTGCTGCTGCCATATCGTCCATAGCCTGAGACTCATCAACCGACTCCGCCACAGCTTCTTCTAGTTCTTCTACTGAAGGAGCTTCTGACACAATCTCTTCTGCCTCGACCACTTCTTCGGCTTCAACTACTTCTTCAGCCTCAACCACTTCTTCAGCTTCGACACTTGCAATCTCTTCTGTACCATCAATGCCTAATTCACGGTCCATACGCGCACGAATAGCATCTATATCCTCAGCTCCACTTTCGACTTGCATTTCAGTGCCCACTTGAGGGGCAGCAACAGGTGCTGCTTCTACAATCTCTTCTTGAACTTCAGGTGTCGTTACAGGTGTAGCGATTTGTGGTGCTTGTTGTTGTGCAAATTCTGGTGGGTCTAGAAGAACTGTGTATTCTCTTAACAGTCTTCCTTTTGGCCATGTGACTTCAACCAAGAAAGTTAAAAACGGTTCACGTACAGGATCTTTAGAGGTAACACGAATTGCCGTACCACCACCCGGTAATGAAACGGGTTTAAATTTTAATTGTGTTAAAAAATATGGGCGCGGCACACCGACACGATCAAAGACATTTGCTGGCGCTAATTCAACTCGCATCTCTTCTAACTCATCTGCACGTGCCGAAATCAAACTGATTTGTGCATTCAAGGGTTGATTCAGTGCGGAATCAACTTCTATTTCGCCCAATCCTAATGCCAACAGCTGCCCAGGAAGGACTAGTAAGTAAATAATAAAAAGAAAATATATAGATGATTTACGCACCATTTTTGTGCTCCACCCTAATTGAGTTATATGTAAGAAAGATTGATCGTATTTTATATATGTGCCAAACAAAAACTCTAAGTAATTCTTTGAGTTATCAAATTAATTCACCGAGCAACTATAGATTAAATATGGTTGTTTATCAAAACTTCGGCGATCTGGATACTGTTTAAAGCCGCCCCTTTTCTCAAGTTGTCGCTAACTACCCACATATTTAGGCCACGTGGATGTGAGATGTCCTCTCGAACCCTACCTACATATACTGGATCAGTGCCTTCCCCTTCCGTCACGGCAGTGGGATAACCACCATCTTTATGCTCATCTATAACCACTACACCGGGGGCATCTGCCAATATTTCACGCGCCTTCTCAGCTGATAATGGCTCTTTTAGCTCTAAATGAACAGCCTCAGAATGACCGTATTTGACGGGAATCCGTACAGTAGTCGGATTTACCAATATTGAGTCATCTTCCATGATCTTTTGCGTTTCCCAGACCATTTTCATTTCTTCTTTGGTGTAACCGTTATCCATGAACATATCTATATGCGGAAGCGCATTAAACGCAATCTGTTTCGGATAAACGTCGCATTTAATTGGCTTATTGCTTACACCCTCATCGCAAAGGATCTCTCTGCTTTGCTGATCCAATTCATCAATGGCTTCTTTACCGGTTCCTGATACCGCCTGATAAGTAGCAACATTAATTCTCTCAATGCCTACCGCATCATGAATTGGCTTTAACGCCACCAGCATTTGTATTGTTGAACAATTTGGATTAGCAATAATGCCACGGGTTTTATAATTGGCAATTTGATGCGCATTGACTTCAGGAATCACTAAAGGAATGTTGTCGTCATAACGAAACTGAGAAGTATTATCGATCACCACACAACCTTGTGCAGCCGCCTTAGGAGCATATTCTTTAGAAATACTTGCCCCAGGAGAAAATAAACCTATTTGAGTATTAGAAAAATCAAATTCGGCAAGATCTTGCACCTCTAACTCAATTTCACCAAAGGGAACTTTTTTACCTGCAGAACGTGCACTTGCCACTGCATAAACATTATTAACAGGAAAATTTCTTTGCGCGAGTATGTCGAGCATTTGCTCTCCCACTGCACCCGTAGCGCCAACTACTGCAACATTATATTTTTTCATTTTCTATAATAATTCATAATAAATTAACCCAGAGCGTCTATTACAGCAGCACCCATTTTATCGGTTCCAATTACCGCATTGTTATCAGCAATATCTGCAGTTCGTAAACCCTTTTCAATAACCTGCTCCACAGCCTGTTCAACTTTATTTGCAAGATCCGTTTCGTTCAAACTATAACGCAACATCATTGCAACGGATAAAATTGTCGCTAAGGGGTTAGCAATATTTTTGCCTGCAATATCTGGAGCAGAACCATGAATGGGCTCATACATACCCTTATCGTTACTATCTAGAGAAGCAGAAGGCAGCATACCAATCGATCCTGTCAACATTGCTGCCGCATCAGAAAGGATGTCTCCAAACATATTACCCGTTAGCACTACATCGAATTGGTTTGGCTCGCGCACCAACTGCATTGCCGCGTTATCTACATACATATGACTTAACGCGACATCGCTATATTTCCCATGCACAGACTCCACCACTTCGCGCCAAAGTTCCGACACTTCCAAAACATTAGCCTTGTCCACTGAACAAAGTTTGCTATTTCGTTTTTGTGCAATACGGAAAGCGACATGCGCAATCCGCGTTACTTCATTTTCGTCATACACCAAGGTATTAAATCCCTGCCGGATACCATTTTCTAACGTGCGGATACCACGAGGCTTGCCAAAATATATACCACCCGTTAGCTCGCGCACGATCATAATGTCTAAATCGGCGACTAATTCGGGCTTTAGCGAAGAGGCACCTGCTAACGATTTATATAATATAGCAGGGCGAAGATTTGCAAAAAGATCCAACTCGGCACGTATTCGCAACAAACCTTTTTCAGGACGTAGATCACGCTCAATCACATCATATTTAGGCCCGCCCACAGCGCCTAACAAAATCGCATCACTTGCTTTAGCTAATTCTAGTGTTTTCTCTGGCAATGGATTCTTACAATCGTCATAAGCACTACCACCAATTAATGCTTCTTCAAGCTCTATTTTTAATCCATGCTGGTCACGTAAATGTTCCAAGACATTTTTTGCTTGTGTAATAACTTCTGGCCCAATACCGTCGCCAGGTAATAATAAAACTTTATTCATTTTTTATTCAGCCAATTTTACTCATCCAGGAACAACCAAGGACTGGTTTGCTTTAACTGATTCTCGTAGTGCTTAATTTTATCTGCATGTTGCAAGGTTAAATCGATTTCATCAAAACCATTCAACAAACAATACTTTCTAAACTCATCTATCTGAAATGAAAATTGCTTGTTATTTTCATCAGTAACGGTTTGCGCCTGCAAATCCACTTTGCATCGATATGCAGCATCTGCATTTACTTGCTCAAACAAATAATCAACTTCGCTCTCATTCAAAGAAACTGGTAACAAACCATTCTTATAACAATTGCTACAAAAAATATCGGCAAAGCTTGGCGCGATGACCACATCAAACCCATAATCCAAAATTGACCACACCGCATGTTCGCGCGAAGAACCACAACCAAAATTCTCACGTGTCAATAGAATTTTAGCATCTTGATACTCTTTTTTATTCAACACAAAATCTTCATGCAAACGACGCTTACTATGGTCTTGCCCAAGCAAACCCGGATCTTGATAACGCCAGTTATCAAATAAATTTACACCAAATCCTGTTCGCTTGACTGACTTTAAGTATTGCTGCGGAATGATCGCATCAGTATCGACATTGCTGCGATCTAGTGGCAATAAAGTTGCGGTGATATCTGTAAATGCCTTCATGTCACAACTCTCTTCTTACATCTACAAAATGTCCATGAACTGCAGCAGCGGCAGCCATAGCAGGACTCACTAAATGTGTACGGCCACCCTTACCCTGCCGACCTTCAAAATTTCTATTTGAAGTTGACGCACATCGTTCACCTGATTCAAGTTGATCAGCATTCATACCCAAGCACATAGAACAACCTGGTTCACGCCATTCAAACCCTGCTGCTTTAAAAACTTTATCTAACCCTTCTTGTTCTGCTTGTTGCTTTACTAAACCTGACCCAGGCACAACTAAAGCAAGTTTAATATTCTCAGCAAGTTTTCGTTGTTGAATTACATTTGCTGCTTCACGCAAATCTTCAATACGTGAGTTCGTACATGAACCAATAAATACTTTATCAATTTGAATTTCTTCTATTGGTGTACCAGGCTGAAGATCCATATATTGCAAAGCACGTTGTTGGTCTTCGGTAACATTTATCGGTACCGCACTATCAACCCCCACCACCATTTCAGGCGATGTACCCCAAGTAACTTGCGGCTGTAACTCATTTGCATCAATATCAATTACCGAATCAAACACTGCGCTTTCATCTGAAGTTAACGTCTTCCAATGCTCCACAGCTTGATCCCAATACTTTTCTTTTGGAGCAAAAGGTCGTCCCGCAATATATTCTATTGTCGTATCATCTACCGCAATCATTCCAGCACGTCCGCCGGCTTCAATCGACATATTACAAACCGTCATGCGCCCCTCTACCGAAAGCGCACGAATAGCGCTGCCTGCAAATTCAATCGTGTGCCCATTTGCACCTGCAGTACCCAACTTACCAATAATTGCTAAGACAATATCTTTTGCGGTAACTCCCGGCGCGCACTGCCCGTTTACTTTCACCAGCATGTTTTTGGATTTTTTCATCAATAAACATTGTGTCGCTAACACATGCTCCACTTCTGAAGTGCCAATACCAAATGCGAGCGCGCCTAATGCTCCATGGGTAGAAGTATGGGAATCACCACACACAATAGTCATACCTGGTAATGAGGCTCCTTGTTCCGGGCCAATTACATGCACAATCCCCTGCCGGACGTCGAGCATCGGAAACTGTGTTAAAGAAAAATCTTTACAATTTTGATTCAAGGTTTCTACCTGGACTCTAGAGATCACATCTTCAATTCCTGCACTGCGATCCGTAGTGGGAATATTGTGATCCACCGTTGCCAATATTGAATCTCTACGCCATAAATCACGCTTTGCTAAACGCAAACCTTCAAATGCTTGAGGAGAAGTCACCTCATGCACTAAATGCCGATCGATATAAAGCAAGCTCATACCATCGTCGCGCTCATGCACCACATGGTTTTGCCAAACTTTGTCGTAGAGTGTCTTATGTTGCATTTTCTTAAATTAAATCATTTAACAATATCAATCTAAGCCTTGGCCCAGTCTTAGCTGACTAAGCGAGGCTTCACAATCCATAGGTATTGAACCAAGGCGACTAAGGCTATACACATCGCCAATAAATATACGTAGGATGGCCCGATTGAAGACCAAGTATACCCGCTCACCAGACTGCCAAGCGAGCCACCCAGTCCAAAACTTATACTGGCAAATAAGGCTTGGCCTCGACCCTGGATACTGCCTGAGAAATACTCATCTATCAGATGAATCGCCGAGGCATGGAATAGGCCATATGACGCAGCATGTAATAATTGCGCAAACAGCACGATAGATAAATACTCCACATAGTAGGCAATCAGCCACCAGCGAATTACCGTTAACAACATGGCAATCACCAATAAGAGCTTTGGCCCAAATTTAGGCAGCCAGCGGTACATGAAATAGAAGACCACCACCTCTGCAAGCACACCTAATGACCATAGTTGCCCAATTACTGACCGTGAATAACCATTATCTTCAGCATAAATACTGAAGAAAGTGTAGTAGGGTCCATGGCTCGCTTGAATAAGAAAACAAGCTAACAAAAGTGCAAACACTTGAGGCTGCAAACAGGTTTTTAGCATTGAAAATGGTGCAACTTTTTGCAGACTAGGCGGTGACTCGTTAACCAATAATGTATTCAACCAAGTAAGCAATAAAATCAGCAAAATAATCCATGGCAAGTATTGGATACCAAATCTTTCCAAGGCCGGCGCAAGTAAAGATGCGGCAACAATAAAACCCACCGAACCCCATAGTCGAATTCGACTATACATGTGTTTACTATCGCCTAAGTTATTCATGGTGGCAGCCTCAAATTGAGGCAAAGTAGCGTTCCAGAAAAAGCTATAACCCGCTAAAATAAATAGCAACGGCCAATACCCTCGCAACATTAAAGCTGCTGCAAAAATAAGCATGCCTATGAATGATGCTAAACGAATGGCTGACAACCGTTTACCAGTATGGTCCGCTACCCAACCCCAAAGATACGGAGCAAATATTTTTGTGGCTAACAACACCGCAGACAACTCACCGATTTGGCGTGCTGAAAACTCTAGATGTTTTAAATATAAATTCCAGTAAGGAAGAAATGCACCAATGCTAGCGAAATAAAAAAAATAAAACCCTGCGAGCGATTGATGCCCCGCAGAAGCTTTCCGCTTAGAAAACATGGATAAATTAATTCAAATTACGGCAATATGCCAAGAGCGCATTAATTGACATGACTGATTTTTGCTCTTGCAAAACCAGCCATATAAATTAAAGCTTCTTCTAAATTGATGAAGGTATGTCGGGCGTAGAACATTTAACATCTGCGTTTTGCGCACGATGACGCAAAGCATGATCCATTAATACCAATGCAAGCATAGCTTCTACAATTGGTACCCCACGAATACCGACACAAGGATCGTGTCGACCTTTAGTAACTATTTCGGTAGCGTTACCATCTTTATCAACCGTTTTACCTGGTATACGGATACTTGATGTAGGCTTAAATGCCACACTTGCCAAAACATCTTGCCCAGATGAAATTCCTCCCAATGTCCCACCCGCATGATTGGTAAGAAATCCTTGCGGTGTAATTTCATCGCGATGTTGCGAACCTTTCTGCGCAACACTATTAAATCCCGCACCGATCTCTACACCCTTAACAGCATTGATACTCATCAATGCATGCGCAATATCTGAATCGAGCCGATCAAAAATAGGTTCACCTAAACCTACTGGAACACCGCTTGCAACAACATTAACACGCGCACCAACAGAATCACCTTGTTTGCGCAAATCATCCATATAAGTTTCTAATTCGGGAACTTTATTTTCATCAGGACAAAAAAATGGATTATCTTCAACAGCCTCCCAACTCTGATGTTCAATCTCTACTTCCCCAAGTTGCGCAAGATATGCCTGAATTTTAATTCCGAACTTTTCATTTAGATATTTGCGCGCAATACCTCCTGCCGCAACACGCATAGCAGTCTCCCGCGCCGAAGATCGTCCTCCACCGCGGTAATCTCGGAAGCCATACTTCTTTTCATAGGTATAGTCCGCATGCCCTGGGCGAAACTTATCTTTGATATCCGAGTAATCTTTAGATCGAGCATCCTGGTTATAAATAATTAAACCAATCGGCGCACCTGTAGTCTTACCTTCAAATGTACCTGATAGAATTTCAACTTGATCCGGCTCACGTCTTTGTGTTGTGTGACGAGATTTCCCGGGTCTACGACGCTCTAGATCATTTTGCAGATCTCCCTCACTC
>CAJICL010000091.1_pt1 | contig 12047 bp, 10 predicted proteins | sample 9199671 | NCBI WGS metagenome assembly CAJICL01 (sample SAMEA7708341, study PRJEB35096) | sediment metagenome | biome: marine neritic benthic zone biome [ENVO:01000025]; feature: sediment [ENVO:00002007]; material: shallow marine sediment [ENVO:03000034] sea grass bed [ENVO_01000059] ... | reverse complement strand
TATAAGGCACATAGACTTCTTCATACCCGTGCTCTGTAGTATGCATATCGATCATAAATTGAATAAGTGCGCGATGCAGTCTCGCGATTCCGCCCTGCATGGTGACAAAACGGCTTCCGGTTATTTTCGCAGCGGTTTCAAAATCTAATCCGCCTAAATTCTCTCCCAAATCAACATGATCTTTGACTTCAAAATCAAAGCTTGGTATCTCACCCCACTTACGAACTTCTTGATTATCATTTTCACTATTTCCATCGGGTACTGAATCATCTGGAAGATTAGGTAACTCAAGCATCCATGCCTGAAGCTCAGTTAGTAAAGCCTCTAATTTGGTTTCATTGGATTTTAGGTCTTGGTTAATTTGCTCCATTGCTGCCAGTATTTCACTCGCATCTTCACCTTTAGACTTAGCTTGACCAATGAGCTTTGAGTTTCTATTGCGTTGGCCTTGTAATTCTTCAGTTTGAACTTGTAAGGACTTACGTTGCTCTTCCAAGTCGTAAAAACGTTGCTTATCTAATTTAAGCCCTCGACGACTCAGATGTTTAGCAACCTCATCGAACGAGGTGCGTAATAATTTCGGATCTAGCATAAGTTAATGGATATAAAACAATTGAGTTAATAATAATTAGATGGCTCGAGCTAGACTCAAACCTAGAAAACAAGCGAGCAAACATATGCCAACATTTAATAAGACATTGCCCATAGCAACAGAATAATTACCCTGTAGAATAAAATTAAGTGTATCTAGTGAAAACGTGGAAAATGTTGTAAAGCCGCCAAGCACACCCACCAATATAGCAAAGCGTATTTCTTCTGGCACCGAAACACGTTCAACTAACACGAAAGATAAAAATCCTATCAACAAGGACCCTACAACATTAACTATAAATGTACCGTAAGGAAATTCACTGCCAAACCAATGGTTTGATTGCACCTGAATCAGATACCTCAACACAGAGCCTATTGCTCCGCCTATGGCAATACCCACCAAATTCAACGTGCTTCTCCAGTCTAGATAATTATTTGTATGTTTCTCACTTGTCACGAATGGTATCAATCAATGGTATATTGCGATACATCGAATTGGTAATCTTTAAAGAAACTCAGTTAATAAATGCATCCAACTATCTCAACTGCAGAACTTGCACATCAATTTCGTCATGTATTGCCAGAAGATGCAGTATTGGACAAAGATGAGCAGCTTAGGCCCTATGAATGCGATGCACTGACTGCATACAGACAACTACCACGTCTCGCCGTACTGCCAAATACCACCGATGAAATTCAAGCCATCGTAAAGATATGCAATAAACATAAAATTCCTATCGTCGCACGTGGTGCGGGCACTAGCTTATCAGGAGGCGCTTTACCTCATGCAGAGGGGGTCCTTCTCAATTTAGCTAAACTCAATAAAATTATTGAAATCGATACACATAATCGAACCGCTACCGTACAACCTGGCGTTCGCAACCTTGCTATATCTGAAGCTGCACAACCACATGGGCTTTATTATGCCCCTGACCCATCATCACAAATAGCTTGTACGATTGGTGGCAATATTGCTGAAAATTCAGGTGGTGTACATTGTCTAAAGTATGGTCTTACATTGCACAATATTTTGGCATTAAAAGTTTTAACGATTGACGGAGAAATTTTAGAGTTAGGTGGCAAAAATTTAGATTCTTCTGGCTTTGACTTGCTCTCATTGATGACCGGTTCAGAAGGAATGCTCGGGATTACTTTGCAAGCCACAGTTAAATTACTCCCTCACCCACATGACAGAAAAGTCCTGTTGGCCGCATTTGATCAAATTCAAGCTGCTGGAGATGCTGTGAATGGCATTATCTCAAATGGCGTAATTCCAGCAGGCCTTGAAATGTTGGATCAACTTACCATTCAAGCTACAGAAATGTACTGCAGACCTGGCTATCCACCTAATGCAGCTGCAATATTAATCTGTGAACTTGATGGCTATGACGAAGAGCTAGAAACGCAAGTTAAATTAGTTAAAGAGATACTCAATGATCACCAAGCCATTGAGATTCGCGTAGCTAAAGATAAACAAGAAGCTGAGTTGCTTTGGCTTGGACGTAAAGCTGCTTTTCCAGCGCTGGGTAATTTAACTCCGGACTACTACTGCATGGATGGAACGATACCAAGAAAACATTTAGCACAAGTGTTAGAGAACATCAGCAAACTATCCAGCAAACATGGACTACGTGTTGCAAATGTATTTCATGCCGGCGATGGCAATCTTCATCCGGTAATTCTATATGATGCAAATGTTTCTGGTGAATTAGAAATTGCAGAGCAATTAGGTGGAGAGATTTTAGAACTCTGTGTAGAAGTCGGTGGAACTATCACAGGAGAACATGGAGTTGGGGTAGAAAAACTCAACCAAATGTGTGTGCAATTTAGTACAGCAGAATTGAAGACATTTCATGCTATAAAGGCTGTTTTTGACGAAGATGCACTACTTAACCCTGGTAAAGCCATCCCAACGTTACACCGCTGCGCAGAATTTGGCGCTATGCATGTGCATCATGGCAAGCTTTCGCATCCTGACTTGCCGCGCTTTTAAATTTTCTTATTTATTATGAGCGATTGCAAAGATGAAATTGCATCTAAAATTATGGATGCTTTTCATAATAAAAAATCTCTGCAGATTTATGCAGGCAATACGAAATATTTTTATGGTCGGGAAATTAAGGCAGAGCCTCTTTCAATCGCTCAGCACACCGGCATTACTGAATACGAACCTTCGGAACTCTATATAACGGCTCGAAGCGGAACCCCATTAGCAGAAATTGAACAAACTATTGCAAACCATAACCAGATTTTACCTTGTGAACCACCCTATTTTGGCGCAAAAGCAACACTTGGCGGAATGGTTGCTAGCGGCCTTTCCGGATGCAGACGAGTCAGTGCTGGCAGCGTACGAGATTGCGTCTTAGGCACAGTTATTCTTAACGGTAAGGGAGAACAACTTCGCTTTGGCGGAAAAGTGATGAAGAACGTAGCAGGCTACGACTTATCAAGATTAATGTGTGGAGCATTAGGTACATTAGGCGTATTAATGTCCATAAGCGTACGTTTATTACCAAAACCCGAAAGCGAACAAACAATCGTTTTAACCTTAGACAGCAACACTGCAATTAAGAAAATGAATCAATGGGCAAATACACCCATGCCCATTTCTGCAACATTTTATGATGGGAATGATTTATATATTCGCTTATCAAGTTCTTTCTCTGCAATTGATGCTTGTAAAAAAGAAATAGGTGGTGAATCGCTAGATCAGAGTGATTTGTTTTGGACTGAGATAAAAGAACACTCTCATAAATTCTTTGTATCTGACAAACCTATTTGGAGATTATCCGTCCCACCCAATACTGAAACTATGAACTTATCTGGAGAATGTGTTTTCGAGTGGAATGGTGCATTACGGTGGTATAGAAGCGATGCTGATGAAAAAACAATTCGTTCCGCAGCAAACCGAGTAGGCGGGCATGCTAATTTATTCAGAGGCAATACCACTGAATATATTTTTCATCCACTACCTGAAGCGTCCATGACCATCCATAAAAATCTCAAACATGTCTTAGATCCTGCCGGTATTCTCAACCCAGGCAGAATGTTTGCTGAGTTATAATTGTTTATGCAGACATCATTTTCAGCTGAATTTCTACAAACCACAGATGGTCAACGGGTAAATGATATTCTGCGTAATTGTGTGCATTGTGGATTTTGTAACGCAACCTGCCCTACGTATCAAATCACAGGTAATGAATTAGATAGTCCCCGTGGGCGTATATATTTAATAAAAAATTTCTTTGAAAACCAAGCCACAGATCAACATAAATCTTCAAGCGATGTGGTTGGCTTAAAACACTTAGATCGATGTTTGACCTGTTTAGCTTGCGAGACCACTTGCCCATCAGGCGTAAATTATGGTGAATTAGTAGATATCGGCAGAAAACATATCAATCACTCTTGTCAGCGTGGTTATCTGCAGAAATTAAAAAGAAAACTCATAATATTCTTGTTTTCACACTCTAGACGCGCCAGCGTAGCCTTTGGATTAGCGCGCTTACTAAAACCACTTTTACCCAGTTCGTTTGCTAAGAAAGTTCCTCCCAAACAACCATCAATTCAAGTAAATATTCATAGCTTCTCGAAAAGAAAAATATTAGCGCTTAAAGGGTGTGTGCAATCATCAGCAGCACCTCAAATTAATTCAGTAGCTACAAAAATTCTTAATAAATCAGATATTGAGCTCAATGAAACAGAATCCGAGTGTTGTGGTGCGCTCGCCTTTCATTTAACGGACCTAGATAAAGCACATCAAACTATTCGAAATAATATTGACGATTGGCATGAAAAACTCTCTAATAATCATGAATATTTATTAGTAACATCAAGTGGTTGCAGTAGCTTTATCAAGCAATATGCTACTATCATGCATGCAGATGATCTATACGCAAACAAAGCAAAATTCATCTCAGAACGCTGCAAAGATCTAACTGAATTCATACCTGAAATAAAACCTATCACCAAAAAAACACAAGTAAAAACCGTAGCCTTCCATAGCCCTTGCACACTACAGCATGGGCAAAAAATTACTGGCGTAATAGAAAATAAACTAGAACAAGCGGGTTATACATTGCTTGATAGCAAAGATTCTCACCTATGCTGCGGTTCTGCAGGCAGTTATTCCCTGCTAGAGGGGGATCTCTCCAACGAGTTATTGAGGCATAAAATTGCAAGTCTAGAAGAAAATAGTCCCGATATCATCGCCACTGCCAATATAGGCTGCCTTATGCATCTACAATCTGGTACAGACACCCCTGTCAAACATTGGATTGAATTACTAGACTAACTCATGAGTTCTTTATGATGAATTTAGATGTAGCTTCTTCTGAATCAATAATTTTTTCTATCTTTATCATCTTTACTAGCGCTGCTGTGCTAGCAACATTCGCTTTATTTGCACGACAAGCACTATTAGTTGCTTATATCGCAGTTGGTGTGATTCTTGGGCCTTCCGTTTTAAATTTTGTGCCTGATACAGAATTTTCACGCCAAATTGCAAAAGTTGGAATTATGTTCTTACTATTCTTATTAGGACTAAATTTACATCCCCAAAAATTGATTGCGTCAATTAAACAATCAACGCTTATTACACTTGGTGCGGCATTAGTATTTGCACTGATAGGCTTCGTGGCAGCATGGGTTATAGGCCTTACACTTTTAGACCAACTTGTTGTCGCAGGTGCATTCATGTTTTCCAGCACTATTATTGGCTTAAAACTATTACCGACTACTGTATTACATCATCAACATGTTGGCGAAATCATTATCAGTATTCTATTACTACAAGATATTATTGCCATCATTCTCTTACTATTAATCGAAACCCAAGGTAGCCATACAAGTACTATATTCGCATTAGGAAAACTCTCGCTGGCATTACCTGCTTTAATCGCTTTTGCATTCTTAATTGAGCGCTTTGTTTTAATTAAGTTAATGAGTAAATTCGACAAAATTAAAGAATATATATTTTTATTAGCAATCGGATGGTGTTTAGGTATTGCTGAACTAGCACATTATATTGGTTTATCGCATGAAACCGGTGCGTTCATTGCTGGAGTATCCATTGCTGTTGGACCGATCTCATTTTATATATCAGAAAGTCTGAAACCGATTCGTGACTTTTTCCTAGTAATATTTTTCTTTTCATTAGGTGCAAGTTTAGATATTGGGCTTGCCTGGAAATTATTACTACCGGCTATTATTACCAGCTCCGTATTACTATTCATCAAACCTTATCTATTTGCATTTTTAATCAAGAAAAGTGGAGAATCAGACCATGATTCAAAGGAAATTGGTGTTCGTTTAGGACAGCTCAGCGAATTTTCGTTATTACTTGGTTTTGTAGCCTTAAGTGCAGGATTAATATCACTCAAAGCTTCCAATTTCATTCAAGTATGCACAATAGTGAGTTTCGTCCTTTCAACCTACTTGATCGTCTTGAAATACCCTACTCCAATAGCTATTTCAGATAAATTAAGACGAGATTAACCACCAAGTTTAGCCAGAAAAATGGAACCAAAAATTAATTATTTCGCATTGCTAATATTAATTATCCTTGGAGTTGCAATTGGCAATCTTACGTCTAACTGGGTTACTGCTAAATACCTTGAAGCCGAAGTTAAAAAAACATCTGTGGAGATTTCCAAAGCACTTTCTAAAAAACCAAAAAATACTCAACAAACTATTAAAAAACTAGTTGAGCCTATAAAATTTAAAAATGTCGCTAATCAAGAGCAAGTTAGCAATCAAAGAAAACTTGATGATAACGGTATTCGTTTAGCTAAGACATGTAATGAGTGGAAAGTTGCACACAAAGATATGAATACTCAAACCAGCGAAAGAGGTATGATTAAACATTGTGAGCAATATCAAGAATATGTAAATACAGGAACTCTGCCTATTTCCCCGTAGCCAGAATATTCAAGAGAACTGTTAGTCACCGGGTTTCCAAATACCAAAAGCTTCGCCTTTTGGTTGCATAGTCTGTTGACGTTGACGCGTGATGTCATCATAAACGTATTTAGCAAAAGCATTTAGCTCATTCATAATTTCATTTTTTTCTCCAGATGGCAAATCGTGGTTCCCTACGATGAATCCTATAATTGCTGATAGATACTGACCTGCAAGTAATGGATTTCTTGCTCGCTCATCTTCTTCCACTAATACTTTCTCAATTTTTTCGATGAGTTCTCGTGATAACTTTAACTGGTCCATTTATTCAATCCTTTTGATTATTTACTTTTTACTTTTTGACGTAAGGTTTCTAGATGTTGTTTAATTTTAGCTTCTAAGCCACGATTCTCTGGAGAATAAAATTTCTGGCCTTGTAACTCATCAGGCAAATACACTTCACCCGCAGCATATGCATCTTCTTCATCATGCGCATAGCGATAACCATCTCCATAACCGATTTCTTTCATTAATTTTGTAGGCGCATTACGCAAATGCATGGGTACTTCTAAACTGCCATATTCTTTTGCAGCACTCATGGCAGATTTGTATGCAGTATATACCGCATTACTTTTTGGCACACAACTTAGATATACAACTGCGTGCGCAATTGCTAACTCGCCTTCAGGTGAACCTAAACGATCATAAGTATTCCAAGCATCTAAACTGATTTGTAAACCACGAGGGTCTGCATTACCAATATCCTCGCTCGCCATTCGTACGACACGCCGCGCAACATAATGTGGATCGCATCCTCCGTCTATCATACGACAAAACCAATACAAGGCAGCATCAGGATCAGAGCCACGTACAGATTTATGCAGCGCAGAAATTTGGTCATAAAAGTACTCACCTTGCTTATCAAAGCGTCTTAATGACTGCGATGTGACCTCTTGAATAATATCTTTAGTAATTACTTTTTTACCCACATCTTCATCCAACAGGTCAACCGCTATCTCTAAAAAATTAAGTGCACGCCGTGCATCACCATCTGCTGACAACGCCAACATCTGTTTAGCTTCATTCTCAATGGTAATCTCTTGTTCACCTAAACCATGGCGGTCATCCTCTAGAGCTTGATCTATACAGTGCTGAATATCATCTTCGGTAAGTCTTTTGAGCACATAGGTTCGAGCTCTAGATAACAAGGCATTATTCAATTCAAATGAAGGGTTCTCAGTTGTTGCGCCTATAAAATAGATCGTGCCATCTTCAATATGCGGCAAAAAAGCATCTTGTTGAGCTTTGTTAAAACGATGTACCTCATCCACAAACAACACCGTTCTCGTATCTCCACTTTGTTTATAAGCATTAGCTTGCTCAATCGATTGACGTATTTCTTTAACTCCAGAAAGTACAGCAGAAATTGGGATAAATTGTGCGTCTGAGGTGTTGGATATTATTCTTGCCAAGGTGGTCTTACCTGTTCCCGGAGGACCCCAAAATATCATCGAGTGCAATTTACCTTGTTCTATGGCCACACGTAAGGGTTTATCTTTAGCAAGAAGGTGCGTTTGACCAACAAAAGCATCTAAAGTATTTGGCCGCATACGATCCGCAAGCGGACGATATGCATTATCCGCTTGATCGAATAAGTCTGCTGAAGATTGGAAAGGTGCTGTAGCGATAATCTTATACTCGGTTATTATCGAGTATTATTATCCATTTCTTGGTTCAATTCACTTATCCGGATATCCAACTACATCTACACCTTCTGGTGCGATAAATTTGAACTGATTTGAGGCGAAAGAAACATTAATTTCTAAATCAGCGAACTCAATTACAGTTTTCTGTGAGAAATGGTCCTGTAGTTCCATCCTCTTTACACCCTTATCATCTAAACCAATTTGAATCTTGAGGAATTCTGTATCTTGAACTAACGGGGTTAATTCAACCCAATTCAAACCATCCTTAACTCCTGCATCCTTGACTTCAAAATCGTCTGTTAGTGGACGAGCATTTGTCAGCAACATAATTGGAGCGTTACCTAATGCAGTATCAATTGGTTTTGCACTCGCTTGTAATAAGTCTTCGTCATAGATCCATAGATATTCACCATCCGCTAAGATAAGTTGCGGATAAGGCTTTGTATATTGCCATCGAAAACGCCCTGGCTTAAGTAAAGCAACGTCTCCATATGCCTCTTGAACTATTTGATTATTTTCATCATAGACAATTTGTGTAAATTGCCCTGCAAATGAGTTTACTTCTGAGAAAAATTTATCCAGGCGTTGAATTGCATCTCCGTCATAGGCCGACCCAATGACTGGAATACAAAAAACTAGAATTACTGCAATTAAATACAGTTTGATTAAACGAAGCATGGATGTCTCCTGATATCCTCTCATTAGCATATGACATTTAGACTCAAGAAAGGAGTCAAGATTCAGTAATATAAGAAAATTTAGTGTGAATTAATTTTGAACTTCAATTAGTAAACCAGTTATAAAATATTTACAAAATTATACACTTACGGGTGGCGGAGCTATTACTTCTCTTGTACCGTTAGATTGAACCCCACTGACTACACCACTGGCTTCCATTTCTTCAATCATACGTGCTGCACGGTTATAACCTACTTTTAATCTTCGTTGCACATATGAAATTGATGCTTTTCGAGTTTCAGTTACGATTGCAACTGCTTCGTCATAGAGCGGATCCATATCATCTTTGCCAGTTGCGTCCAGTGGCTCTAAACCTGGAATGGCGTCACCACCAATTGAGTCCTGAGTAACTTCATCAAGATAAGCTGGCTCACCTTTCTCTTTTAAGAACGCTACCACTTTATGAACTTCTTGATCAGAAACGAATGCACCATGTACGCGGTCAGGAATAGAGGTACCACCCGGCAAATACAACATATCTCCATGCCCTAATAATTGATCCGCTCCCATTTGGTCTAAAATGGTTCGAGAATCAACTTTTGATGAAACTTGGAAAGCAATACGACTAGGAATATTTGCTTTAATCAAACCTGTGATTACGTCAACGGACGGTCTTTGTGTGGCTAATATTAAATGTATTCCAGCAGCGCGCGCTTTTTGTGCAATCCTGGCAATCAGTTCTTCAACTTTTTTCCCTACCACCATCATCATGTCTGCTAACTCATCAATAATAATGACGATATTAGGAAGCTGCATTAACTCTTCAGCCTGCGCAGGTTCTAGTCCTTCAACTTGATCATTCTTAAACAATGGATCCAGTATAGGCTCACCGTCATCGATGGCTTTTTGCACTTTATTGTTGTAACCCGCCATATTGCGCACACCCAATGCAGACATTAAGTGATAACGACGCTCCATTTCAGCCACACACCAACGCAAAGCGTTAGAGGCTTCTTTCATATCCGTAACAACAGGTGATAGCAAATGAGGAATACCTTCATATACGGCAAGCTCCAACATTTTTGGATCTATTAAAATCATACGTACTTGCTGTGGTGTGGCTTTGTACAAAATACTTAAAATCATCGCATTCAATGCAACAGATTTACCTGAACCTGTAGTACCGGCAACAAGTAAGTGCGGCATCTTAGCTAAATCAGCTATCACTGGTTGGCCACTAATATCTTTACCCAATGCAAGTGTTAGCGGAGAATTCTCGTCGTCATATATTTCCGATTCAATAACATCATTAAGAACCACTAATTCGCGATGTTCGTTAGGTATTTCAAGGCCAACATAGGATTTTCCGGGGATAACTTCTACTACACGAACACTAATTACGGAAAGCGCGCGGGCCAAATCTTTAGCTAAGTTTGTAACCTTGCTGACTTTTATTCCAGGAGCAAGCTGAATCGCAAATCGTGTAACCACGGGTCCTGGATGCACTTCGACTACTTCTGCTTCAATATTGAAATCGAGCAGCTTGAGTTCTACTTGCCGTGAAATTGCTTCTAAAGCTTCGTCTGAATAGCCCTTTGAGGTATCAATTACTTTATCTAATATTGCAACCGGTGGTAGATCAGTTTCGGCTGCAGCATTGAAAAGTGGTATCTGACTTTCACGCTCTTTTCTATCGCTCGGTATAATTTCTTTAATTGTAGGCTCGATTCGAGGCTTAGCACGTTTTTGAATCTTTACTTTAGTTTCTTTAACCAGCTCATGGCGTTCAACTTTAGCTTTTTTGCTCGCGCGTTCTTCACGATACTCAGCAATATACTGCCAAGCCCATGAGCTAAGCTTGAGTGTGTTTTTACCCGTAACGTCGAGCAACCATAACCAAGAAAAACCCGAAAAGATGGTAATGCCAGCAAAAAATAATGAAAGCAATAAAAGCGTTGCGCCAACAAAACTAAATACAGAGACAAAACCATTTCCCGTTAAATCACCTAAAATACCGCCAGCAAAACTAGGCATAAATCCAGACTGAAAATGTAATGTTGCTAATCCACAACCTGCTCCTAAGGTCAGAAGAAACCCAGCCCAGCGAACACCGAGCGTTCGATAATCAATCTGCCCATTTTCCAGCTTGCCTTCATAAATAAGCCATCCGCTATAGGCAACCATCAGTGGCGCTAAATATGCCAGGTAACCAAACATGAAAAAGAATAAATCTGCAAAATAAGCCCCCACTGTACCACCGAGATTTTCAACTAATTGATTAGTACCTGTGTGCGTCCAACCAGGGTCACCTTGGTCATAACTGAGTAACGCCACCATCAGATAAGCCCCAAGCGCCACTAACACCACCAAAGCACTTTCACGAAGACCTTTCAGTAAGGTTAGGTTATGCGGGACTTTTGACCTGCCTCTAGCAGCTGATTTCTTAAGCGTTGCTTGTCTCAATTTTTCTCTCACAATTTTGGCCCGCTAATCCAGATGAGCCTGTTGTCTAATTAAAGTAATTCTTAACTATATATGCTAACCTATTGAATAATATATAAACAATAAATGCAAGCTTGTGCAAGTTTCAAACTTGCATCATTTTGTTTGGGGTCAAACTTTGGTAGGTATTATTATTATTGTGCTTGGAAAACCATAAGCTTAACAAAACACCTTAATGTGTAGTGTTATTATACCATTACTGGCTGACCCAACCTATCCTTCTTTCTCATATTCTATATATTGAATTTCGTACCTGATGGACCCATTTAGTTATCTTGCCCGCCGTGGTTTACATACTGCAATAGGCCGCTTAGTTACACGGTCTGCGTAATACTACAGTGCATGACTTAACATCCCTTATTGATTTAGGATACATAAAAAACAAAGGATAATTTATGGCAGACTCGCGACACTTTAAACTCCTGATTCTTGGCTCGGGCCCCGCTGGTTATACGGCTGGTGTGTATGCTGCCCGCGCGAATCTTGACCCAGTAATCATTACCGGCCTAGAACAAGGCGGGCAACTTACAACCACTACGGATGTAGATAACTGGCCTGGTGACGCTGAAGGCTTACAAGGACCAGAGCTTATGGATCGTATGTTAAAGCATGTTGAACGCTACGATACTGAGGTGGTTTTTGATCATATTCATAATGCCGAATTGGATAAACGAC
>CAJICL010000055.1_pt1 | contig 12066 bp, 10 predicted proteins | sample 9199671 | NCBI WGS metagenome assembly CAJICL01 (sample SAMEA7708341, study PRJEB35096) | sediment metagenome | biome: marine neritic benthic zone biome [ENVO:01000025]; feature: sediment [ENVO:00002007]; material: shallow marine sediment [ENVO:03000034] sea grass bed [ENVO_01000059] ... | reverse complement strand
TATTTCGTATGCAGAAGAAAGTGGTTTAATTATACAACTTGGTATATGGGCAATACGCACTGCGCTTAAACAATGTCAAGAATGGCATATTATTAACCAATCAATTCCGAAACTAGCAATTAATGTGTCGCCCAAACAGCTAAGGCATGAAAACTTCTTAACAGAAGTTGAGTTATTACTTGATAGTATTGACATAGGCCCCACACAAATTGAGTTCGAAATCACAGAAGCTCTCTTTTTAAGTGATGACATAAGTATATTGAGAAAATTACGCCACCTAAATAAGGTAGGAATCAGCATTTCAATTGACGATTTTGGTAAAGGATATTCTTCACTAAGCTATTTAAAAAAACTACCTGTGCAAACTTTAAAAATAGACAAACTATTTATTAATGATATAAATGATGACAAAGACTCTGCATCAATTGTTAAAGCCATTATTGCTATGGCTAAAACACTAAATAAAACTACAGTTGCAGAAGGTGTAGAAACTATTGAGCAATTTAAAATTCTTAAAGACCTCGACTGTGACATTGCACAAGGTTACTTTATTAGCAAGCCAAAAGCAGCAGATGAAATAAGGACATTTTCAGAAACAGAAATAATAAGATTAGATGAAATAAGAGCCAAAATTAAAGCCATTTCGTAAATTATTTGGAAAGCTTTATTTTTAGTTAGGCAACATTGTTCATTTTAATAACCTTCCCTCCTTTCGCACGATCACTAATATACCTTACTGTGTAGCAGTACTTTAATCATCATCTTATTTAGATCACATAAATTACATGGCTTAACCAATCATAAGACACGCGACCTTTATCTTAAGAATATGACCCAAATAGGTTAAGCAATTTACTGCAAACTTATCTCTCTGTAGACAGTAAAGTATAGAGAGTTTTTAAGAGTAGTTATTATAGAATAGCTACATATGTCTAATTTACATCATGTCGTAATCGTTGGCGCCGGATTTGGCGGAATACAAACTGCTCACCACCTAAAAGGGGCAAATGTACGCATCACCTTAATAGACCAACATAACTATCACTTATTCCAGCCATTGCTCTATCAAGCAGCAACAGCTCTACTCGCGCCTTCAGAAATTGCCTGGCCAATTCGACATTTATTGCGCAAGCGTAATGAAGTCACCACTTTGTTAGCGAAAGTGACCGGCATTGATAAACAAAAAAAACATGTATTGTTAGAAAACAATGATTCTATTGCATATGACACATTGGTATTAGCAACGGGTGCACGACATGCTTATTTTGGCCATGACGAATGGGCTGAACATGCGCCTGGATTAAAAGTATTAGAAGACGCAACCAGCATACGACAAAAAATTCTGATTGCATTTGAAAAGGCTGAACGAGAAACAAATGCAGAGCAACGCGAAGCTTTATTATGTTTTGTAGTGGTTGGCGGCGGACCAACTGGGGTTGAATTAGCAGGCACTATTGCTGAACTCGCACATCACACATTGAGTGGTGAATTTCGAAATATTGACCCTCAACAAACAAGAGTTATTTTAATTGAAGCTGCTTCACGAATATTGCCAAGCTTCGCTGAAAACTTATCGGCTTATGCCAAGACCGCATTAGAAAAACTTGGCGTTGAAATTGAACTTGGTAAACCAGTATCTGAGTGTAATGAGCATGGAGTTGAATTCGGTGACAAAAAAATCGCATCAAAAACGATTCTATGGGCGGCCGGTGTACAAGCCTCCGCTGCTGCAGATTGGCTAGAAGCAGATAGCGATCGCGTAAACCGCGTAGTAGTCGCACCTGACTTAACAATTGCAAACCATCCTGAAATATTTGTTATTGGTGATACTGCAACGATAAAAGATAAACATGGGAACCAAGTACCTGGTATTGCACCTGCAGCAAAACAACAAGGCCAATACGTTGCAAAAACAATTAAAATGCGTTTTAAGGGAAAAGATACTAAACCATTTTGCTACAAACATTATGGCGATTTAGCGACGATTGGTAAACGAGCCGCTGTGTTTGAATTTGGTTGGATGCGCGCACGAGGTAGATTTGCATGGTGGCTTTGGGGTATCGCACATATCTATTTTTTGATTGGTGTTCGCAACCGTATTGTTGTCGCAATGCATTGGTTATGGATTTATTTTAAAGGCGATCGAGGCGCACGCCTGATCACTCAAGTAGACACACCAACATCATCAAAAAAGGAAAAATCTTAATTAAGTCAGGCTCTGTCAGCGTTCTCTGATTTATTAGCTATAACAGTTGCTCGTAGTGGTGCCTGATATCCTTCTATTGTTAGGCTGTGATCACTTGGGTTCAATGCTTGCTCTAAAGAATATCGAGTCATCCATTCTGTTTGTCGTTGCTCTTCGATAGTCGTCATGGTGGTATCCACAACCTTTATGTTTATAAAGCCAGAGTCTTTCAGCCAAGTTGAAAGTAATTCAATACTGGGGATCATCCAGACATTGCGCATATTTGCATAACGTTCATTAGGGATGAGCACATCAGCATCTTTATCATCTATAATTAATGTTTCTAATACGAATTGCCCACCCTTTCTCAGCATGCTGTAAATTTGATTTAGGTGAACCTGTGGTTCTTGTCGATGATACAAAACGCCCATTGAGAATATGGTATCGAAAGCCTCTAATACTTCAGGAAACTCCTCCAATGAAAAAGGCAATACAAATGCTTGTTGAGGTTTAGATGAATATTTTTGCAAAGCATGAAATTGAAATGCGTAATGCCAACTTGGATCTATACCAATTACAAGTTTTGCTCCCATACTTTGCATTCGCAATGCGTAATAACCATTTCCACAGCCAATATCTAGCACTAACTGATCTTTAAGTTCGACATGGGGAGCAATTCGCGCCCATTTCCAATCGCTACGCCATTCAGTATCAATGTGAATTCCAAATAAGTTGAATGGTCCCTTACGCCAAGGGCTTAGTTCTTTCAGTTGCGCTTCTAACAATTTCCTTTGCGCTAACGAAATATCGTTTTCTTTACCAATTAAAACAGTATCTTCACCAAAGTTAGATTCAGTTGCTAGAATTTCTGGCAATGATTCATATATATCCTTCCAATCATTAAAGTGTCCATGCTTAGGATTGGCATATTTTTCATCAAGCAATGCGAGTATTTTCGACTGAACATCTTTTAATTTTGAAGCATGTAACGCTTCAATTAGTTTTATACGATCAGGTGGAATCATTTAATTGCCAAATAAGAAATAAAGTTTAAGTATTTACTTAACACTATTACTTTTGAAAAGCCTGAATTCTGCAAACGATTAATATGTTGTTGATGAGTGTCGCGGACAAGAACATCTTCCAATGCCTCACGCTTTTGACTGATTTCCAACTCGCTATAGTCATTTTGGCGTTTATAATTTTCATGCAGTTTCTGCATGAGCAAAACTTCTGCTTCATCTTCATAGGTGATTTTCTCTGAAAGCAATAAAGCACCTTGCTTATTTAAGCCAGAACAGATCTTATTTATCAAAGCATCACGCTTAGACTGGTCAATAAATTGCAAAGTGTAATTTAGAATTGCAAACGATCCGTTACAAATCTTTATATCAGCAAGATCTTTAGCAATAACTTGGATAGAAGAAGCAAGATTGAGCTCTGCGAGTCTACTTTGAAGCTGCCTGACCATAGCTGTAGAATTATCTATTGCATAAATATTAACATTACTACACGTTATAGTATTCGCGATGGAAATAGATGCTTCACCTAAGGAACAACCTAAGTCATACACATTAGAGTTTTCTTGTATAAATTGATTCGCAACTATGGGAAGAAGCTGATTCAGTGCCGTATAACCCGGAACGGATCGTTGAATCATATCGGTAAATACGCCAGCCACTTTATCATCGAAGACAAATTTATCTATTTTGTCTTGTTTGTTTGCGTAAATGCGATCTTTTTTTGAATCAACCATAGCTTTCGATTAAATTTAATTGCGCCTATATATAAAGATAACGCCTAAATATTTTAGATCAAGTAACAAGACATAGAATTTAAAACAGAGCTCCATGATGGTAAAGAAGCATTTGAAAAAGATCTATAACGCCGAATTAGCGTATTAAATATATTATTAGAAAGTTTCTACTCGGGCATGCTGCTATGTTCACGCGTAGCCCGAAATTCAATATTGGGCCATTTTTCTAAAGCCATCTGTAAATTAACTCGAGTAGGTGCGATATAGACTAATTCATCACCATGATCCAGGGCTAAATTTGTCTCTGCCTTATTCTTGAATTTGAGGAATTCTTTCTCATCATCACAACTTACCCATCGTGCAGTTTGCACATTGACGGCTTCAAACTGACATTCAACATTGTACTCGTGCTTCAACCGATGCTGCACCACTTCAAATTGCAGTACACCGACTGCACCTAATATTAAATCATTGTTGATTATTGGACGGAAAAGCTGTGTTGCACCTTCCTCACAAAGCTGTATAAGCCCTTTTAGCAAGGCCTTCATTTTTAAAGGATCTTTAAGTTGTGCGCGACGAAATAATTCAGGAGCAAAGTTTGGTACACCGGTAAAAGCTAGTTTTTCACCTTGGGTAAATGAATCACCAATTCGAATCGTTCCATGGTTATGAAGACCAATGATATCGCCAGGATAGGCTCGATCGACATGCTCACGATCCTTAGCAATGAAAGTCAAAGCATCACTAATTTTCACATCACGATTCAGCCGTACATGATGTAATTTCATTCCCTTCTGGAAACTGCCTGAACAGATGCGCATAAAAGCAAGCCGATCTCGATGGTTGGGGTCCATATTAGCTTGTATCTTAAATACGAATCCTGAGAATTTCTCTTCCTCGGCTAGAACGTCTCTTGTCTCGGTATCCGATAGCGTCACTTCTCTAGGTTGGGGAGCAGGTGCGTATTCGACAAATTTTTCTAATAATTCTGCTACACCAAAGTTATTGATTGCAGAACCAAAAAATACCGGTGTCAACTCGCCTTTTAAATAAGCCTGTTGATCAAACTCATGACTAGCACCTTGCACTAACTCAATTTCATCACGTAATTCTTGTGCTTGATCTCCCAACAATTCATCTAAGCGTGGATTGTCCAACCCCTCAACAATCTCACCTGTTTGTATTCTTCCTTGATGATTAGGATTATAAAGATGCACAGAATTATTCAATAAATTAAATACTCCTTTAAAAAGCTTACCCATTCCTATCGGCCAGGTTATGGGAGCACATTTAATCTTTAAAACACTTTCCACTTCATCTAATAACTCAATAGGCTCGCGTCCATCACGATCCAACTTGTTAATGAAGGTTATAATAGGCGTATCGCGTAAACGACATACTTCCATTAATTTAATAGTTCTTTCCTCTACACCTTTAGCGTTATCGATCACCATTAAGGCCGAATCCACCGCAGTTAAGGTTCGATAGGTATCTTCTGAAAAGTCTGCGTGACCCGGAGTATCCAATAAATTGACAATGCGATCTTTGTAATCAAACTGCATAACCGAACTCGTAATGGAAATTCCACGCTGCTGCTCCATCTCCATCCAGTCTGATGTAGCATGTCGCGCTGCTTTACGTCCTTTAACCGAACCAGCTAATTGAATAGCACCACTAAAAAGTAATAACTTTTCAGTAATCGTGGTTTTACCTGCATCTGGGTGAGAAATAATGGCAAAAGTTCGGCGCCGAGCAGTTTGTTGCTGATGTTCGTTCACAGTTATGATTAATACTTAAGTAAGTGTTTGGCAGAAAGCGCGCGATTATAGCGAAACGTAGGTCGTTACTACAGAAAAGAATGCAAAATAGCTTATTTAGAAAGTGATTTAGCGAGGATTACAGCATCCTCTCTACCAAACTTCGCCGGGTAATAATCTCTTCGATTACCTATTTCATTAAAGCCTTCGGAAAAATACAGTGATAATGCATGCGCATTACTTGGCCTGACTTCTAAAAAAGCAGTGTCGGCCCCACGCACTTGAGCAATTGATAATAGCTCTAATAATAACCTTCTACCGATACCTTGCCCTTGTAGCTTAGAATCTACACATATATTAAGTATATGGCATTCCTGAACCGCCAAAGACATCACAGCATAACCAACAATATCTCGATCAATTTCAGTTATCCATGAAGAATAACCATATCGCATGCAGTCATGAAAAATGCCTTCTGTCCACGGATACTCATAACTACGGTTTTCTATTTCCATGATCACCGGAATGTCATGTACTGTCATTAGACGGTATGTCTCGTTAGGGTATTCAAATACTGCGCTCATTACGAAAGTGTAGATTATTCAAGCTAATAAGGCATTATTTGCCTAAAAATGCCCGATAATTAGCTTATTTCCTCAGTCTGATGGGCATACACCTGAAGGGCAAATTTGAGGTCTTCCCAAGAATTACGTTTTTGCTGAGGACTACGCAACAGATACGCTGGATGATAAGTAGCTACTACTGGAATTTCGGTATCTTGATAGGAATATTTTTTACCTCGCATTTTCCCAATCGGAGTATCGGTATTTAATAATGACTGAGCCGCTATCCTGCCTACGACTAGAATGATCTTTGGTTGGATAAATTCAATTTGTTGGCGTAAGTAGGTAGCACAACTATTAATTTCATTTGCTTGAGGATCTCGGTTGTTTGGCGGCCTACATTTTAAAATATTAGCAATAAATACTTCTTCCCGTGCTAAACCCATTGCACGCAACATATTGGTTAGCAGTTGCCCGGCCCTCCCAACAAAAGGTTCTCCTTGTCGATCTTCATCCGCTCCTGGCGCTTCACCAATTATTAACCAATCTGCAGCTGGATGTCCCACACCAAACACAGTTTGCGTACGTGTACGATGCAATTCACATTGTGTGCATTTAGATACAATTTGCCTTAGTTCATCTAAATTTTCTGAAACTTGCTTTTGCTGAACAGCGAGTTTCGAATTTGTTTTTTCTATCGTTACGTCAGCTGCAAAAGTTTCATCTGCATTCTCATTAGGAGCACCAACAACTGTTTGCGGAACCCAGGCCTGTATTCCCATTTGCTCAAGGTAGTACAGACGTTTTCTCTCGTTCATCTTCTTGCAACTTCTTCAAACATGATGCTGAGGATGCCGTCGTTCTTCCGGCACAACAAGTTTATTAAGTGCATGCAAATAAGCTTTAGCCGAAGCCATTACAATATCAGTATCCGAGCCGTGTCCGTTCACAATTCTTCCAGCTTTTTGCAAGCGAACAGTAACTTCTCCTTGCGCATCGGTTCCGGTAGTAATGTTATTCACTGAATAAAGCTGTAACTGCGCCTGACTAGAAACAATATCTTCTATTGCACAAAACGTAGCATCTACAGGCCCACCGCCTGTAGAACTTGCAGACTTTTCTGCTCCATTAACAGACAAAGTAATTTCTGCATGAGGCGTCTTACCCGACTCAGAATGTGCAGTTAAAGCAACAAGTTTACAGTAATCATTATTTTCATATGCTGAATCTGAAACTAGAGCATGTAAATCCTCATCGTAAATTTCATGCTTTCGATCCGCTAAATCCTTAAAGTTTGCAAAGGCATTATTCAATTCTTCTTCGCTATCGAAACTGACACCCAACTCATCTAAACGCGTTCTAAAAGCGTTACGTCCAGAATGTTTACCTAATACAATTTTATTAGCTGCCCACCCCACATCTTCTGCACGCATAATCTCATAAGTTTCACGCGCCTTTAAAACTCCGTCTTGATGTATACCTGACTCATGTGCAAAAGCATTTGCACCGACAATGGCTTTATTAGGTTGCACAGGAAAACCGGTAATCGTTGATACCATACGTGAGGTAGGAACGATTTGCGTAGTATCAAGATCCGTTTTGCAATCAAATACATCTTGTCTTGTATGCACGGCCATCACCACTTCTTCTAAAGAAGCATTACCCGCACGCTCACCCAAGCCATTAATGGTGCATTCTACTTGTCGAGCGCCATTCAATACTGCAGAAAGTGAATTAGAAACCGCTAACCCTAAATCGTTATGACAGTGCACTGAAAAGATAGCTTGATCCGAGTTCGGAATAGTTTCAATTAATCGTCCCACTAAGCTACCAAATTGATGTGGGATATTGTAACCGACCGTATCTGGAATATTTATAGTTCTTGCACCAGCATTGATCACCGACTCAATTACTCTACATAAAAAATCAAATTCTGAACGACCTGCATCTTCAGGAGAAAATTCTACATCATCGGTAAAACTCCTTGCCCGTTTTACTGCAGCAACAGCTTGTTCAACAACTTGATCTTCTGTCATACGCAACTTGCTTTTCATATGGATTGGCGATGTTGCTAAAAAGGTGTGAATCCTTGCGGAGTTAGCAGACTTAAGTGCTTCACCAGCACGATCGATATCTTTATCTAGTGCGCGAGCTAACCCACAAACCGTACTGTCTTTCACAGCAGTTGCTACAGCTTGTACGGATTCGAAATCACCAATACTCGCCATTGGAAAACCTGCCTCTATGATATCTACCTTCATACGCTCTAATGATTTGGCAATTCTTACCTTTTCATCACGCGTCATAGACGCACCTGGACTTTGCTCGCCATCACGCAAAGTCGTATCAAATATAATTAATTTTTCTTTACTAGCCACGGTGTTGCTCCAAAATAAACACACTATTATTTAGTATAAATATAAAACACTACACCACCCATTCCATCCTTAGTAGACATAGAATTCTATAGAATATGCTCTATAAAATCTTTATGTAACTAATGGACGAAGCCTACCTGCGTAGGTTTAAATATTGTCGTTGAATATACGTATTACCTCGCCAGGCATAGAATAGCCGCTACTGCGGCAGTAAGAATAAAGGTAGGAGCACAATTGAATACACTGAAGCACTGATAGTAGCCTCAGTATTTATGTGCAAATGCTGTGAAGATTTCCTATTCATGTGCTGGAATATAACGGTATAAACAAAATAATTCTACAAATAAATTACCAAAGGTATGCCTAAGGAGGATATTTATCTTATTTTAACCCCCGATTCTGACTTTTCTCACTTATCTCTTGATCTAACTCTTCTCCAGACAAGCGTTGCTTGCGTTTGCGTTTTAAACGCATTACATGCGTAATTGGTCCAGATAAAGCATACACAGCAAACAATGCAAAAAATAGTTTTGGTGTATCTATGGAAGCTAAAATGAAGCCTACTACGATCGCGAGTAACGCATAAAAAGGTACTCGTTCACCTGGACTAATATCTTTAAAGCTGTAATAACTAAAATTACTCACCATAGCTGCACCTAGCAATACCGTGATAACTAACGCCGGTATTGCAAAATCGGCTCGCGATAATCCCAAGTCATGACACACCCAAATAAATCCAACCATTGCTGCAGCAGCTGCAGGACTAGGTAGACCTTGAAAATACCTTTTGTTATCTTCACTAATTCTGGTATTAAATCTTGCTAAGCGCAATGCCGCGGCAGCGGTATAAAAGAAAGCAGCTAACCATCCAAGCTTTGACATAACCGGGTAGCCTTGAAAATGAATTAACGCCCAAAAATACATAACTAAAGCGGGCGCAACACCAAAAGAAACCATGTCGGAAAGACTATCGTATTGAGAACCAAATTCTGTACTCGTATGCGTCATACGTGCTACACGACCATCAAATCCATCCAGCAACATTGCCACTACAATAGCAATCGCTGCATGCTCAAACCGATCCGCAGTTGCGGCGATAATGGCATAAAAGCCAGCAAACAGTGCTCCTGTAGTCAGCAGATTTGGCAGCAAATAAATACCTTTGCGTGGCTTTTGCTTTACATCACTCATAATGCTGTTTTAGACACTATTCTCATGAACTAATTCTGCCAATTTGTCGCTGCCTGCGCGAACCGATTGTCCTACCTTTATGGTTATATGAGCAGAAGCAGGAAGATATAAGACAATTTTGCAAGAAAAAGCCATAAATCCACAGCGCTGACCTTGCCCTAGCTTTTCACCCACACTCGTAGAACAACTGGCATGACGGAAAATTGACTGCAAATTAGTAGCAATTGCCACGTCATCCCCCTCGTCAGTTTTGATCCACATGGCTAACTGTGAAACCTCTGGTTCAGTAGGTGAGATCACCCAAATATTTTGCACTTTCCCTTCGGTAGGGCTGTGAATATTAAATTCACCTAACGTATGCTGCTTTATATGAATACACTGTGCGACACATTGTAAATAAGGATTATAAGCTTCAGTAACTTCTATAACTTTACCATCTAGCGGGCTCACAATAGCGAGAGGTTGTGCTGGGATAACACGACTAAAATCGCGGAACACAAATAATAGAACAATATAGATTAGCCATGCAGGCCACAAAACGCTTGATCCAAGCCTATATTGGATAAACGCAAGGACGACGCCAACTGCTATAAAAAGTACGCGTACTTCTCTAGCAATTGGAATCATGATTAGATTTCATGGCCGAGTATGCCATGCAATAAATAATTAGTTTTTAGTTTGATCTACAATTTTATTTGCACTAATCCAAGGCATCATACTTCGTAATTTAGCACCTACTTCTTCTATTGGATGCTCTTGGCCTTTTTTTCGTAGCGCCTGCATGTTGCTTGCACCGGATTCAAATTCATTAATAAATTCTTTTGCGAATTCGCCTGCTTGAATTTCAGATAAAATTTTCTTCATTTCAGCTTTAGTTTCATCTGTAACAATACGTGGACCTCGAGTGAGATCACCATACTCTGCTGTATTTGAAATTGAATAACGCATATTAGCGATACCACCTTCGTACATTAAATCAACTATTAACTTCAATTCATGTAAACATTCAAAGTAAGCCATTTCTGGTGCATAACCTGCTTCTGTTAATGTTTCAAAACCAGCTTGCACTAAGGCAGTCGCACCGCCACAAAGAACAGCTTGCTCACCGAACAAATCTGTTTCAGTCTCTTCTTTAAAAGTAGTTTCAATTATTCCAGCACGTCCACCACCGTTCGCAGAAGCATAGGAAATAGCCGTTTCTTTTGCTTTACCGGAGGAATCTTGAAAAACAGCAACTAAGGTGGGCACACCACCACCTTGTGTGTAAGTAGAACGAACCAAATGACCCGGTCCTTTTGGTGCAATCATAATTACATCCAGATCTTCACGTGGTGCAATACCTTTAAAATGAATATTAAAGCCATGTGCAAATGCCATAGTGGCACCATGCTTAATGTTTGGCTCAATTGATTCTTTATATAGCTTAGCTTGGTGCTCATCCGGCGCTAATACCATTACGATATCTGAAGAACTTACCGCTTCCTCGATAGATAATGCAGTAATGCCTGCATTCCTAGCTTTAGCAATTGAAGATGATCCTTCTCGCAAACCTACAACTACTTTTACGCCGGAATCTTGTAAATTATTTGCATGTGCATGACCTTGAGAGCCATAACCAATAATTGCAACTTGTTTACCTTTAATTACCGAAAGATCTGCGTCTTTATCATAATAAATATTCATGCTTATTCTCCGTTTACTAAGCCTTCAAAAGTCTTGCGAACCCTAGCGCATAGACTCTAATTTTAAAATTTGTTTGCCTGTCGCAATTCCAAGCGCCCCTGAACGTACAAGTTCAAAAATAATTTCAGTTGGTACTACTTTTACAGCCCGATCGAGCTTTTCAGCAACTCCTGTTATCTCCACAACGATCGCATCATCAGCATTACTTACGACACGACCCTTAAACTCCTCATTAGTCAATGTTTCAATTGCTTGTTTGGCTACACTATTATCTTGCATCTTTAACAGCAACACCTCTCGCTCAATATGTTCGTCTGCGGTTAGATCAAGCACTTTAACCACATCAACGAGTTTATTTAGTTGATTTACGATTTGCGAAATAACTTCGTCACTACCTCCCGTTACTACCGTGATTCGTGAAACTGTTGAATCATCCGTTGGCGCCACCGTTAATGACTCAATGTTATAACCACGCGCAGAAAATAACCCAGATACCCTAGATAGAGCACCTGCCTCATTTTCTAATAGTATCGAAATAATATGTCGCATTAAG